>Ga0164318_10005721_pt1 | contig 12025 bp, 9 predicted proteins | sample GuaBasSedimGuay9_FD_113734 | JGI IMG/M metagenome (GOLD analysis project Ga0164318, IMG submission 113734) | Subseafloor sediment microbial communities from Guaymas Basin, Gulf of California, Mexico - Guay9, Core 4571-4, 0-3 cm | ecosystem: Environmental > Aquatic > Marine > Hydrothermal vents >... | reverse complement strand
TACCCAATTGGGTGAACTTTATCCTTACTGGAATGAACGCATAAATGTAATCTCTCGTAAGGACATGGAAAATTTTTATGTGCATCATGTTTTGCACTCATTGGCAATTGGTAAAATAATTCAGTTTAAGGATTTTACCGAAGTTATGGATGCAGGAACCGGTGGTGGGTTCCCCGGAATTCCATTGGCAATTTTGTTTCCGGATGTAAGTTTTTATCTGGTAGATTCCATTGGGAAAAAAATAAAAGTAGTAAATGAAATTGTCTCCGCACTTGACTTGAAAAATGTAGAAGCCGAACAAATTCGCATGGAACAAGTTGAACGTACCTTCGACTTTATTATTAGCCGTGCTGTTACCTATCTGCCTGATTTCATGCGCTGGACTGGTTACAAATTTCACCAAAAATCATTTAACAGACTAAAAAATGGAATTTTATATCTTAAAGGTGGAGATATTAAAGAAGAACTTTCAGCAGTAAAACGATTCAAAACCAGAACCTTCAATCTTGATAAACAATTTGAGGAAGATTTCTTTGAAACCAAAAAACTTGTCCACGTTTTTAAGTAAGCTTTCATAGTGGGGGGCCATAACAGCAAAAGCACACCTAACTTCTATCGTCCACAGCAACAATACTATTATCTCATTTTCACCTTTAGTTCCATATTTTATTTTAAATTCGCCACTTCATTAAAAAAATCATAAAAATATGACTGAAGTAATAAGAAAATCTTTAAGAGACTCAAAAGCTGCAAGGTGGAGTGCTTTAGGGATTATTTCAATAACCATGTTTGCCGGTTATTTTTTAACCGATGTAATGTCGCCATTAAAACCTATGCTGGAGGCAGAATTTGGCTGGTCAAGCACTAACTATGGAATATTTACTAGTGCCTATGGGTGGCTAAACGTATTCTTAATAATGCTTATTCTTGGTGGAATTATCCTAGATAAAATGGGTGTTCGTTTTACAGGATTAATGGCATCAGGAATCATGGTTTTGGGAGCTGCAATAAAGTTTTGGGCTATTTCAAACCCTACTTTATCAACTGATACTACCTTAGGGATTCACACACAAGTTTTTTGGGCAGCCATAGGCTTTGCTATTTTTGGTGTTGGTGTTGAAATAGCAGGCATCACCGTTTCGAAGATTATTGTAAAATGGTTCAAGGGCCACGAAATGGCGCTAGCTATGGGTATGCAGATGGCTGTTGCTCGTATGGGTACTTTATTAGCAATGGCAGCACCTGTTCCTTTGGCTAATTTTTTCGCCAATTCACACATAGTAGTCGATGGAGGCACTTTAGTTGAAAGGGTTGCACCAAGCATCTCAGCACCAATTGCTTTTGCTCTGGTTCTTCTATCAATTGGTTTTATTGCCTTCTTTATTTATATTTCAATGGATAAAAAGTTAGATGCTTCTATTGCGGAATCAGGTGAAGACAATAACGAAGAACCATTTAAGTTTAGTAATATTGGTACTATTGTTTCCAACAAAGGTTTTTGGCTGATTGCATTTTTATGTGTGTTGTTCTACTCTTCTGTTTTCCCATTCATAAAATATGCTTCTGATTTAATGGTGAACAAATACGGAGTTGACCAAAGTTTGGCAGGCTTAATACCTAGTTTGCTACCCTTGGGAACTTTGTTCCTCACCCCTCTGTTCGGTAGTATTTACGACAAAAAAGGCAAGGGTGCTACTATTATGATTATTGGTGCTGTCATTATTGTTTTTGTTCATGGAATATTCTCTCTACCAATATTGAATTATTGGATGGTAGCAGTTGTACTAGTTATGTTATTGGGAGTAGCCTTATCATTGGTTCCTTCAGCAATGTGGCCATCGGTACCAAAAATTATTCCAGAAAACCAGTTAGGAACTGCTTTCTCCTTGATTTTCTGGATTCAGAACTGGGGATTAATGGGGGTTCCATTACTTATTGGATATGTATTAGACAAAACAAATCCAGAAGTGGCAATTGCCAAGGCTAACGGAACAGAAATCCCTCTATACGACTACACTTACCCTATGTTGATATTTACTGCATTGGGTATTTTAGCAGTTATTGTCGCCTTCATGCTAAAAGCAGAAGACAAGAAAAAAGGTTATGGCCTTCAACTACCTAATATTCAGAAATAATAATTTTTTAAACATAAAATAATGGCAAAAGATATTTTAAAATTAAAACCAGAAAGTTTGTGGAAGAACTTTTACGAACTAACACAAGTGCCACGTCCTTCAAAAAAAGAAGAGAAAATACGGGCATTCATGAAAAAATTTGGAGAAGATCTAAAACTAGAAACTATTGTTGATGAAATTGGTAATGTGATTATCAAAAAGCCTGCTACCGAAGGCATGGAAGACCGTAAAGGAATTATCCTGCAAGGTCACATGGACATGGTTCCTCAAAAGAACTCCGATATTGATCACGATTTTGAAAAAGATCCTATCGATGCATATATTGATGGCGATTGGGTAACTGCAAAAGGAACAACACTTGGTGCCGACAATGGCATGGGTGTAGCTGCAGGAATGGCAATTTTAGAAGCAACTGACTTAGTTCACGGACCTATTGAGGTATTAATTACCACAGATGAGGAAACCGGAATGACAGGAGCCGAAAACCTTAAAGCAGGTGTAATTGATGGCGACATCCTTTTAAATCTTGACTCAGAAGACGAAGGCGAACTTTATATTGGTTGTGCAGGTGGTGTTGACTCAACAGGTGTTTGGGAATATACTACAGAGGCAGTTGCCGAAGGAATGGCAACTTATAAAATAACTGTAAAAGGACTAAAAGGTGGTCACTCAGGACTTGACATTAACCTTGGACGTGGCAATGCTAACAAGATCATGAATGTGCTTTTAATGAAAGCCGGCGAAAAATATGGTCTTCGTGTTGCTGAAATTAATGGAGGTAGCCTTAGAAACGCTATCCCTCGTGAGTCGTTTGCAACTGTTGTTGTTGCTGAAGATAAAAAAGCCGATTTCGAGCAGTTTGTAACTGAATTTGACGAAATAGCAAAAGATGAGTTTAAAGATGCCGATGCAGGTTTAAGCATAATTGCAGAAAGTACTGATGCAGCAAAAGATGTTATTGATGAGAAAACAATGACAAACCTTTATACTGCTGTAGCAGGATGTCCTAATGGAGTAATTGCAATGAGCAAAGACTTTGAAGGCATTGTTGAAACTTCAACTAACCTGGCAATCGTAAAATCAGATGGCAAACAATTTGAGATTGCAACTTTACAGCGTAGTCTTATCGATGGTAGCCGCGATAAACTTTCGGAAGAAGTAAGAGCAGTATTTGAAGCCTCAGCAGGAAAAGCAAACAGCACAGGTGAATATCCGGGCTGGAAACCAAACCCTGATTCAACTATTTTGAAAGAAATGAAAGAGGTTTACAATAACAAATTTGGCAAAGTACCAGCCGTTAGAGTTATTCATGCCGGACTTGAATGTGGTATCCTTGGTTCTACTTATACTAACTGGGATATGATTTCTTTCGGCCCAACAATCCGTAATCCTCACTCACCCGACGAAATGGTGAAAATTGATACTGTTCAGTTGTTTTGGGATTATTTAGTTGAAACGCTGAAACACGCTCCTAAGAAATAATTGAATTACCCCGGGTTTAAACCCGGGGCAATTCTAGGTTTTAACCGGGGGCAACTCAGGTTTTAAACCTGAAAAAATTATTGAATAAATCAAAAAATTATATTTTTTAATAAAAGTTTGGGGTAGTTAATATTTTTTATACTTTTGCACTCCCGAATTTAAATATAAGACGATGAGTAAAAGAACATTTCAGCCTTCGGTAAGAAAAAGAAAAAATAAACACGGTTTTCGTGATAGAATGTCAACTGTAAACGGCCGTAAAGTTGTAAAAGCCAGAAGAGCAAAAGGTCGTAAGAAATTAACAGTATCCGACGAACGCTAGTATTTTTGCTAAAAAAGTACTCGCTTTAGGATATTCATTAATAAAATTATTGTGTGGAGGTATGTTATCATACCTCCTTTTTTTGTTTTCAGGATGTTGTTAATCCCAAAATAAACTAAATTCGCAACCACAAAATCAAAGTAATTATGCTTGAGTTTCTGTTTTGGATAGTTTTTATTTTTATAGTAATTGGATACGTTTTCAGACTGTTTCTTCGTTATGGACTACCATGGCTGCTTACACGCTTTATGAAGAATCAGCAACAAAAATATTCTGATTCGTTTAATCCAAATAATTTTACTGATCAAACTTCAGGGAAAGGCAACATAAACACCCCGACTGGGGATAAAAAGAAATCAAATAACGACAAGGATGATTTTGGCGAATACGTAGAGTTTGAAGATGTTGAATAGTTTTCTTTAATTAGTAGACCAAATGAACACAATAATGAACAAAAATATTTTTAAGACATTAACACCTTATATAGTTGCACTAGTTGTTTTCCTGTCAATAACTTTTGTCTATTTCTATCCTGTTATCGAAGGCAAAAAATTAAAACAAAGCGACATTAGAATGTGGAAGGGAATGTCGAAGGAGATTGCTGATTACAGGGAAAGCACAGGAGATGAAGCCCTTTGGACTAATTCAATGTTTGGTGGAATGCCTGCCTGGCAGATTTCGGTAAATTATAGCAGTAACCTAATAAAATATGTTGACAAAATACTTAGTTTGGGGCTTTACTATCCAACTAACTATGTGTTTCTTTATTTTCTAGGCTTTTTTATTCTTCTATTAGTATTGCGAGTAAATCCCTGGGTAAGTATTGCCGGGGCAATAGCTTTTGCCTTAAGTTCATACTTCTTTATAATCTTAGGGGTAGGGCACACATCAAAAGCTCACGCCATTGGATATATGGCACCAGTTCTGGCAGGAATAATACTTACCTTTAGAGGAAAGTATTTATGGGGAGGAATATTAACAGCAACAGCCCTGGCGCTCGAAATTATTTCGGGTCACCTGCAGATAACATATTATCTTTTAATCCTTGTTATTGTTTATGGCATTTATCAAATTATTGAAACTGTAAGAACAAAAGATTATCTACATTTTGGAAAAGCAGCAGGAGTATTGATTATTGCTGCGATATTAGCAGTTTTAACACACTCTACCAACCTTTGGGCTACCTATGAGTATGGAAAAGATACAATGCGTGGCACACCTGAACTAACTAAAGATATTTTAGAAAAATCGTCGGGTCTTGATAAAGATTATATAACTGCCTGGAGTTATGGAATTGGTGAAACATGGTCGTTTCTAATTCCAAATATTAAAGGTGGAGCATCAGGATTGATAGGAAATATACCAGAACTTAAAAATGCTGACCCTAACTATCAGCAAGCAATTGCACAACAGGGCAATGCATATTGGGGCGACCAACCCGGCACTTCGGGGCCTGTTTATGTGGGTGTTATTGTAATGTTCTTATTTATTTTAGGGCTTTTTATTGTAAACAGCAAATTAAAATGGGCATTGCTGGCAGCAACAATACTGTCGGTTATGCTTGGATGGGGCAAGAACTTTATGCCACTTACCGATTTGTTTATTGATTACTTTCCTGCCTATGCAAAGTTCAGGGCTGTTTCGATGATACTTGTAATTGCTGAATTAACGATTCCTATTTTGGCATTTATGGCACTAAATAAAATATTTACCGAGCCTGATATTGTTAAAAAACAAATCAAGGCTTTTTATATTTCGTTGGGATTGACAGCAGGAATAATTGCATTGTTTTACTTGATTCCTTCAGTATTCTTCAATTTTCTTAACCAAAACGAAACTGTTCAGTTTGCTCAAATGATGAAGAGCAATGATGCGGCACAGGTTTCTATTTATATGAAGAGCCTTGAAGATGTGCGTATTGCAATCTTTAAGAATGATGCTTTAAGGAGTTTGTTTTTTGTTCTAGCTGGGGCTGCACTAATTTATTTTTACATTCGTGGTAAACTTAACAAGACGATTTTTGTGGGAGTATTGAGCCTTCTTATCCTTATTGATATGTTTGGAGTTAACAAACGATACCTAAACAATGAGAAAACAGGCAGTTCGTACAATATGTGGGAAAGTAAACAATCATTTGCAAACCCATTTATCCCATCGCAAGCCGACAAAATTATACTTCAGGATAAGGATCCTGATTTTAGGGTACTTGACCTTACAAAAAATATTTTCAACGATGCTAGTACATCTTATTTTCATAAGTCAATTGGTGGCTACCATGGAGCAAAACTGCAGCGCTATCAGGATTTGATTGAACATAATATTAGTGCTGAAATTGCTTCCTTTAGGAATGCAAAAAGTATTGAAGAATTAAATGAATACTTAAGACAATCGCAAATTCTTAATGCACTTAACACCAAATACGTAATCTTCAATCCTGATGGTAATCCAATAATTAATGAATATGCATTAGGAAATGCATGGTTGGTGTCGGACTTTAAAATGGTGGGTAATGCCGATGAAGAAATTGCAGCTTTAAATACTACCGATTTAAAAACAAAAGCCGTTATCGACAAGCGTTTTGAAGATAGTTTTTTCAACAATTTTAAGTTTGACAGAAACGCTAGCATCAAACTCGAATCCTACGTACCAAACAAACTGGAATACAGTTTTAACGCCTCCAGCGAACAAATGGTAATCTTCTCTGAAATATATTATGACAAAGGCTGGAACGCCTACATTGATGGTGAACAAAAACCATATTTCAGGGCAAATTATATTTTACGGGCCATGACAATACCTGCTGGCCAGCACCAAATTGTATTTAAGTTTGAACCAAAAGTATGGGTAATTGGAGAAAGAGTTTCTCTCGCATCCTCTCTTTTACTTCTTTTCCTATTGGCTGCTGGGGCATTTATTGAAGTGAAGAAAAGATATTTAAAATAATTTTTTATGAAATTTATTTTTGACCTGGACGGAACAATTACGGCAAAAGAGACTTTACCAATAATATCAAAGTACTTTAACGTAGATAAAGAAATTGATAAATTAACTGAAGAAACAGTTAAGGGTAATATTCCATTTATTGAAAGTTTTATAAACAGAGTTCAAATCTTAGGCGATTTACCAGTTTCTGAGATTAACGATCTTCTATCAACTATTCCATTATCAGAAAGTGTTTATCAGTTTATCCAGGAAAACAAAGAAGATTGTGTTATTGCAACTGGAAATTTTAGTGGTTGGATTGAAAAACTAGTTAAACGGATTGGTTGTAAATCCTATTCTTCGGATGGTATAGTTGAGAACAATAAAATAAAAAAGTTAACTAATATTCTGAAAAAAGAAGACGTAGTAAAAAAGTATAAGACTCAAGGCGAACAGGTTATCTTTATTGGAGAGGGAAATAATGATGTAGAGGCTATGCGCGAGTCAGATATTTCAATTGCATGTGGACTAATACATACTCCAGCTAATAGTGTTTTAACAATTACTGATTATGCCGTTTACGATGAAAATGCTCTTTACCGTTTATTAAATCAAATAAACTCAGAACAAAAAGGCAAGTCCCTTATACTTAGTTGTGCAGGAATTGGATCCAGATTAGGTCTGGGGCAAACTAAAGCACTTATTGACATATCGGGCAAGCCTCTTATTTATTGGCAACTTGAGCAGTTTAAAGAAATTGAGGATATAAGGATCGTAGTTGGATTTCAAGCCAACGACATTGTAAAGTCCGTTTTACAGATGCGAAAAGATGTGATTTTTGTGTATAATCACAATTATTTTCACACAAAAACCGGAGCAAGTTTTTATCTAGGTGCACGGCATGGAAATGAATATTCACTGGCATGGGATGGGGACTTACTAGTACATCCAGATGACATTGTAAGTTGCATAAACTATCCAGGGGAGTTTATTGGATGTAGTAAAACAATTACGGATGATGCCGTCCTTGCAAGTGTTAATGAAAGTGGTAAGGTAACCTCATTTTCAAGAGAAAATGGTGATTACGAATGGTCGGGTCCTGCTTGTCTTAAAAAAGAACATGTGAAATATGTATCAAATCACGTTTATACACAAATTGAAGAACACTTACCTTTACCTGCATTAGTAGTAAGAGCACAAGATATTGATACTTATGATGATTATAAGAATGCTCTTGAATTTATAAAAACCTGGGGAGATGGGGAATAAAAATATTGAAAAGTATTATACAAAAATGGCCAAAACAATTATTGACCCAAAGGCTACTCGCAATAATGCTAAAGATTTCTCAGAATACGACATTAAAATAATGAAAAGAATAGCCAATAAGGAAAAAACTTTATTGGACTTAGGCTCGGGAACAGGTTTGCTTATTAATCATTTATATGGTGACTTCAAACAAATTACAGCAGTTGAGAAATATCCTGACTTTTCAAAATTTATTGTTAAATCACCCAAAATTAAAATTATAACTGATGATTTATTGAATCTTGAGAATTTAGACAGCATGAAATATGATGTTGTTTCATTATTTGGCGTAATGAATTATTTTGACTCAGCCGAATCTCAAACTATTTATAAAAAAGTTTACGGATTTTTAAGGAATGGTGGAATTTTGGTAGTTAAAAATCAAATGGGTATTGAACAGGATGTAATTATTAATGGCTATTCTGAAGAACTCAAAACAAATTATTATTCTGAATACCGCCAGGTGGATAAAGAAGTTGATCTTTTAGAGAAAGTTGGATTTAGCAATATTGAGAAAGTTGACATCTATCCCCCAGAATACAACAGATGGGACAATACTCACTTTTATGCTTTTGTTTGCCATAAAAAATAACACTATCAAATGAAAGTTTCTTTAGTAAAAGATAAAAATGGAATTGAGTATTATGCTATACCTCATTTAAGAGACCTTCAATTATTAATGCTTGACCTACTGCAAACTGTTGACAAAATAGCTCGTGAAAATGACATCCCTTACTGGATAGATGGTGGAACACTATTAGGAGCCATCAGACACAATGGGTTTATTCCCTGGGACGATGATGTCGATATCTGTTTAATGAAGGAGGATTACGACAGACTCTTACCTTTGTTAGATGAATATACTAAGGACAAAGATGATTTGTCATTAATGTATTATAAAAATGAGAAATACCAACACTGGTCTGACATTTTAACAAGCGACAGAATCCGTATTGAATACAATGGAATGCAAAGGCTTACTCGTATGGATATCTTTCCAATGAAGTTAGTCAAGAATGAAGTTTCAGAAATTGAGGAAGATAAATATATAACTGATCTTTTAAATTGGTTCAGCAAAGGGAAAACTAAATATTTTCCTAAAATAAAAGAAACCTATAAGTTTGACAACTTAAAAGATGCCTTAAAAGAAAAAAAGAAATTCTTTGAATCGTTTCATAATTTGCACCTTAAAAAGAATTCTGAGATTGTCAACAAGACTGACTTATTGGTAGACTACTCATTTGGAAATAATTATATTTCTGGAGAGCGTGACTACAAAAATTATTCTGATATATTTCCATTGAAAGAAATTGAATTTGAAGGATATAGATTTTTATGCCCTAAAAATATTGATAAGTACTTAAATGTGTTATATGGAGATTACCTGAAACTTCCCTCCTTGAAGAACAGAAAGCAGTTGCATAATTCTAAGATTAATGTTGAAAATTCATCAATATCAGAAGAAGAATTAGAAATATTACTCGCGGAGCAGAATGAATACTTTTATTATGCAAATAAAATGAGTTATAAGTTCTATTATTTGTTTCGACAGATAAAGAGTAATGGTATTATTAATGCATATACTGAAATTATAAAACCTTTTCTAAAACGAAAGTTACGATAAGATTAACTAATTAGAAAAAAAATGTTGTAGATGAGCCAATTGATATTAATAGTAAACTAACGTTTAATTATTTTCTCAGTAAACACAATGTTTGCGGTATATACTTTTAAAATATAAATACTTCTACTCAAAGTTTCAAAATCAAGAAAACTAGTCCCCGATAGCCCATCTTTTTCATATAACCTTTTTCCATTTAAATCATTAACTTCAACTGAATAATCACCATCAAATTTTACTGTAAGTAATTTAATGACAGGATTAGGATAGATTTCAATATCTTCTCCAATATCGTTGTTGTCGAAATAAAATTCATTAGAAAAACTTTTGCAATCATTTCCACTATGAACAACTACCATATAATTCCCACTGGTCAATGGTTGGTACATTTGATTAGTTGCTCCGGCAATAATATCTCCATTAAAATACCATTGGTAATAAAGTGCCAAACTTGAATATAAAACTCCCTCATTTTCAGTTATTATAGGTGCTGGCAGGGCATTGATAATTGATAAGTGAGTGCTAACAATGCTATCCCAACTCATTGTAGATTGCAAGGTATCGTAATATGTGTTTGCATTTGTTTGCCATGCATTTTCTAAGAAAACACTATCTCCTTCACAGATTGTTGCATCTGTTTCTGACCCTATAAAAAACTGGAATCCAGAGTATGTAAAAATGGGAGGAAAGGCACCTTGGCAGATTTTACCTTCTAAATCCAAGAAATTATCTTCGTGATTACAATCCAAGCCCAATCCATTAGGATTGTTAAATCTCGAAATGCTACTACCATTATGGTTGGCAATATACATATCACCTAATGGAGTAACCTGCATATCGCAAAAGCAATTACTAAATGAACTTGCAACCAATACCGATGAGTTAATAATATCAACAGGAGAACCAGCAGTTAGATCAAACTGAAATATTTTAAATGGGCTTGTATGAGGTAAACTTGCGTACAAGCGCGAACCATCTGGAGAAAACTCAACGCCATACACTCTGTCATACGTATATGATTGAACCGAGATTGGATTAGTTAAAATGCCTGTAGAATTATCAAAATCAAATATCTCAATAATACTCATGTTTTTAATAGCCAATGCAATTCTATCATATTGCATCGATGGTTTCATATATCCAACAGCATTACTATAACTTCCTGAGTAGGTGGTTCCCACACTACTAATAATAGGCATAGGTGTTAACCCATTCTCTGTTAATAAGTAAGCCAAGAAATCATTACTTCCCCAATCATGAGTTATTACCCAGACATCCTTCATATTTGCATGCATAACTGCGCATAGTTTTTCTGATACTTTATCATGAATTTGAATATTCTTTTTACCATTAACAATATCACCCAATCCCGCATTTAGGTTCATATCAATAATAGAATACCTAAAACCATTAATCAAATTATCTTGCCAATTATCGACAGTAAAAACATAATAAATTGTATTAGCCTTTCCAGAATGAGGTAATGGAACAATAATGGATGATTGGGTGGCTGAAGTATCTCCCATAAGTCCATTACCATTTGGCATTATTTGATGGTTTCTGTCCCAAACTTTTGTGCCTTCTGTATAAAACAAGAGTTCTCCTTTGCTATCACAAATTGTTGCACAACCCTCTCTTGTATATGTTTGTCCATCAGTTAAAGCATGAGGTAATCCATAATTGAAATCAATTCCTGCATATTCTCCAAAATACCAAATATTAGCATTATTGTCTTGCCCAGAAACTACCATAGAAAACAAAAGAAACCAAATAATGAGTTTTATTTTCATTTTAATAATGGGTTTAATACTACCTCTTTTTATCAAGCAGTAGGATTATTACTGCTATTCTCCTTTTTCAAATATGAATTCAAATTTAGTAAAAAATCTTAATGCACAAATTAAAAGTATTTTATGGGACTAGGTGGAGATTATGTTGGCAATAAAAGTAGTGGGCTTTAGAGAGTAAAGATACCCTTAGATTTTTTCCATGCTTTTGCAAATTGATCGACAGTAACCGTATCAAGGATAGTAAACCTACCGCTACGAACAGTAAGAGCTGTTTTTAAAAGAACCTCAATTCCAATTCTATTTTCAATCTCTTCAAACATATCAGAATTATCATTAAACCTTAACATCCACTGTTCAAATTCCTTAGTAATTTCACCATCATGTAAATTTAGTGTTACCAACGAAAACAACCCTACTTTAACTCCATGAAGATAAGTGTTTTGTG
>Ga0164318_10005720_pt1 | contig 12025 bp, 10 predicted proteins | sample GuaBasSedimGuay9_FD_113734 | JGI IMG/M metagenome (GOLD analysis project Ga0164318, IMG submission 113734) | Subseafloor sediment microbial communities from Guaymas Basin, Gulf of California, Mexico - Guay9, Core 4571-4, 0-3 cm | ecosystem: Environmental > Aquatic > Marine > Hydrothermal vents... | reverse complement strand
CGTCCGTTTCGCCCCCATTTGACCTTGTGCAGATTCAAGAAAGGGTCCCGGGGAGGGCCCCCGCTGGAAAAAATTCTTGACGGGTACCAGGATTTCTCAGGCCCTTTTTACCGGCTCCAGGAACTCATCTTGTTTAAGAGCGATTTGACTCCAGCGGGTTCTATTTATACAAAGCTTGCCCGATTTTCTCTTGCAGGCACCCGTTAATATTCATCGATCACGTGTGTTCCGCTGCAAGATATTATCCTTTTCAGGGAGGGATCATCAATGGATAGAGAAAAAGCTGTTGATCAGGCCATATCACAGATTGAGCGTCAGTTCGGAAAGGGATCTATTATGAAAATGGGGGACGGCAGAGTGTTGGACATCCCTGCCATCTCTACCGGCTCCCTCTCCCTGGACCTCGCCTTGGGTCTTGGCGGGGTCCCCCGGGGCAGGGTAGTGGAAATTTACGGGCCTGAATCTTCCGGAAAAACGACGCTGGCCCTTCATATCGCCGCGGAGGCCCAGGCCGCCGGGGGAATGGTGGCGTTCATTGATGCCGAACACGCCCTTGATTCGGCATACGCCCGGAAACTCGGCGTTGATGTGGACAGCCTGCTTGTATCCCAACCGGATACCGGTGAACAGGCCCTTGATATTGCCGAAATCCTTGTCAGAAGCGGCGGCATTGATGCGCTGATTATCGACTCAGTCGCAGCCCTGGTGCCCCGTGCCGAGATCGAGGGTGAAATGGGTGACCAGCACGTTGGCCTCCAGGCCAGGCTTATGTCCCAGGCCCTCAGGAAACTGACCGGCACCATCAGCAAATCCTGGACCTGCGTCATTTTTATCAACCAGATCAGAATGAAAATAGGCGTTATGTTCGGGAGCCCGGAAACCACTACGGGAGGAAACGCGCTCAAGTTTTACGCGAGCCAGCGACTGGACATCAGGAGAATCGGTGCCATTAAAGAAGGAGACCAGGTCATTGGAAACCGGACACGGGTAAAAGTGGTGAAAAACAAAGTCGCTCCCCCCTTCAAACAGGCGGAGTTTGATATTATTTATGGTCATGGAATATCCAAGGAAGGAGACATCCTTGACTTAGGTGTCTCCCTGGGCCTTGTGGAAAAGAGCGGCGCGTGGTATTCGTTCGGCCAAGACCGCATCGGACAGGGAAGGGAAAATGTAAAACGCTTCCTTGCTGAAAACACGGATGTAAGAGATCAGATCGCTAACCTCATTATGGAAAAGACCGGGCTCAAGAAAACCGCAGAAACAGAGCCCCTGCCCGAATAGGAACATGGCACCGGGGGGTTCATTTTCAAATAGAAAAAGGAAAGGAAAAACCACAGGAAAACAGCATGATGGACTTCAGACAAATACGCCAGGAATTTTTTGACTATTTCTTAGCTCGCGGCCACAAACTCGTTCCTAGTTCCTCCCTAGTTCCCCGGGACGACCCTAGCCTTCTCTTTACCAATGCCGGCATGGTGCAATTTAAGGGCCTGTATCTCGGAGAAGAAAAACGCGATTATACCCGGGCGGTCACTTCCCAGAAATGTGTCCGCGCCGGGGGGAAGCACAATGATCTTGAAAATGTAGGTTATACGGCCAGGCACCACACCTTTTTCGAGATGCTGGGAAATTTTTCTTTCGGCGATTACTTCAAGGAAGAAACCATTGAATGGGCATGGGATTTTCTCACGCAGAAGTTCAGCCTTCCGGCTGAAAAACTATACGTGTCCGTGTACAAGGACGATGATGAGGCATACAAAATCTGGAATGAAAAGATGGGCGTTCCGGCAGAACGCATTGTCCGCCTTGGGGAAAAGGACAACTTTTGGACAATGGGAGACACCGGTCCATGCGGCCCCTGCTCGGAAATTCTCATAGACCAGGGTCCCTCCATTGGTTGTGGAAGGCCTGAATGCGCTCCAGGCTGTGATTGCGACCGCTACCTTGAGATCTGGAACCTGGTTTTTACCCAGTTTGACAGGAGCAGTGACGGCGTACTTTCGCCCCTTCCCAAACCCAACATCGATACCGGGATGGGTCTTGAGAGAATAGCTGCTGTGGTTCAGGGTGTTACTTCCAACTATGAGACCGACCTCTTCAAAATGATCATCTCCAGGATCGAAGATATCTGCGGGAAAGGCTATGGAGAAGACTCCCGGCAGGATGTTTCTTTTCGCGTTATATCCGATCATGCCCGCGCCGCGGCCTTTCTGATCGGCGATGGGATCATGCCGTCCAATGAAGGACGTGGATATGTGCTGAGGAGGATTATCCGCCGGGCCATCCGTTTTGGACAACTCCTGGGGATGGAAGACCCCTTTCTTCACCGGATCTGTGAGAAAGTAATTGAAATCATGGGACCTGATTACGGCGAACTCATTCAGTCCAAAAGCCTGATCGAAGGAGTGGTCCACAACGAGGAAACACGGTTTGCCGACACCCTCCATTACGGACTCAGGGTATTGAACGATGAGATTGAAACCCTGCGTGCAAAGGGACAAACAAATATTCCGGGAGAAGTGGCCTTCAAGCTGTACGACACATACGGTCTTTCCTTCGACATTGTGCAGGACGTGGCCAGAGAGGAGGACCTGACCGTTGATGCGGAGGCGTTTGAAGAAGCCATGGCACAGCGTCGGGCCCTTTCCCAGGAATCATGGAAAGGGAGCGGCGAGGAAAAAATCCCGGAAATATACAAAAAACTCCTGGCCGACGGGGTGAAATCCCGGTTTCTGGGGTATGAATGCCTGCGCTCAAAGGCCCGCATTGTTGGCCTTTTTGTAGAGGGCAAGGAGGTTGCGAAGCTTGAACCCGGCACTGAGGCCGAAATAGTCCTGGACCAGACTCCCTTCTATGGAGAAGCAGGCGGGCAGGTTGGGGATACCGGCTGGATCCTTGATGCCGCCGCCCGCTTCCGGGTGAAAAATACCTTGAAATTCGGGCAGGACCTGGCCGTGCATGTGGGAACATTGGAATCCGGTGTCCTGCGCCCCCGTGAAGAGGTGGAAGCCCAGGTGGATGAAGAAAAGCGGCTGGCAACAGCCAGGAATCATTCGGCAACGCACCTCCTCCATGCTGCACTGAGGGAGATCCTGGGAGACCATGTGAAACAGGCTGGCTCGCTTGTCTCCCATGAACGGTTTCGATTTGACTTTAGTCATTTCAAGCCAGTGCGCCAGGAAGACCTCCGGGAAGTTGAGCTCATCGTCAATCGCCACATCCGGGAAAACGTGCCCGTGCAGACACAGGTCATGTCCAGGGAAGAAGCAATGCAAACAGGGGCCATGGCTATTTTCGAAGAGAGATACGGGGACAACGTGAGGGTGGTTTCCATGGGTGACGGGATCAGCCGGGAGCTCTGCGGCGGGACCCACATCCACCGGACAGGAGACATCGGGCTTTTCCGTATTGTGAGCGAGGCCGGCGTTGCAGCAAATGTCCGCCGGATAGAAGCCATGACCGGAGAGGTTGCTCTTCGCCATGACCAGGAGCAGGAGATGCTGCTTAAATCATCCGCTTCCCTGTTAAAGGCCGCGTCGCAGCAGCTCCCCGAGAGACTGGCGCACCTGCTCCAGGACCTGAAGGACAGAGAACGGGAAATCGAGCAACTCAAGGCCAGGCTCCTTGCCCAGAAATCCGATGATTTTATGGCAGGAGTCAAGAACATCGCAGGGATAAAGGTCCTGGCAAGAGAATTTGAGGCCGATTCCCCTGCGGAGCTCCGTGATGCTGCAGAAAGGATCAAGGATAAGCTCGGATCAGGGATTGTCCTGCTCGGGGCCAATCGGGAAGGCAAAGCCATGCTTACCTGCATGGTGACGAAAGATCTCGTGGGCCGCTTCAAAGCAGGAGATATCATCCGGGAATTGTCCGCCGTTGTCGGGGGAAAAGGGGGAGGCCGGCCAGATATGGCCCAGGGCGGTGGAAATAGTCCGGAGAACCTGCAACAGTCCTTTTCCAGATTCTATGCTATCGTTGAAAAAGCAGGCGGCTCCGTTTAACGTGATGGACCCTCGTGCTCGAAAAAAGATTGCTGTGGCCCTTCCTCACGCCGGGTTAACCCTCCGCTGCGCGATGATGTATTGAAAAGGGAGGTGGGGTTTTTCTGCTGAATTATTTCTTGGCGAGTTTTTCTTCACATCTCCCGAGGTACTCCAAGGCCTCATAATACTGGCCCACATCGGGGTAATGCTCAAGAGCATATTGGAAACGGCCTGCAGCCGCACGGTATTTTTTCTTCTTAAAATAAAACCGTCCCACATACAACTCGTGCTGGGCTAAATCCATAAAGCATTTGCGAATTTTCATGCGTGCCCGGGCCGCATACACACTCTTCGGAAAGCGCTTGACCAGGCGCCCGAAATCTTCCTTCGCCATCATTGAATGGGTCTGGTCTCTGTCTATGCTCTTCATCTGTTTGTAATTACACATTCCCTCACGGTAAATCACATAGGGAATGCTCGGATTCTTCGGATGAAGCTTTTCAAATTCCTTGTATGCGTCATACGCCTCATCGTAGGAGGACTGCATATAAAGGGTGTCCGCCATTTTCATCTCTGCGACGATGGCAAACTTGCTGTATGGATATCTGTCTTTTATCTTTTGAAACGCCTCGGTCGCCGATTTATAGTATCCCCTCGCGAGATCGTCCATAGCCTGATCCATCAGCTCTGAAGGCGGTTTTTCCTCTTCTTTCCCAAACAGCCATTCCATTGATGCGCAACCACCAAAAAAGAGTGCTCCACCCAGAAGACACAGAAGTCCCAGATAACAAAAACGGACAGTTTTATTGTTCTTGAAAATTCCCATATACTTCCTGTCGGCCACCCGGGGAACACAAAAGCCCCGTCTTCTTACAACAACGGGGCCCTGTTTACCTCAGATTTCGCCTCCTGTGCAAAAAAAGCTGCACCCCCATGTATTCTAGAGAAGCTTCTTCAGCTCCGATTCAATGTGATTCTTTGGATAGGCCCCAATGATGGTCTGGGCCACCTCTCCATTTTTAAAAAGGATTAATGTCGGAATGTTCCTGATGCCGAAACGCGCAGGCGTACTCCTGTTCTGGTCAACGTCCATTTTAGCCACCTTGACCTTTCCCTTGTATTCGCTGGCCAACTCGGCGACAGCCGGCCCCACCATTTTACAGGGGCCGCACCATTCAGCCCAGAAATCCACCAACGCTGGAATATCTGACTGCATGATTTCTTCATCAAAAGTGTCGTCTGTTACTTCCAATACATCAGCCATGTTTTTTTGCTCCTTTCCCTTCAATCGGGGCTTAGTCAGTGGCCATCCATAAATGGCTATTTTGCCCGATATCTGCGTTATGCTCAAATTTTAATCCTCGAAATACCTCCATGTATTCCTGTGGTTAAAATTTTCGCATGCCTTGATCTCGAATAAACTATCTCATTTATGGATGGCCACTAGTCAGCACCCTCCTCTACCAGTTTCTTCAAATTATTGATAAGGGTCACCGGGACCGGGCCTGACTGGGTATAGAGCTTCAGGATATCCTGAGAAACTTTGACCTTTTCTTCTACCACATCCCATCCGATCTTTTTTTCCTCTATCTGATTCATCAATTCAATAAGGTCCGCTGATTCCATTCTTTTCCTCCCCTTTATTTCTTCTTTGGTACCAGGTCAGGCGGATAGACATACTTGGGATCCATCTGGTAGGTCCATGGAAGCCCCCACCACTGCCACCCGTAATGACGCCTGAGCCCGAAACCGATCACCTTGTTTCGTCTCGCAAGCTGTCTGTAGAACTTGTCACGATTGCTGTCCTTAAACGTGGGGAAGGTTGGCCCTTCAAAACCATCTTCCACATCATAGACTTTCTTGAAACCCGCTTCCGCCAGCTCCTTGGCAGCGAGGGCACTCCTGGTGCCGTCGCGGGAAATAATAAGAAGGTTGTCCGTTTTCTTGAACAGCTTTGCAATTTCTTCCACGAAATGCTTGTTCTTTTCCCCAAAATTGTAGCTGCACGCGCCTCCTTTCCTCAGAAGGGTTCCTGTATAAAAAAGATACGGGAAAAGATATGCCCCTGCGGGATGGCCGACAAACTGATATTCGGCTCGTGTGCGTACGTCCAAGAGGTAGGTATCAGGCACCGTGTTGAGCATGTCCTGTGCCTCGATACTCAGTATTTTTTTTATGCCCGGTGCCTGTGCCTGGACAGGGACCGGGGAAAGTGCAACAAGGAAAAAGAGAAACGCAGCCAAAAGCGGCAAGCCTCTTTTTTGTTCAACTATGCGGTTTATGCGCTTATTTTCTTTCCACATTGTAACAATTGTCCTGATTGGTCCTGACGAAATCATTGCAGCTCTCCCCCGGAGCCACTGCCTCTGCTCTTTTCTCAGACATTTTCGCGTCGGGGGGTCGAAGTTCTCTTAATTTTTTAATGCAGCCGCGGGTCCTTGTCAACGAAAAACATCCCTTATTCTCAGGGGCAGCAGCCATACGCTTCTTTCCACATGAAATCCTTCTTGACAGAAATTACCAGAAAACCTACCCTTTTATGGTCCCTGAGCGGGGGCCACCTTTGACATCATTCAGACAGGCCGCTTCAGTGTCGCACAACTTTTCAATATGGTTTACGCAATGGAATCTTGCCCCTGGATGGGAGAAATACGAAACGCAGGAGAAACAGCATGAGTACAAGCGAGGTATACTTTTCCGACCTCAGATCCTCAATGAAGAGAAATCTTCTGACAAAGCTCGGTGAACTCCTGGATCGGGCGGGACTTGAACATATTGTCTCGTCAAGGGACCTGGTGGCCTTGAAACTCCATTTCGGTGAAAAAGGAAATACCGCTTATATCCGTCCCGTATTTGTCAGACGCATCGTGGACCATATTCAGTCTCTCGGTGCCTTTCCCTTTCTTACCGATGCGAACACCCTCTATGCAGGGACAAGGGGGAACAGCGTTTCCCATTTGAAAACCGCCATTGAAAACGGATTCGCCTATTCTGTGGTGAATGCCCCCGTTATTATCGCTGACGGCCTGCGCGGTGCGGCCTATGCATCTGTTTCCATCAAACAAGAGCATGTGGAGACCGCATACATAGGGAGGGAGATTGTTGACGCAGATGCCTTTATCAGCCTTGCTCATTTCAAGGGTCATGAACTTTCCGGCTTCGGCGGCACCATAAAGAATGTCGGGATGGGCTCTGCCGCCAGGAAGGGAAAACTCCAACAGCATTCCGACCTCAGCCCGAGGGTCAAGGCAAAAAAATGTGTCGGGTGTGGAGAATGTGCAGCCCACTGTTCCCATGAAGCCATCACCCTCTCTGACAAGAAAAAGGCTGTCATCAACCCTGAAAAATGTGTCGGGTGCGGGGAGTGCATCCTGATCTGTCCCAACGGTGCTATTGATATCCAATGGAGTAAAGATATAGTCGTCTTCCAGCAAAAAATGGCCGAATACACCCTTGCAGTATTGAAAAATAAGCGGGAAAAATCGCTGTTCGTGAACTTCATAACACAGGTCTCTCCGGCGTGCGATTGCTACGGCCACAATGATGCGGCTATCGTTCCGGATATCGGGATCGTGGTTTCCACGGATCCTGTTGCTATAGATCAGGCATCAGTGGATCTCGTCAACCGATACGTTCCAGCAGAAGGATCATGTATTTCCGGGCGTGTGCAGGCAGGGCAGGACAAGTTCACGGCCCTTTATCCAAAGATTGACTGGCGTGTTCAACTGGACCACGCAGAAAAAATAGGCCTCGGGAGCCGAAAATACAAGCTCATCAGCGTTTAACCCGGATAAGGCACGTTCTGAGAATTATGGTTGAGGCTAGTACTTTATTTTTTTTCGCAATAATGGTATGTGATTGTCTAGAAGAACAGGTTGTATACGAAATCAGGCCATCCTGAAATGCGTAAAAGTGCAGAGCCTTCAAGCTCACGCGGCACAAGCGCTCGCGTTGAACGGCAGTCATAACAACCTGAAAAAGATTATTATTGATGTTAAAGGAGCGAGCAATGGAAATCACCATCACATCCGCATCACCGGACCAGCACAAGAAAAGACCCACTGACGAGTCCCAGCTCGGTTTCGGGGATATCTTTACCGATCATCTGTTCCTGGCCAACTATGAATCGGGAAAAGGCTGGTTTGATGCCCGTATTGAACCATATGGAGACATCCATCTTGACCCTGCCGCCATGGGACTCCACTATGGCCAGGAAATCTTTGAAGGATTGAAGGCCTACCGTGGAAAAGACAATGGAATATATCTCTTCCGTGCGAAAGACAACTGCGCCAGGCTCAACCGATCTGCCAGGAGATTGTGCATGCCCGAAGTAGATCTTGACCTGTTCATGGAGGGGATGAAAAACCTTATCCTTCTGGACAAGGAATGGATTCCCCGTACCGAGGGAACCTCTCTCTATATCAGGCCCACCATGCTCGCCACGGAACCCCATCTAGGTGTTCGGCCGTCCCGAACATACCTCTTCTATATCATTATCGGACCGGTGGGGGCCTATTACAAAGAAGGATTGAATCCTGTCAAAATTTACGTGGAAGACCAGTACATCCGGGCTGCTCTCGGGGGAACCGGCGAAGCCAAAACAGCCGGGAATTACGCAGCGAGTCTTCTTGCCACGGAACTGGCAATGAAAAAGGGGTTCACGCAGGTCCTGTGGCTTGATGCAGCGCAAAAGAAGTACGTAGAAGAAGTAGGAACCATGAACATGTTTTTCGTGATCGACGATGAAATCATCACCGCTCCCCTCAATGGGAGCATCCTTCCTGGTATCACGCGTAATTCGGTCATCCATATTTTGCAAGACTGGAACCTCACCGTCTCAGAGCGTTCCCTGAGCATCGACGAGGTAATCTCCGCTGCCGAGTCAGGAACGCTGAAGGAAGCATTCGGCACCGGCACCGCCGCAGTCATTTCCCCCGTGGGACAAATTACCTACAAGGGAAAAGACCATGTGGTCGCCGGGGGAAAAATGGGGGAACTTTCTCTAAAACTCTACGACGAAATCACCGCGCTTCAATATGCCGCCAAGCCCGACCCGTACGGATGGGTTGAAAGAATAGGTGAGTAGCGAGGAATCCTTATGCTCCCTACGATTAAATGGGAGGGAGAGATTGTCAGCATCCTGGACCAGCGGAAGCTCCCCGCAAAAAAAGAGTGGTACACCTGCCGCAATTACAGGGACGTCATAAACGCTGTCAAAAAAATGGTAATCAGGGGTGCACCTGCAATAGGCGTTGCTGCCGCAATGGGTCTTGCCCTCGGAGCTTCCTGCATTCGTGCCCGGTCATTTCCTGATTTCAAATCGCGTTTTTCTCTCTTGGCTGAACAGATGCGGCTTGCGCGGCCCACCGCAGTCAACCTCCGGTGGGCCGTTGAGAGGATGCTTCGCCTCGTGGATCGATTGGCAGACCAGCCGGTGGCTGAAATTCAACAGGCCTTGCGGAAGGAATCTGAGATTATACTGGCTGAAGATATTGAGATAAATAAAACCATCGGACACCACGGCCTGAGGATCGTCCCTGAACACTCTACGATTCTCACCCACTGTAATGCCGGATCTCTCGCCACTGCCGGCTACGGGACAGCCCTTGGTGTCATCCGGGCCGCCCACGAGGCAGGAAAAGACATCCAGGTTGTTGCAGACGAGACTCGGCCCTGGCTGCAGGGTCTGCGGCTCACCACCTTTGAACTTATGGAAGACAATATCCCGGTAACGGTTATCGCGGATAATGCCGCGGGCACCCTGATGAGACAGGGGAAAATCGACCTTGTTATTACCGGCGCTGACCGCATCGCTGCTAATGGAGACGTGGCAAACAAGATAGGCACCTACCAGGTCGCTCTCCTGGCCCGGACTCACCGAATTCCGTTTTATGTAGCTGCTCCCCTATCCACCGTAGACCCTGCCACCCCCGACGGAAACGCCATCCCCGTGGAACAGCGGCCGCCTGAAGAAATCACCCGAATCGGAAGAACAGTAATTGGGCCACCCGGCGTGAACGCCCTCAACCCGGTGTTCGATATCACCCCATCGAAATACGTGACAGGTATCATCACGGAGGCGGGAATCATTCCACCCCCGTACAGAAAAAATATCAGGGACACCATTCGCTCCAACCTGCCCCGCTTTTCTTCTTGACCCTTTTCTACCCCTTTTCCCCTCTCTCATGGTGGAGGGATTTAACGATCTTAATTTTCAGGATTTTTTCAGTTCGCGGCGACACTTTTGCAACTTCGCCGAGCATCATACCGCAAATCCATAAAATTTCATCGCCACTCAAGAGAATTGGCAGCCTCGAACGCAGGTCTTTTGGAACTTTTCTATCAATAAAAAGATCTTTCACCTTCTTGTGACCCCGCATGCCCAGGGGAATAAATTTGTCGCCGGGCCTGAAATTCCTCAACACCAGAGGATATCTTATTCTTTCGGCATCAAGATGGGCAGTCCAGGGATCGCTTTCCCGGATTGATCCCTTCTCTCTTGGCATTTCTTCCATGAAAAGCACACAAGCTGCCTCTTCCAAAGTAAAACGACCGGGTTTTTTCAAGAGGTAGAAGTAATCAGAAGCCCTTGCGGCGGGCCCCATTCTAAATGAGAGACGGTCATAAACACGGTCTACCACAAGCCCCTTTGGGAGGCAGAGAGTGCCTTGGGATCTTCTCCCGGCTGCCAGTTGATGCACGGCATGGATGTGTTTGAGGCTCACCCCGGAAAGCCCTCCGGCAACAGTCTTGATACAGTGGCGAATGACCCTTTTTCTCACGGCCAGAGGCAGTTCCAGCAACGCAGTGACACCAATTTCCACAAGCCCCTTTTGCGATACTTTTGAATGGCTGGCCAGCCACTCCCCTGACACCACTTCCAGATAGTGATTGTCTTCACGAAGGATATCCGCTGTCTGGGCGAGGATATCTATCACCCGTGGCTGATACTGTTGGAGGGAGGGGATCAGCAGTGATCGGATATGATTTCTCAGGAATTTCTCATCCCGGTTCGTCGGGTCTGTTTTAAACTGCAACCCGCGTTCCTTCAGATAGGACTCGACTTCGGATCGGCTCAGATCCAGAATGGGTCGAATTATCTTCCCATCCCTGATGGGGGCAATCCCCGACAATCCCCCCGTACCGCTTCCCCGCAAGAGCCGCATGAGAACAGTCTCAGCCTGGTCGTTGCGTTGGTGGCCGACGGCGATCTTTTGTGCTGATAGACGTATCCTCACCCTCTCAAGAAACCGGTACCGTGCCTTTCTCGCCCGTTCTTCCAGAGACCCCCCTGCCACATCAATATGCGCCTTTTCGGTCTCAAAGGGGAGTTTTCGGGCCGCCGCCAGAGACGCAACAAAGCGGGTTTCTTCCTGATCTTCGCCCGGTCGCAAACCATGGTCGAAATGAGCGACCGCCAGTTCCATTTCCAGTTCCTGGAGAAGGGAATAGAGAATATCCAGCAGACATACTGAATCAGGACCACCGGAAACAGCAACCACGACACGTTCGCCCGGGGCCACAAGACCATACTTTAACACATTTAAACGTACTTTATCTATTATATCATAAATAAAACTCATCCCATTGCAGTTCCTTCCGTGATTAAAGGTATCATGCTTCCTGCTCAAACTCAACTTTCTGCAACAGATGCCGCGCATCCGGTTCTTTAACGGGGGCGTAGCTTGACACTCCTTCTGTCCTCTGGCATGCTGAAAAATATTTTGTTTGCCCATTCTTCTGGGAAGGCCGATAACTATGGCGAACCATTCTTATCCAAAACGGTATTTACTGTTGGGCAGGAGAACGGGATCTTCCCGGAGCGGTGTCATTTTGGCACTGGAACAGGACAGTGGAAGGGCTAAAACCGGGGACCCGCCCGAAGGGTGGGGAGTCCAAGCGAAGCGCGGACAAATCCGCAGTGAGCGGAGCCAAGGACGAACGTAGCGGAGAGAATATGCCGTTCTCCTCCCCGTGAGTTTCAGATTGACAACCTGGTTTCCAAAAGAGGGTTTCTGGGGTGTAACCAATTGAAATCAAAT
>Ga0164318_10005718_pt1 | contig 12026 bp, 15 predicted proteins | sample GuaBasSedimGuay9_FD_113734 | JGI IMG/M metagenome (GOLD analysis project Ga0164318, IMG submission 113734) | Subseafloor sediment microbial communities from Guaymas Basin, Gulf of California, Mexico - Guay9, Core 4571-4, 0-3 cm | ecosystem: Environmental > Aquatic > Marine > Hydrothermal vents... | reverse complement strand
ATTACCTTCAACAACTATATCTAAATCAAGATTTTTCCTTCCCAAAATAAGATCACGCACAATTCCTCCTACTAAATAAATTTTGTAATTCAATTGAGATGCTATCTGTGATGAAAGTAAAAGTTTTTCTTTTACAAAAAGAGGTAATTTCTCTAATTTATTTTTTAAATTTTTCATTTTGCCCGGGGATGAAATTGACGATGGATTTCTTTCAGACGAAGACGGTTAATATGAGTATAAATTTGAGTAGTAGTAATACTTGCATGCCCCAACATCTCCTGCACACTTCTTAAATCTGCACCTCTTTCTAAAAGATGAGTAGCAAAAGAGTGTCTTAAAGTATGCGGACTAACTTCTTTTTTAATTCTTGCTCTCTTTACCATTTTTTTTATCATCTTCCAGATAGACTGACGTGACAGAGGATGTCCGCCTTGAGCAAGAAAAAGAAATTCACTTTCTTTTCTTTTCAACAGTTTAGGACGTGCGTTAAAAAGATATTTTCCTAAAAATTTTTTTGCAATTTTACCTAAGGGGATTATTCTTTCTTTTGAACCCTTTCCCTGACAACGCAAAAAACCTATCTCTATATTTACATCTTTAAGCCTCAACCTTGCCAGCTCAGTTACTCTTAACCCTGTAGCATACATTACCTCTAAAATAGCTCTATCTCTTATCCCCTGGGGAGTTCTTAAGGAAGGTGTTTTAAGAAGCCTTTCTACCTCCCAGAAATCGAGAACTTCAGGAATCTTTTTTTCTAATTTAGGATATTCTATAAGCTGGGTGGGGTCAGTTTTTAAAATCTTTTCTCTAAATAAAAAACGATAAAAACTTCTAATTGAAGAAAAAAAACGAACAATGCTGGAGATAGCATGAGTCTCTCTTAAAGAAAAAAGAAAATCAACAATATCTTCTTTTGTTACTTCTTCCAGATTCTTTTTCCCTTTTCTCTTTAAAAAAATAAAATATTTTTCTAAATCTGCCCGATATGCATTCACCGTATTAGAAGATAAACCCTTTTCTATCCTTAAATAATCCAAAAAGATATCTAAATAGGCCTGCATTCTTTAAGAAAAGGGTTGTATCTTTTTTCTCTTTTTAAAGTGGTAGAAGGACCGTGTCCGGGAAAAATAACTGTATCCTCGTCAAAAGAGGTAATTTTTTTCAAAGAATCACAGAGTAAATTAAAATTGGCATAAGAAAAATCAGTCCTTCCCACAGAATCATAAAAAAGTGTATCTCCGGAAAATAAATAACTATTCAACTTAAAAGAAACAGAACCAGGAGTATGACCAGGTGTGTGAATCACCTGCAAAGTTAAATTCTTCCAAAGAGGAATTTTATCTTCCTTCAAAAGAGTGGGCTTCTTCTTAATAATTAAAGGTGACAATAAAAAAGAGGAAAGATTTAGCTCTGGTTTTAGAAGAAATTCCTCATCTTGGTAATGGATATAAAAAGGCAAATCTAATTCTTTCAAACCCTGGATATGATCTATATGACCATGAGTAAGGAAAAGGCAAAGGGGCTTAAAACCTTCTTTAGAAAAATCCTCCACAATTGACTTTATTCCTTGAGGAGCATCAATAATTATATAAGTCTTCTTTTCCCGATTAAGAATAAAATAAGTATTGGTGGCAAATTCCCCTAAGGAGAAACTTTTTATCTCTATCTCCTCCATTTGGCTATTTTTGACCAGCTGAATTGGGAATGCAGTTTGCGTAATATTTTCTCTATTTCTTTCACAATCAATTCCTTCTCTATACCATTTAAAAATGGAGAATAAATTTTCTCTTTTATCTTAAGCAGCTCCTCATAAATCAAAGAAAGCTCTTCTTTTCCTTCCTGATTAAGAAATACCATCATCTGCTCTATATTCATCAACGCCTCATCAATCGCCTGTTTCTGCTTTTTTCTGTTCCCTGTAAAATTCAAACTCTTTATCAACTCCTCAAGCCACCCACAAGCAAATAAATAATAATCTTCATAAATCTTTTGAGACTTTGGTTCTTGATACGTTTTAAAATCTACATATACAGGCATCTTTTTAGTCATTTTCTTTTTACGCACAAATTTTTTTCGCAAAGAATAACAACCACAAATCATAAAAGCAAGCAAAACTACAATAAAAAATTTTCTTTCCATCAGGTTTATTTTATCTAAATAAAAAATAAAATCAAATATTTGCTTGAAATTTCTCCTTAAAAAGTTTATATTAAAGTAATGCTTACCAAATTCAAAACACGTCATATAAAAAGGATTTTATGGGTTCTGGTAATTGTAATTGTTCCTGCTTTTATTCTGTGGGGAAGTATCTCTTTCTTCTCGGCAAGAAAAAGATCAATTATAGGAAAAATCGAGAATCATTTTATTAAAAAAGAAGAGTTTTTCCCTTATATTCAACTGGCGCGTATTCATCTTTTAATTACTCAGGGAAGAAATTTTAGCTATCCTCAGTTAGAAAGCCAAGCCTGGCAGTTTTATATTCTTCTATGGAAAGCAAAAAAAGAAGGAATAAAAATAAAAGATGAGGAAGTAATTAAAGAAGTAAAAAAAATTTTTGGAGAGAAAAAATTCGATAAACAGACTTATTTTAATTTTTTAAGAAGAAGGCTTCATATAGAACCGCGTGCATTTGAAGAATATGTTCGACGACGATTAATGATTGAAAAACTTTTGAAAAAATTTATAAAGGTGAAAGTGAAAGATGAAGAAATTTTAGAATTGTATAAAAAAGATAAAGAAAAGGCAAAAATCTCTTATCTTTTTATCCCTTATTCTCGTTTTAAAAATATCAGTATTTCTCAAGAGGAGATGAAAAAATTTTATCAAAAAAATAAAACTCTTTTTAAAGAAGAACCTAAAGTGAAAATAAGGTATTTAATTTTTTCTAAAGAGGATTTTAAAAAAATGGAAAAGAAGATAGAAAGATTGCAAAAAAAAGTAAAAACGATAAAGGAGTTAAGCAAAAAACTAAACAGAAATTATAAAGAATCAGGATATTTAACTTTTAACTCGCCAATTGAAGAATTGGGATGGCAACCGGATTTAATAAGAATAGCCTTTTCCTTACCAAAGAATTCTTTAAGTAAAATAATTCCTACTGAAAAAGGGTATGTAATTTTAGAAAAGGTTGATGAAAAAAGAGAGCGTATTCCTTCTTTTGAGGAGGTTAAAGAAAAGATTAAAAAGAAGGCTCTTGAAGAGAAAGCAGAAAAAGAAGCAGAAAAATTAGGAAAAGAAATTCTTGAAAAAATTAAAGAGAAAAATATTACGGATTTAAAAAGCTTGGCTCAAAAATATAAATTAGAGTATAAAGAAACTGACTTTTTTAAATATTATGATTACATTGAGAGGGTGGGGTTAGATAAAGAATTGAATGAAAAGATATTCTCTTCAAAAAAAGGAGAGATACTTCCTCAAGTTTTTCTTTTAGAAAAAGGTGCATACATTATAAAAATAAAAGAGCTTCTTTTGCCTAATAAAAAAGAATTTTTGAAGGAGAAAGAAAAGTATCGGAAAAAAATTTATTTAAAGAAAGAATTAATAGAAGAATTAAAGTTTTTCAATCAATTAATAAAAGAACTTAATATAAAAATATTTTCTTCCTTTTATCCTTCCTGATTTATTCCTCAATTTTAATTGCATTTACCGGACACTGATTAGCAACTTCTTTAAGATCGCACGAAGAACACTCTGAAGATTTTACCTTTGCCACTCCATTTTCAGCCATTTCAAAACAATCCGGACAAGTATTTACACAAAGTCCACACCCTACACAAGCATTCTCATCAATAATTACCTTCATTTTGCCTCCTTTCAAATCTTCATTGTTGAACCATCAGGTAAAAGATTTAAAGGAACTTCTTTTCCCTCCTTACGTAATTTTCTTCTTGCACATTCTTCCATTTTAGACCCTTTACAGTAAAGAATAATATATACATTTTTTGTACTCTCTAAGGAAAATTTCTCAAAGATAGGACAATTTTGAAAATATTCACATACTTTTTCCGTCATTTTTCCTCCTTACCTAATCCATAATATTCTATATTTCTGTCGGCTACTCCTTGTAACTCTTTAAGTACTTTTTCATCTTTAAGTAAATGACGAAATCTACGCTGTGGTTTGATATATTCTATTACTGGCTTTCTACTAATTTTAAATACCTTTGTTAATTTTCCATATTCATACTCAACTAAAGGATACAGACCACTTAATACTGCATTTTTAGCTATCTCTAAAGTCAAAGAGGAATCAAAACCCCACCCCAAAGGACAAGGACAATGAATCTGGATGTATTTAGGACCAGAAATTGAGGCTGCTTTTTTAACCTTTCTCTGTAAATCTTGAGGAAAACCAACAGAAGCAGATGCAGCATAAGGAATAAAATGGGCAGCACATATCTCTACAACTGGTTTTTTAGGTCGCCAATTTCCCTGCCATATTTTTCCTGCCGGAGATGTAGTAGTTGAAGCCTCATAAGGAGTTAAGCCACTTCTCTGTATCCCTGTATTCATATAAGCCTCATTATCAAAACAGCAAAATAAAACATTGTGTCCTCGCTCAAGCATTCCACTTAAAGCCTGAAGTCCAATATCTGAAGTTCCTCCATCTCCAGCAAAGGCACAAACTTCTATATGTTCTTTCCCTAAATATCTCAATGCTGCCTCAATTCCACTGGCTACTGCTGCTGCATTTTCAAATAAAGAATGAATCCAGGGAATACGCCAGCTTGATTGAGGACATTTACTTGAGAAAACCTCTAAACACCCTGTAGCGTTACAAACTATAGTATCTTTACCTAAGCTATCCACAACTAATCTTGCAGCAATTGCCTGACCACAACCACTACAGGCAGTATGTCCTGAAACGAATAAATGGTCTTTAAGATGATTACTCATAGATAAAAAATTCCTCCTTCAGCAGAGAATAATTCACATCTAAAAAATAACTTCTTACTTTATCTTTTTTGGCTATCTCTAACATCTTCTTTAAGGTATTAAAAGTAATATCTCTTCCTCCCAATCCAGCAATAAATCCAGAAACATAAGGAGTTTCACCTTCAAATAAAGATTTTATCTCTGTATAAAGAGGACCTTCATTTCCCAAAGAAACTGCTTTTTCCAAAACAAAAATATTTCTTTTATCTTTTAAAGAATTAAAAATTTCTTCCTTAGGAAAAGGACGATAAGTAATTATTCTTAAAAGTCCTAAAGATAGTCCTTCTTTTCTTTTTTTATCTATAAAATCTTTAATTGTTCCACAGACAGAACCCATAGCAACAATTACCTCTTCAGCATCATCAATCTTATATTTCTCCACTAAATCTATTCCTTTTCTTTTAAAAACAGATTCAAACTCCCCACCAACTTCAGGAATAATTTTTAAAACATCCTCTAAGGTTTTCTGAATCGCATATCTTGTCTCTAAATACACTGTTGGATCTCCCAAAAGCCCCATACTTAAAGGATTATCTACATCTAATTTATAAGGAGGATTATAGGGAGGTAAAAATTTATCTACCTCAGTTTGTGAGGGAATATCTACCGGTTCCATTCCATGAGTCAAAATATATCCATCCATATTTATCATTACAGGAAGCATAATTTTAGGATTCTCTGCCAGCTTATATGCTTGATAAATAAAATCATGCACCTCTTGGTTATTCTCTACAAAAAACTGAATCCAACCACTATCACGCAAAGCAACTGCATCCTGATGATCATTCCAAATATTTATCGGACTGGATAAAGCGCGATTAGCGCATACCAAAACTAAAGGAAGTCGAAGCCCTGCAATATTAAATAGAACCTCGCTCATCAAAACTAATCCTTGAGAACTCGTAGCAGTAAAGGCTCGTACACCTGCTGCTTCAGCTCCCAAAACCACACTGGCAGCAGAATGCTCACTTTCAACATTTACAAATTGAGCGTTAATTTCTCCATTGGCAACAAATTCAGCCAATCTTTCTACAATGTGAGTCTGAGGAGTAATAGGATAGGCAGAAATCACCCCTGGCTTACATAATTTTACTGCCTCTGCTACTGCGTGTGATCCTTCTAAAAACTTTTTCATTTCTCCTCAACCATTATAATATCTTTTTTAGGACATATATAACTACATAACCCACAACCTTTACAATAAGAATAATCAGGTTCATAAAAATTTTTATCTTTCTTATCAATACAAGCTTCAGGACAAATCAATTTACACATTCCACAACCAATGCAATTTTTATGCAGAAACTTTGGTTTTCTAAGCATTCGCCAGGAGCCCGTTTGATTATTTTTAGAAGAGCCTGGTTTTGCTACTAACGGTCCGAACATTAGCTTACCACCTCATATCCTTTTTTTACTGCCTCTAAATTCTTCTTAAGCACCTCGGGCTTCTCAATAAATCTTTTCTCTACCGCTTTAAGAATAGATTCCAATTTTACCTCTCCTGTAGCTTTAGAAAATGCTCCTAAAAGCACTGTGTTAGAGAAAGGACGCCCAATTATTTCTTGAGCAATTTTTTCTGCTTCTAAAGTGATTAATTTTACTTTGCTGGAAGGAATCTTTATTCCTTCTCTTATTGCCACAATAGCTAAACCATTTTCTTTTAATCCTTTAAAACAATCTTCAGTATGAAGAAGAGTAGGGTCAATCACAATTACATAATCTGGCTCATAAATTTGAGAGCGTGTCCTTACCGGATTCCTATCAAATCTTAAAAAAGCATTCATCGGTGCTCCCATACGTGCTGCACCAAAATGAGGAAAAGCGTAAGCATAAAGGCCTTCATAAAAAAGTGCTTCTCCCAAAATTGCTGCTGTAGTGATGGCTCCCTGACCGGCTCTGGCAAAAATCTTTACTTCTTTCATCGTTTAGTCCATTGAAAACGGCGACGGGCACCTCTCTGACCGTATTTTTTCCTTTCTTTTGCACGTGGGTCACGAGTTAAAAGGTCTTCTTTACGTAAAATACCTCTCAAGTTTGGATCAAGTTCAACTAAAGCACGTGCAACACCTAAGCTTACTGCCCCTGCTTGCCCTGTAACTCCACCTCCTGAAACCTTCGCTTTCACATCAACTTTACCTAAAAGTTCTGTTATTTCAAGTGGTCTTTTTATCTGGTATTGATGATTAATTAAAGGAAAGTAATCTTCTAATTTTCTTCCGTTAATAAATATTCTTCCTTTACCTTCAAAAGTTACTTTTACTCTTGCGGTAGCCTCTTTTCTTCTTCCGGTGGCTAATGCAAATCTTTTCTCCACTATACCTCAATCCTCTTCGGTTTCTGGACAAGATGGGGATGTTTATCTTCAGAATATACTTTTAAAGCTCTAAGCATTCTTTTTCTTAATTTATTCTTAGGTAACATCCCTTTTACCGCCAGATATAATGCTTTGGAAGGATTTTTCTTCATTAACTCTTTAAGAGTAATTTCTTTTCTTCCTCCTGGATACCCAGAATATTTATCATAAATTTTTTCCTCCAGTTTCCTCCCTGTTACTTTTATATACTTGGCATTAATAACCACTACATAATCACCACATAAAAAGTTAGGGGAATAGGTAGGTTTTGTTTTCCCTTGAAGGATCTTGGCAATACGCGTAGCTACCCTTCCTAAGGTTTTATTTCTCACATCAACCAAAAGCCATTTTCTTTCTACCTGAGGATAAAACTTAGTAAACTTCATAAGGAATTATTTATACCACATTTTTCCCTTTTGTCAAATATTTTATCACTGGAGTTTGCTTTCCCAAAATTGATATAACCCCAACCCCTTTTTAACTCCTTAAAAAACTAATTTAATCAAACCCGAGGTGTAATTTCAAACCCGACGTGTAATGAGATTTGGTAAGTAGGGTAAGGATTCTTAAAAACTGCGACCATAACTTGACATTTTATTTTCAAAAGATTTTGTCAAGTTACAGGGCGAATTTATTTTTTAATAGTTTTTATATTTATTTCATTACATATCAAATTTAGGACGCATCCATAGACAATTTTAGCTTGATAATATTTTTATAAAAATACATAAATATACTTAGGGAAAAATATATTTTTTCTCTTTTGCTCTTCTTGTTTTTTTTAAAAAAATATGTTATTTCTTAATTGGATTGACAAATTGGATCCTTTTGAAAAAGGCAAACCAGGGGAAACCTTGGGGCGCAAAGCCACCGGTCCTTAAAAAAGGATAGCGGGGCTGCCAAAAGGATTATATAAAAAAACCCTAAGGTTTCTGCCTTAGGGTTTTTTATTTTAACCCTCAAGGTGATTGGTTGCCTTGAGGATTTTTTATTTTAGGAGGAAAAATGCAAGAGAAAAAAGAAAAAATTCTTCATCGCGTAGTAACCTTTCTTAACCGAGAAGAGTTAGATTTCTTGGATAACATAAGTAAGGATATTCTTTTTTCCATAGGAATAAAAGTACCCCGTTCTACCATCCTAAAGAATCTGGTAGACATATTTTTGGAATGTGATTCAAAAAATATCAAAAACTATAACGACCTTCTAAATTTATTAATGGAAAAATTAAAAAACTTTTCAAATAAGTTTTGCCTATGAAATTGAGGATAAAAGTTAAAAAATCAAAACAAGGAGGTAATTATGAGAAGCGTATTTTTAAAATTATTAATCTTTGAATTGTTTTTCTTAAATTTGGTTAATTTTTGCTCAGCAGAAACTAATTCTTATCAAATTTTAGTCTCCTGTACTATTCCTGCCATCCCAGGAATAAACGTACCCAAGAATTCAAACTCAACAGGTGTTAAAAATAAGCAAAAAGAGGTTAAAATGGAAGTAAAAAAACAGGGAATTTTTCTGCAAAAAGAAGAAAAAGTAAAAAAAGGAAATTTTGTTTTATTACTTACCAGTATTTATGCTCGCTAATTTATTGAACACTTCTTACAGGAATATTATAAACAAAACTTGTTCCTTTAAAAAGAGTGATTTTCTTCACTATAGGCACTTGGGGCAGAAATTTAAGAGGTAAACTACCTAAATTTAATCTAATAGTATGCTCTCCGGGAGAAGCCTTCTTAAAATAATAACGCCCTTGCTCATCAGTAATAGCCTGAGTTCCATCTTCTAATGTCAGAATCACATCTTTAATCCCTCTATCAACCTCAGTAAACTTTCCATCCATATCTACATCTTCAAATATATATCCATAAATCTCTGAATAAGAAGCTATACCGAAATTTAATTTTATCTCTTTTCTGTGAATAATCTCTACCTCCTGGGCCGCAGGAACAGTTAAAAGAAAACCCGCTGGTAAAGTAGTAGTATCAATACTTACATAAACCTTCTTAGCTCTAATATTAGAAAATTTATAAAAACCTTTTTTATCGGTAATCTTAAACTTCTTCTTTCCCAACCATACTTTCGCCCCCTCAATTCCTTTTTCATTTTCTTGTCTTATTCCATCAAAATTTAAATCCTCAAATACATATCCACAAATTCCTCCTTTTGGTTCCCAACGAAAACCAGTATCCCACAGATACCGCACACCTGCATATACATCAAATTCTACACGTTTTTCCACATTGGGATTATCCGCCCAAACATTACGCAATCTTCCAGAAAGATAAAATTCAGTATCTGGTTGAGGAGAATAACTCAACTCACCATTGACTTCTATATAATCCTCTCCTGAAAGAAAGCTTAAACTGGATAGAGTATCTTCTTCATCACGATAAGTTAAACGAAAACTACCCGATAAAGGCGTATTCAAAATTTTTCCATGCCAATCAAAACCTGTCTCTAATGCATTGGGTCTTGTTCCTACACCATTATACCTTTCTTCCAACCAATTTATCTCTTTATTAATGTAATAATAAAGATTATCAATAAGATTAAACCTTAAACCAAAAGAAATTTTATCATTTATATAATCTAAACGAGGAGCATTAAAGTGTTTACTTTCCTGATGACGATAATTTATAAAAGTATTAATCTTTCTTATCCAATCCCATCTTTTAGACAAACCTACTCCCAATCCATGAAAGCGATATTGAGAAATTCTGCCTAATTCATTATAAAGACTGTAATCAAATCTTAAAGAGGCAGAAGATGAAAGTGAAAAAATAGTATCCAAATCAAAATTAACATTCCAGCGATTTTTATTTTCAGGGCTGGGAAAAAGTCTATCCCGAAAAATATCTAATCTACTTGAAATATTAATATTTTTTTGAGGAGAGATTTTTAAAGTAAAAAGCCCCCCTATTTCTCCCCTCCGCCAGCCATAACCGGTGGAGGAGACAAAATCCTTATCAATGTTTCTTAACTCTGCTGTCCAGGATAAATCAGGGGTATGGTAAATGAGACCCAATAAATTTGCAAAGGTTTCAGAATCATAACTAAGCGTATACTCTAAATCTAAATGTTCAAAACGTCTTCGCGTTTCTAAATTATAATTATACTCATTTAAATAATCCTCTCTTGCTCTACCCCAGCCTCGCGTTATAGTAAATTCATAATCAGCTTTTGATGAAGGGTAATAGTTTAAATTTAAACCGGCTAAGAAAGAATCCTTAATTTTAGCCAAGCCTGGTGAAAGACCTCCGTATCTGCCTCCCCCTTCTCTCCCCCAGAATATGGTATAATCTAACTTCTTATTAAAAGCAGGAGAGTTAAGCATAACTCCTCTTAAAGTTGCTGGCTCAAAAGAAAGATTAGAAAACCCAGGAGTATAATCAAAAGCTCTCAGAGTAAAATCTTCAAATGGCCCTATCCTCCCTTTAGTTAAGTTAACGCTCACATAGGTAAGGTCTGTTGTCTCTTTTAAACTACGCACATCACAAGTAGCATCAAAATTACCATATGGAGTAGGGCCTTCTAATCTTAAAGCATGAGAATAGGCGTAAGATTCTCTTTCTAAATTATCTAATCTCTTTCCTTTCTCATACAAATTCCAACCAAAGTTATACCTTAATTTAAAAGTCTTAGCCCTTTCCTCGGCTAAGCGAAGCTCTTCCTCAAGTGTGGGACCGGTAGGCTTTGGTAGAGTACATAAAACATTAAACGTCCATCGACCTGAAATATCCCAAAGATGGAAAAAAGTAACTCCTATCTCTTGACCTTTAACAATTATCTCATCAGAGTTTTTACGTTCCACAGCAATTATATTTGGAGAAATAACTAACCAATGAGTAATCTGTTTTCCTCTGATAACAATAGATTTACCTTTTTCAATCTGTAATTTTGTATTAGGCTGAGTTGCTTTAATAGCTTCATTTAAAACTATTTCTGGAACAACTACAGTTACTTTTTTCTTTTTAAATTTTTTCCCCATTTTAGCCATCCATCTATCTAAAGTTTTTCTTATAAGAATCTCTCTTTTAGATGGGGCTTTTACTAACTTATAGAAAAACCTTTCAGATGGAATTTCTTCTCGAGATTCAAATTTCTCTAAAGTTCCAGCTATAATCCTCTCCCTTTTCTTAATTTTGTCAATATATTCTTGAGCTTCTTCTAAATCAGGGTTGATTAAAAGTGCTTTTTCAAACTCCTCTAAAGCAGCTTTATATTGACCTCGCAAATAAAATTGCTTTCCCAACTCCAGCAAATATTTAGGGGCAACTCTATATTGAGCAATGGCGGGAGGAATAAAATAGATAAAAATCAAAAATGCTATTACCCAGATTGAGGAAATTTTTTTTATCAAATCTTTCATCTTTTATTAGCATCTCATTTTGAAGAGATTATTTCTATCTTGCCCCATTCAGATATTTTAATAGTTTTCTCAATTACATTTACACTACCATCTTGATACTGTAAGGTAATCACCAAGTCATAAAAACCAGGCTCAAGCTCAGAAGAAGCTACTGCCTTTAATTTTGCAACATCTCCAGGAAAAGTATAAACATCGTTAAATTTACCTCTTGCATAAACCATACCTTTTTTATCAATAATATGAAATGTTCCTTTACAGGTTATATCCGTATTCCCAATATTATTAAAATCTGCTTCTATCTTTAACTGCCTTTCTTCTTTCTTTAAAGATAAATTTTCTATTTTAGCTTTTCTTATGATAGTGCCTTCAGGTT
>Ga0164318_10005717_pt1 | contig 12026 bp, 14 predicted proteins | sample GuaBasSedimGuay9_FD_113734 | JGI IMG/M metagenome (GOLD analysis project Ga0164318, IMG submission 113734) | Subseafloor sediment microbial communities from Guaymas Basin, Gulf of California, Mexico - Guay9, Core 4571-4, 0-3 cm | ecosystem: Environmental > Aquatic > Marine > Hydrothermal vents... | reverse complement strand
TAAAGAGGTGATGTAAAAAGCTAAGCAAAATAGAATAAAACTGCACAGGAAAAAAGGTGGACTGTTGTTCTCCATTTAATCTATAAAGTGACACCATAAGGCACTTATTAGAGGGAGAATCGGAAAACTATGGCGCCGAGATGGGGCATTGGTAGCCCCAAAACTAAGTATAAATGTGAGATAATGCTGCAAACAGAACCTTCCATCCTTAAAATATCAAATAAATAAATATCAAAATAACGTCTATCATACCTTTGTCATATAGAAAAAAATCTATACAATGGAGCAAAATATACTGGACAACCAATGGGAGGTTAATAAATGCAAGTGTGGACGCATCTTACAACATAATAGAAAAAGTAGTCCCGAAAACTTTTGATAAGGTGGACGGGATAGAGGCGTTTGGGGTCACGCCAGTATCTGTTCTTATAGAATAGATATAAAATTTATTTTCCTATTATTAGCATAGGAAAATGAATAAACCCTTGAATTATTAAATAGTTTTTCATAATCAGTGATAATTATATCTAAATAGTGAAATTTGACTGTATTTTTTGAAAAATAGTTAAAAGATAAAATTAAAAAGAAATTAAATGAGTGTAAAAAGTTAATTTCAACCGTTTAACCATGTAATTATTGAGGAACATCCAATACCTTCCTTATCTACGACTCTGCCAAGAATTCTAAATGTTGTACCCTTATATCCACATTCTGGGCATTTGTCCATCGAAATTAATTCAACTGAATCATCAACTAAAATTGCATGATTTACAGAGGCTTCTGCACCAAATGGCGTAATAACTTCTAATAACCCCCTATCTCCTTTTTTCTTTAGCGGTTCTAATTTATCTGGGTCCCGTACTAAAATTCTTGCAAATGGTGGGCAATGCATTATAAAATCATTATATTTTTTTGACCAATGGCCCATGAAAATTATTGGCGTTTCAGTAAACCCATAAATATCGATTATTTGTTTAGAATCAGTCCCAAACAATTCAACAAGACCTGAAACATATTCCTCTTTATTAACAGGCTCCGTTTTCATTTGTGCTTTATGTCCACCCCATCCTCCACCACCGCTAACTACATCAAATTGATCGCCTAAATTATATGAAATTTTTCGTTCTTTCATTAAATCAATAAATTTTTTAATGAGTTGAACTCCTCCACCCAATGCTATATAAATTTGTTTGTCTTTAGGTTTCTTAATGTTTTTTTCAATTGTTTTTAATACTAAATTAGAATTAACATCGAAAGCACCTACGAGACTACGCGTTACAATTATTGATTTTAATGCCTTCAAGATCGAAAATTTAATCAAATATTCTAATTTAGCCATCTTTTTAGTGACATAATAAAAATTACTAGTATATGCATGAATGGGCCTTACTTTAGTATATCTCATTACAATTCTATTCAGCATTTTTGCACTTGGTGAAAAGCAATATATCTTGGCTCGTTCCCAATCTCGAGGGATAAAATCTAAATATAATTTTTCACTCATTTGAATTAGAAATTCATCATCATTTTTATTTACTCCCACTAAAGAAGGGTCTCCACTCGTGCATGATGATACATTCCAATGAATTAAAGAGCTTTCAGGGACTTTTAGTAATTTTTTAAATAAGCGTGCACTTTCTTTAAAATAATTCGTGGGGATAAAAGGGATATCAAATAGGTCATCTATTTTATTAAGATTATCGATTTTGAATTCTAATTTTTTTGTTATATCATTATAAAAAGAATTATGTTCAGTTGTATCCTTTATTGTTTTTTTTATCAAATTAATAAATTCTTGGTCGTTATATTCTTTTTTTATTATTTCTTGAATTTTTAAATCATTTCTGAACATTGTTATGTCCACCCAAATTTGTGAAATTTAATATAATTACATATTATTTCTTTCAATACAAATTTAAATTATGTTTGTTTCTTTATAATTTGAATTACTTTTAAATTTAAAGTATTTAATGAAATTATAATATTTAATTGTCATATATTTCTATTTTAAATCGAAATTTTAAAAAATGTGATAAAATTGGGCACTAACATAAAAAATAATCTATTAGCACCTTGTGGGCTTTATTGTGGTGTTTGCGGAATATTTTATGCCTATAAAAATAATGATTCAAAGTTAAAAGAGAAATTAGCAAAAGCATATTGGACTAAACCTGAATTAATAGAATGTGAAGGGTGTTTATCTAATAAAAGATTTAATTTTTGTGATGTTTGTGATATTAGAAAATGTTGTGCAGATAAAAAGTTGGCTGGGTGTTATCAATGTGATGAATTCCCTTGTAATAAAATAAAAAATTATCCGTACCCCCTCGCTACAAAATATATGATAAATTCGACCCAAGTAAGACGTGAATTAGGTGATTTGGAATGGATAAAATGGGAAGAAAATAATTGGAAATGTAAAAAATGTGGTGAAATAAATTTTAGAGGTGCAAAATTCTGCCATAAATGTAATGAAAAACTTGATTATGCTTTATAATTACATTTTGACTTTTTATTTAATATTTATTTAAATTTTTTTACTGATTCCAAAATTTTGAACATATCTTAAAAAAATATAAATCATAGATAACTTAATATGGTATCAATAATTTTAATAAATTAGATTCATTAGTTATATCTTTTATTTATATTTCCGTTTGCATAGAGGGATTATAATTGTGTGCTAAATTTATGATAACTCAAATTATTCCGATTGAAAATATTAATGAATTCGGGGAATTATATTTAAAAATTTACAAAACATTTCCTGATTATATTAAAATTTTGTGTTCTTCTCCATTTATAACCACATCTGATAAAGAAATAAAAATATATACTTTAATTGAAATCCCCGACAAAATGACTGGAAATGGACTTAAGGAGATAACAAAGTATTTCAACAAATTTGATGCTATTTCCAGCCATATATGGAAAATAGAAACGCTTATTAAAAGAAATGAAGCTCTAAAAATGATTGGACTCTCATTAGATGGCTAAAAAAATTTTTATTCCTTTAAGATCTCGTAATTTAAAAGTTATTTTTTTTATATATGCCCAATTTTATTAAAATATTACAAATTAGATCTAATTTCAAAAAAAATCAAATAAATGTTCTATAATTTATAATATTTCTGATAATATTCTAGCGACTTAACTAATCTATCAATAGAAGGGAAATGTGGAATACGATACTTATTTAGGTATTTTTTAAGTTGGTTATTTTCTCTAACAGTCTTATTGTTATCGTCATCTATCATAGGAATAATAAAAAATGTTTTATCTGTTTTTCTACTTAATCTGCCGAGTGATCTAGCAAACATACCAGTGAATTTGTCGTGACCAAATTGAAGACCTAATATTCGTGATAATTGTAATATTGCAATAATTATATCAATTTTATCTTCTTTTAAAATTAATTTAATTGTATTTAATAGCATTTCTGGAAGGATGCCATAAGTACCAACATCTACAGGATTTTTAAAACTTGTATTAACATCAAAAAGAAGTTTTTCTAACTTTTTTTGGGTTGAATTCGAAATCTCTGGAAAATTGAACCCAATTCCGCTTAAAAGATCCGCCATTTCTACAGAATTCCCTCCTCCTGGTACTATTAAACAGATGTTTTTACCTTTAATTAATTTATCCGGATGTAAAATTGATAATAAATAGCTGATATCATAAAATTCTAACGAACTTTTAACTGAAATAACATTTGTTTGCTTAAATACACTTTCATAAATTTGATTTGAACCAGCAATTGACCCTGTATGCGATATACATGCTTGTTTACCCACTTGACTTTTTCCACCTTTCAAAATTACTACTGGTTTCTTATTTGTCATATTCCGTAATTTTTCAAAAAATTTACGACCAGATTCTAAATCACCCACTGTTTCTAAATAGAATCCAACTACTTTTGTTTTATCATCAATTTCAATAAATTCTAAGAAGTCATTTTGGTTAATATCTACCATATTACCAACACTTAAACCAAAATTTGTTCCTAACCCCCTCTTTTTTGAAATTTCAATTGTACGATTAGCAAAACCACCAGATTGACTAAATAAAGAAAAATTTCCTTGGTATAAATCAGCAAATCGGTTGAAGCTAAGATTTATTTGTGAATTAAAACTCCCAAAACAATTTGGCCCCAGTACCCGAGTTATTCTATTTTTCTTTAAAATATTTTTTATTTCATTGGCATAACTTATTCCTCGTTTACCAACTTCAGAAAATCCACTTGTATATATAATTAAAAATTTTGCTTTTACCTTAATACATTCTTTTAATAAATTTGGAACATATTTTGCATTTATACAAGAAATTACAATATCAATCGGTTCAGGAATTGACTTCAAATCTTTATAACATTTCCATAGACCATAAATCATTTCGTTTGTATATTTTGGATTTACCGGATAAATATTAGGAAGTTTAGAATTTATTCCATATCCATACTTTTTATAAGTATCTAAATAGAGTGAAACACCCATATTGGGTTTTGTACTGGCCCCTACAATTACAATATTTTTTGGAAAAAAAAGTGGATAAAGGAAGTGTTTTGATAATTTTTTCCGATATTTTATGTTTTCTTCATTTAGATTATTCATAAATTTCGACCTTATTAAATAATCTTGATAAAAATTCTTTTTTTGGGTAATTTTATTCAATAATAATTTTTTTATAAAATTATTAATCTTGAAATATAATTTTAATCAGTATTAGGGCAATAACAAACTCTTAGTTTATGGAAAATGATCTTCTTAGGCAAATATAGCATAAAATCAAAAAATTATAAATCTCTCTGCTATATTCCATTATTTTTACTTTATTTATTTTGAGTAAAGAATATAAGAAAGAAATAATAAATATTATTTGTTGAAAATTTGTTAATCCTTAAATGTTGGAGCATGCAAGACCTTGAGTGAGGAACAAATATTTTATGAAATTAATAAAGATATAACAAATAAACTTGGTTCATTAATGTTTTCTAGGCCATATATAGGAATTATTGATGCCAATGGAAAATTTAGGTATATGTCTAATGAGTTGATACCTTATAAAGATTATATTATAAATTTTACAATTAAAAATTTTAATTTATTACAGCTTGGTGATTACTCAATCCCAATTGGTGGGGTAAACCTTGCATTTTTTAAGCCAGATAATAACTTTCTAATCATAGTTCACTCTAAGAAAGGTCCAATTGGTCAATTATTAGCATTTAAGAAAATTATGAATGAATTTTCACAAAAAATTAGTTCTTTAATTGGAGAAATTTCACCAATATCAAATGAATTACGGATAACTGAAACGACAGCTGTAAAAAAAGTAGAAGAACCCAAGAAAGTCGTTAAACACCGAAGTAGAGCTCGAAAAGTGCCCTTCCTAATGAAAGAAATAACAAATAAAGAAAAATTCAAGATCGATACTGCCAAGATACTTGAATTATGCGATGGGACAAATTCTGTTGATGATATTGCACAAAAAATTAAATTGCCTAAATTAAAAGTTGAAATGATAATTAGGCAACTACAAAAAAAGGGTTGGGTTAATATTCATAGAGTAATTCAAATTGTTAATGAATAAATCGATTATAATTAACTTTCTAATATCCATATAATCGTAGAAATCTCGATTATAATTTTAATCTATTTTAGTCGTTAATTCTTTTTCTGTAGTATTATTCAAACTATAATTAATTCTCATTTGAATCTTTTTCATAAAAATATGCAGTATATTCAGAAAATGGGTCTCCTGCTTGTAAACATTTAGTTTCATATATCTTTCCATAATACGGGCTCTTTACATATTCAAGAATTGCATTTAAAGCACCTTCCATAGCACCTGCCACGACACTTCCATAAGTCAACTTAGTTTCATCAGTTTTCATAGTTTCTCGGTTAAATACTAGCTCTTTTTCTTTTTTAAGTGCTGCACAGAAAATGCACCTATCTAAAGTCCAGGTAATTTTAATAGGTTCAGTATCTGTTTTGTCATGAAATTTTATCGATTTTATCTCTTCTCCAAAAAAGATGAACCAAGCCACTTTTAACATAAATGGGACATCTTTGATATTTCTTGAAAAAATTAATTCACCGGGGCCTAACAATTCAGTAGCTACTGTATAACCTGCGGACTTTCCTATTTCTCTAAAATCTTCTAATGCAGCCGGTATATCATTATTATTTAATTCTACAAGTATTCTTACGCATTCTAAAAAGTCATAAGTCATCATAAGTGCACTCATTTTTTTTGCTTTCCACCAATAGAAATGCTTACCAATATTGCCTAAAAATCTCTGAAACCAGCCTACTTTTTCTCGTTCTGCCATTTTAAATCACTCTTCCAAAATGTGGATTACATGTTCACAATAACTATCGCCCTTAGCTCTTGATTTCGTAGTTTCGACCCAAATTTTTGGTAATTTCGGATTTGTTTCCCTACATTTATTTACAAAAGTTTCCAAAAGACTTCCATAAGGTGTACAATAATGAAAATTCGCATTTGTAACTTCCCAGCATAAAATACATTTTTTATCGCGTAAAATCAATGTCCTTCCATCTTTTTTCATTTCTACAGGTGCTTTTTGTTTTAAAAGAAATTTGTATGTTTCTTGGACTATAGACTTAACAGAATCAGTGTTCTTTGGAATCCACATTGATAAAATACCTTTTCCTATTCTTCTACCGAATTCTCTTAATTTTTTTTCGACATTATCTGGCCATCTATCAATTATTCGAGCAACAACTTCTGAGTAAATTAGCGGTACAAACAATTGTTGACATTTTAATCTCAATAATTCTTCTTCGGTTATTTCCCACATTTTATTTGATCACAAATAATAATACCACAATTTAATATAAAAAAATAATGAACCTAAAATTACAGTTTGAAAAATTTCCACTAACGATTTTTCACCAAAATTATAAAAAATAAAATAAAAAATGATATTATAAATTAATTTGTATTGATTGTATAGTCTATTTCTTTATATTTATTGATTTTTGCCAGTTTTTACTATGTTTATTGTTAAATTTATGTCTTTTTATTTGCTTTAATGAATTCTTTAAATTCATTTAGCTTCATAATTCCGAATTCTATCCAATCAATACTGTCCAACCCCAAATATTTTTTCTCAATGGCATACAAATTTGGGTCTGATGTAGGTACGGCTCTAAACTCTCCAAGTTTAGTTTCATAGACTTCAATAGTATTATCTTTCAATTTAAAACAAACTCCCAATTTTTATTGAAATAAATAATATTTATAATTCTTTAAAAAAGTTTTCTAATTAAATCGGGAATTATTTGTCTAATATAAATATTAGATGTATAAATTTAAAAATTAAATTCAAAAATTCGCATTCTTATTAAATGAACCTAATGAATTCTAATATTTGATTATAATAATGTTTAAAAAATTCTTATATTCATTTGAATATTTTTAGCCTTATCAAACAGATGAATCACGGACTAATTTATTAAAACATTCGCAACATAATATATTTTTTGGGTTAATATTTAATTTGGGTTTAGATTTGATTAATTCTTTTATTTCTTCTGTAGCTTTTCCATGCGCTATATACATTTTACTACAAATTGGATATAGAACTTTTCTATCTAATACTTCAAGGAAATTCATTAATATTTTAACTTACTTTATAAAAACTTTTATAAAAATTAATACATCCGAATGTTAAAAATTGACCTTCTTCGGCAATTTTTTATTATGCATTGTAATTATTTGGAGTTAATATTGAAGAAATTACATAAATTAACGGGCTAATAATGATTGCAAGAATAATAATAACACCGACTAAATTTTTGTGATAAAATTCCTTATGTTTTTCATTATTTAGTTTCTTATCTTTATTTATTGTATTTTTTCTGGATAATTCTATTATCTTGATTAATTTTCTTATTTTTAATTTCATTATTACCTTCATCTTGATTTTTCATTCTATTTTCCTTATTTCAATTATTACTCTGGTAAATATTAGACATATACACAGACCACCACACGGAAGTATCATAATGGATATTCACAAATATGAGCATAATAAATTAATAATTACCAGTGTGGCTACTATTAACGATATTTTTAAGTTCGAAAATACATTTATGACAAGAATATCAAAAAAAGAAGTCAAATTAACAAGTAATAAAAAATGTGGACGAAAAAAGGTACCAAAAATAAGAAAAAAGAAGTCAAAACAAATAATCCTGGTATAACAATTAAAAATAAAAAAAAGATGCCCCAAAAACTATTTTGAAATAGGTACAACTTATACATATCTTTATTAAATAAAAGATAATCATGTAAAACCACTTGGTGGTGCTCCGAAAAATGTGGCTGAGATTCTGGAAGTTATAGCCACCAAATTTAGAGGAAAGTGTATTATAACGAACATCATGGGACAAGAATTTAGTACACTTAAATTGAATATAAAAATTAGGGGAAAAAGGAGTATAATTCGCTGGAAATCAATTTTAAACTCTTATTTCACGATAAGAGAATATCCAGAGCTGGAAAGGAGATAATAGAAAGGCTTAGGTTTGGGGAGAAATTGGTAGGTAGGGCAATGGGGTAGGTATTAAATTTAATAAAAAGGAGGTGATAATAAAAAATCGAAAAAATTAAAAGGAAAAAATTTGTAATAATAAAAGCAAAGGATTTTGTAATAAGTCCTTCTATTTAAATTTTTAGATTCAGTAGGATCATAAACAAATTACCTTAATAATCTCTGAAAGTGCTGTATTTGTAAAACGAATAAGTAAATAAAACCATATAATCCAAGATTGGGACGGAATTGTAAGATTTAAATCTGAATTAATTATTTTTCCAACTTTTTTAATAATCAATAATTGACTAAAGTTCGACACATTAAATTGAAATGAATAATATAATGAAAATAATTTGGTGACCATTTAATGGAATTCTGGGAGATTAATCAATTAAAAGAAAAAGCTTATACAGAACATGATGGAACTATAAAAGATTTTCTTATACATTTATTATATAAAGAAATGATTTCTAATTTAAACATTCAAGAAAATATGCAAACTTATCTTGAAATTAAAAATCTTTTCAAATTTCACTGGAAAAATAAATAAATGGAAATATTTATACATTTTTGTCGGGCAAAGGTTTTTTATAAAAACTCTTAGGTAAATATATTTATTTGAATGTAAAAAACATATTATTTAATATAAAAGGCGATTAAATTGGTTAAATTTTGGCAGGGAACACCTTTTAATCAATCATATAAAAAAGCATTATTTAGAATATTAATTCCCACATTTTTTGCAGGTCTTGGCTCTTTAGGTGCTATTAAGGCGATATTGTCTCCATATATTTCATTTTTATTGGAAAATAATTTGGGATATTCAGAAGTTGTAGCTGAAGGATTAACATCAATTTTAGTAGGTATTGATGTTATAGCTAAATTAGCTATATCACCGATTACAGGATATTTAGCTGATAAATATGGTAGAAGAAAATTAGTAGTAATTGGTCTGTCAATTGGAATAATTGCTGGATTAAGTTTAATATGGGCATATTTTTTTAGTTATGAAATAGCTATTTTTTCAGGTATCATAGCAGGAGTTATAGTTCTTGGTTTGGAAACAGGGCAAGTCAATACAGCAATCACAATATCTTCAGGAGATACTGGTGAAGAATATAATAAAATTGGATTAACAGAAACATTATGGGATGTATCATTAATCAGTGGAATGATTGTAGGAATAATTATATCATTTGTATTAGATTTAACATATTTACAATCATTTACAATAGGTGTTATTTCATTTATAATTGGTGCTATATTGGCTTTTTTTGTGTTTAGAGAAACAAAACAACCAATTGGTGATCAAGTAAAAATTGATAAATCTAAAATTACTATAAATAATTATAAGGATATATTGAAAGAGAAGAATTTTATTCCATTATTTGTATTCGCATTTGTTGTTGAAGCAGAGGAGTCTGGGCTTGTATTTACCATATTTCCATTAATATTTCAGAATTTTGGATTTAGTTCTAACGAAATTCCAATGTTGACTATACTGCCAGCTGTTTTAACATTAGCAATTGTGTTTGCACCAATGGGCTGGCTATCTGATAAATTTGGAAGGAAAAAATTAGCACTTATAGGTTGTTTTGCATCATTTTTTATACTAATAGCAATGTATCTAGCGTTGTCTCTTTATAACGCATGGTCTGCATTGATAATTATGGGAATATTTCTAACTATAGCTGTCTCCGCTTATAGAGTACCTTTAATGGCTTCAATTACAGATATGACTTTAAGAGAAAAAAGAGGCGTGCCCTATGGTATATTCAGAGCTTTTAGAGAAGTTGGCGGCTCAATTGCTCCACTTTTATTTGGGATTTTAATATTAACTGGTTTAGACCTATATTCAATGATATTAATTACTGCAATAATGACTATAATAGCTTTTATAATTGCAATATTTACTTTCAGAGAAACTAAAAGGTAATTTTAATAATAATTTAATTTGTTTTATTTTTACCAGTGATATTATTTGGCTTTATTTCTGTTTAGTAGAATTTTTAAGCATTTAATAAAATTTAAAATTAAAAATTAATTTTTAACTTTTAACAAAAATAAGTAAAGAGGTTTTTAGTGTCGATAAAAATTATAAAAATACAATGCTTTTAGTGTTTCAATAAGGTCATTAACTCTATGATAGACTGGCCCTCGTGATTCAATATTTTTTACTGATTTGCTGTCGAAAGAAGTTAGTATTGTAAATAATAAAATTGGTTTGTTATAATTAATTTCATATTCTTGAAGTTTTTGCGCAATATAATCTTCTAATTCATGTCCTTCTTCTACAACAAGACCATTTTCCCCCAAATTTGTCACAATCAAGCAATCTATCTCATTTGATTTTAAAAGGACTCTTGCAGTTCGTAAATAAACATCTTGGGTATAAGTACCTGATGCTCCAATATCAACCGGATTTTTAACTGAAGCTCTAATTGTCTTTATTATTTTTCTCAATTTTAATTTAATGTTTTGAGAGAATTCAGGTACTACAAATCCATTATCAACGATAGCGTTAGTCAATATCACTCCAAACCCTGCCCCAAATGTCATTATCCCTATTTTTTTACCTAATAATGGTGGATGTTTAATTAGTCCGAAAGAAACAGGTAAAAAATGTTCTACATATTTAGTTTGAAATAGTCTGATCTGGTTGACAACACTATCAAATACTTGTTTATTGCCTACTAATTTTCCAGTATGCGATCTTGCTGCCCTTGAAACATCTTCATGGTCGCTAGTTTTCCATATTAAAATTGGTTTTCTTTTAACCACTTCTTGACAGACTTTTTTAAATCGCATACCATCTTTTAGACCTTCAATATATACACAAATGACCTTCACTGATGGATCATTCCCAAAATATTCGATATAATCTGTCACTGTTAAATCTAATTCATTTCCTGTTGATATATACTTTCCAAATGTATATTTTCGTCCAAACCCCCAATATGAGAGAGCTTGTCCAATATAACCTGATTGTGTTATTAGTGCAACTGGGGAATCAATTAAAAATTTATTCGGCATTGAGCTAACATTTATTCCACATTTAACATTATAGAATCCATTACAATTTGGCCCTTGTACTTTTATATTATATTTTTCCTTTATTTTAATCAATTGATCTTGGAACTTATAACCTTCTATGGACTCCTCTTTAGGTATTTCTGAATATCCACCTGTTATAACAGTACATACCTTGACTCTTTTTTTTCCGCATTCTTCTAAAATCTCTGGGACTTTATTATTTGGCACAATTATTACAGCAAAATCAATTGTTCCTAGAATGTCCAAGATTGAACAATATGTTGGTTCTCCAAGGACATCGCTTCCCTTTTTATTAATAAAATATACTTCACCTCGACTCTGCCTCTTATAAGCTAAAATATTTTGACTTACCCAGTTTCCCCAACTCATTTTATTATTAGATGCTCCAATAATTGCAACAGATTTT
>Ga0164318_10005716_pt1 | contig 12027 bp, 5 predicted proteins | sample GuaBasSedimGuay9_FD_113734 | JGI IMG/M metagenome (GOLD analysis project Ga0164318, IMG submission 113734) | Subseafloor sediment microbial communities from Guaymas Basin, Gulf of California, Mexico - Guay9, Core 4571-4, 0-3 cm | ecosystem: Environmental > Aquatic > Marine > Hydrothermal vents >... | reverse complement strand
TAGAATTTGGCTGCTTTACCGCCACTGGCATCTACATTAGATTTGATCCCGCCCTGTAATACAAAGTCTGCACCGGATTCCTGTGCTAATCTCTTAGCTGTTTCGTCGCTGGCATAAGACTGCTGCTCTTTTCTTTCTTCACGAATCTCATCTCTTTCCTGCTTGCTGGCTACAAATTTCACCTTACCGCTGTTAATGAGTTCTCGTTCGATATCTTTAATGAAGGTAGCTGTTTGAATATGTTCAGAGCTGAAGTTACGAATGGTTCCAACAATCAAAACTGGTTTCTTATCCATTTCCATTACATAATTCTGCAGCCAGGGACGATAAGTCATATCCTGGATCATCTGCTCTGCTACCAGTTTGGAATCTGTATCATTCCAATTACCGCTTAGATCTGTAACTGTGTCTGATGATGTCCGCTCTACAGTACGTGTTGTTGAAGCACAACCCATAATAAATAATAGTGCTAAAATCATTACCGCTAAAAAAACATTTTTCATAGTTTTCATATATCCTCCAATTAATTTATTTACTATGCTGAATCTCTATTCAACAAAGTATATGTCAAATGAAATTTAACAGGGATCAATTCAATATTGTCTATCTTATAATTTTATAACAACTTCTGGTTTGGTTCGATTCTTAAAGTCAAAATAGTTCTGCACAATAGTGTTTTTCAGGAAACATAATATTTCGTGTCATTGTGAGATATGCCTCATGCTGAAACAGACGAAGCAATCTCTTTGTTTATCAAATGATTAGAGTCTGATATTGCTCCGGCAGCTGCCGGTTTTTTTGAAAGATCATCGCAAAGACTTATCTTAATTATGCTTACACCTTAAAAAAGGGAGCAGAAAAACTCTACTCCCTGAAAGACATAAATAATTAATATTATTTGAGTAAAAGCATTTTCTTGATGCTGGAGTATTCCCCACCATCAATTTTCATTTCGTAGAAATAAACACCGCTGGATACTGCTTCTTTGCTATCATTATCTCCATTCCATAATACTGAATGATTACCGATTGTTGCATGTTCATTTACAAGTGTCTTTACTTTTTGTCCTTTCACATTGTAAATATTTATATTAACTTCAGCATCTTCCTGCAATGAATATCGGATCTCTGTAGATGGATTAAATGGATTTGGAAAATTCTGGTGAAGACTGGCAATATTGGGAACGATTGTATTGTCATCGTTTGATGAGATTAATTCGCTAAAATCCAGATCAAGTGACATATACATTAATTCACCACCAAGGTTCTGTCCATGTTGGTTAGGACTACTGAAAGAACCAAAACTGAAGTCATCATAAAAGAATATATCCAGCTTTCCATGTCCATCGCCAAGATCGATTATTTTATTGGCAGGATAAATATAACATGGCATCATACCATCTAACTGTGGTACATAATTATCATCATCTGTCTTGGCATTCATTGTAATTGGTTCCGACCAATTAACTCCGTTGTCAGCAGAGAGAGCAATTTTGATTTCTGCTTTTTCTTCCCAACCTGCATAGAGCGGATCACCATCCAGAGCAAAACGGCATTTCAAACCATCCTGCCACATTGCAGCCATCCAGCCGTTTTCTTCATTCTTGGTTAACTTGGTGTTGTTTTCGTGGAACATATCGTCGCTAACGTTGAAGTAGATCGGATGACCACTGATCCATGTTACATAGCCTTCATCATCAAATTCATCCACAATGCCGTCTTCATCGATATCCCATGGTAATACAGGAGTATCATCATGTGGATTAACACCCGGAAGATCTACGAAATCCTGAAATGAAAATGTTTGGGTTGCAATATCGTATGTATATAGTTTAAGATACATCATCATTCTATCCGGCCACCAGCTGGCAGGTCGGATCATAATGTTCATATTTCCCAGGAACATAATTTTAGAATCGTTATCTGCGAAAATTGTATTCATATGATTACAGAGATAAGGTTCCATGTAAAGTTCCATTGGTTCACCTGTGTCAGGGTCAACAAATCTAGGTGTTCCATCCTGATTCAGAGGATTTTCAATGTCATAATCAACAGGTACCGAAATGTATTCATAATCTCCTTCTCCATAATTGTCATTATAGAAAACATAAAGTCGATCACCAATGGTTGAACCTTCCGGTGCAGAGGAATAACCCATGTAAACTACTTTCCCGTCTTGTGATACATTAAAAGCCTGATTAGGTCTGGTTTCTTCAGGATCACCTGAATTCCATCCATCCAAAATTGGAATTGTATTAAAAGTCCAACTAAGTTCAGATTGCATATTCAAATCGTTTTCGTTGAAATCAGCATAACCAATCAAAACATTCTCAGAAGGATTGCCTGAAGGTTGGTGACTGATATAGTTATTAGCAACAACATAAACTCTTCTCATATCTGGATTAGGAGAAGGTCCTACGAAGACATAAGGCCAGATGAAATCGTCATCGGCATAAGGTGTAGGAATATTTTCATCAATAATTGTAAACGGAGCTTTCCAGAGGCCAGCACTTCCCAGATGATATAAATCGTAAGTAAAGACATCCAGGTGTGCGATAGCACCGGTTTGAACATTGTGCCAGCTTACCATAGGATCACTGGTAACCGGATCGATGCCAATTCCTGCGTAACCTTCATGGATATCATCCGTACTGATTGTTGCCACATTTGTAATTGTGCCTTCTCCATCAATATAGGCGTAATAAACTCTTCTGGTAGAAGCAGCAGTTTCTCTACCGTGGAATACAACATATAAACCGTCGCCATCTGGTTGAACCTGAATTGGCAGACTGTTATAACTTCCCGGCATGTAATCATAAAATGAAGAGATGATAAAACTTGGATCTGTTATGAAATTATAATCGGGTATAATTCGCTGTGTATTTTCATAAACTCTGTTCGGACTGCTATCCGCTTCAATTCCTTCCCTTAATAATGGCTTCATAAAATCATCTGCCATTAAACTGATAGTGAAGATCAATACAATAAAAAATAAAACAAACTTCCTCATACTTCCCCCTTTTTTTATGTGCAATACAACTCAATCCAAGTTAGTTATTTTTAGTCCATTTCTGTCAAATATTTTTTATTTTAAGTAATATAATAAAAAACAGCTTACAGTTGGATTCTGCAAGCTGTTAAATAATTTTTTTTTAAATTCAATTACTATTTCAGTAAGATCATTTTATTGATTTTTTCAAAATTTGTAGTTTTCAATTTATAAAAATAAATACCGGAAGAGACATTTTTTTGTTCATCATCTTTACCATTCCAAACAGCGCTGTGTTTTCCTGCAGGAAGAACTTCATTTACCAATTGTTTAACTCTCTGTCCTTTAATATTGAAGATCTCAAGATTCACAAACGAGGATGTCTGTGCTACAGAAAAAGTAATCGTTGTTTTTGGATTGAACGGATTTGGATAGTTACCGTGTAATTTTGTGATCTCTGGAATTATTGAGTTTTCAAGACCAGAAAGCTGACAGGTAATTGGAAATAAAATATAATCAATCCAGGCGCAATCATCACCTGCGACAACACCCTGATCTTTTTCATATGTCCACTGAAGTGCGTGATTTCCTGTTTGTACTACATAAGACTCTTCACTCCAATCAACTTCGCCACTCCATTCATCCTGCAAATCACCATCCACATAGAATTTTAAATAATCATAATTTTCTTCTGATGATACTTTTTTCCAAAAGCTGATCTCGCTTTCTTGAGTAACGTTTAGAATAATGAAAATGGTTGAAAAACTGTTATTTTCAATTGATCCAGATTTGGCACTATAAAAGCCTTCATAAGCATCAGTATCGATGAACCAGTCAGAGGATCCAGTGAAATTCCAGTTGTGACTGGAAAAATCTCCACTTTCAAAATCTTCGATATCTAAACCAATAACCAGAGAAAATACATCCGAAATATAAACTCCATTATCTGCTGTCAGCTCAAAATCAAAATCTAATATTTCTCCCAATGGTGCATCTTCAGATATTAATAAAGAACAAACGGGATAAGTTTCAGATGCTCCTGCATTCAAGGAATCAATCGATAAAGGCAGCATTGTAATAGAAACAAATGGATTGATTGTAGATATTGATGGAATCAGATTATATGCATCTGCCCCGCCTTCGTTTAGAAATTCTAATTCCAGTGTAACTTCTTCTCCAGGATCGGGTGTGCTGTTATTATTATCTATTACAGATATGGATTCAAGTTTCAAATCTGATGCATAAGCTGTTAAGATCAATGGAGCTTCAAAATTACCTTCATCAAAGTCAAAGTATATAGTAAACTCGATCTGATGTTCATCTGGTACATCTTCACTAATATCGAAATCGAAATCATCATCAATTGTTACAGTCTCACCTAACAGAATTTCGTCTAAAAAACCTGTACTGTCATTCACCGTTACATATTCATCTTCAGTTGATAAATTAACGTTCATATTCGTAGCTTGCGGCATACCATAAATTTCCAGGGTTAACCAAAGTGAAGCATTTTCACCGAATTCCAAAACATTATCGTTACCGGAAGAAATTGAATAATCATCTACATAAATTCCATAGCCCGTAGGAATAACCTGAAGTTCAAACTCCTCTATCAAACTATTATAACCACTCACAAATAATTGAGCAATACCTGCTGGAATGAATCCATCTTCAATATCAATTATTGCTGTACCAGTTGCATCTGTAGTTGCAGTTCCATACAATTCATCATCTTTTACGATTGAACATTGTAAACCTTCAACTGGCATACCATTCGTGCTGATTTGAACAGTATGAGTGAGCATTCCCATTAAAAATACTGGATCATAAGTTACATCCAGAATTTGCGGTTCATCTGTCCAGATAGGAAGAGTGGGATCTCCCAGCACGTTGCAGTCGTAAAAACACCAGCGTAGAGCACCTTCTTCCCATTGTCCCGGTGCTGTTACCCAGGGAGAAGTGTCAATTTTGGATTCCAGGTGCGTTTGTGCGATCAGATCAGTTTTATCAGTGTAAAGTGCATCTGTAAATTCTCTATTTAAGTGTTCGGAAGGACCTTCTGTCTGCCCCTCATTGAACCAGCCGTAACGAGAGTTTCCTACAAACTCAACCGCAAAATTATCGATCTTCAGCATCTCTTCTGCGATACAGTCATCGTCATCAAATCCGGCACAGTTGCAGCCATGTGAATAAATTATAGAATAATTATGATCGATACCGTTTACCTGAGAGAAATTTGCGTTAGTAATATCCTCTATATCCATCCGCATATTATAACTATAATTACAATGCCCTGCATGATAAATAAATGGTTTTCCTTCGTTAATTTCTGCCATGAGTTGAGGAACATTCCAAGTTCCCATATCTCGATCGTACATTGTTTCATAATTGTGATCTACAGGAATACCATCAGTTGTGTAACCATTGTCATCATGGCATCCTACCAAAAGGTCCATGTAATCTCCACCCCAGGTTAGAGGATCATTGTACAAGTGTTCACCCACCAGAAGTGTATTCTGCATCTCTCCCAAAACAGGATCTACTTGATAATCCAAAGATTTTCCCAGCATAGTTGCCAGTTCTGAAGAATTACTGAAAGGTAATCGAGCTACAGAAATATCAGGTAGAAGATCATCTTCACCGGGTTCTGCCCAAAGATTGTCTCCATTATCATTCCAGTTTCCATCCAGCCCGGAATAATAGACATCGGCAGGAATGGCATAATCTTCCGTACCTCCGCCTGATTCTACATAACAATAAAATCCGCGAGGCGGCACTAACTCAGCATCGCCGCCAAGCAACACAAATTGAACATCATTATCAGTGTATTCCTGGATAATATAGTTGCGAATCTTTTCCTGCAGATCCTGACCGGCCATGGTAGTATTAATATCATCAGTAGCTGCTATTTCTGTTCGCATTCCTTTTTTTAAATTCAAACTGATCCATTCCTCAAATTCGCTAATGAACTGGTTTGGTGTGATGATAAGAATTTCATATTCCCCTTCTCTGGTAATATCTGTATTGTAAGAAGAAATTAATTCTGTATTCTGGGCAAATTCGTTGATTTTATTCAGCACTCTTTGTCTGGATGATAATAAGTTCAACTGGGAATATCTTTGAGGATTTGGTTTTGTTTCTATTTTTACAGTAAGTTCGCGAAAATAAGAAAGTTGTTTAGAAGAAGGAATATAGTTAACTGGAGTTACAGTACACAGGGCAAAACCAAAACCATTCATAAATTCTGTAGTCAATTCTCCAAAGCTATTTACCGGATAATTTTGCTTGGACTGATAAACGGATTCATTTTTTTGAAAAACTGCAGGCTCTGTGCTTGAAAGTGGTTTAGATCGCTGCATAGGATAAAGATCTATTGTCTGAGAAAGTTGAATTTCATTGGTTCCAGTAATTGTAATATTCTCTGCTATCTCACCTGGTGGAAGCAGCAGTTGTATGGCTTGATACGGTAGAGTTGGTTCACCTGCTAAACCAGCTGCCTGAGTATTTTCAAATCCTACAAGCTGATAACCGTTAGATTTCGTAATTTGCAGATCATTAAAATAATATGTATGTTCGATAGTTGTAGAAAATAGTAATACTGAACTAAATATAAATAAAATTAAAGTTGTTTTTTTCATAAATCCTTTCCTTACCTTTTTATAATATATGCATGCAAATTTTGAGCCGTAATATATTAGGCAAGTAAAAAAAGCCCTGCAGATTTGCAGGGCAAAATAATGTTTGTATATTAATTAATCTAAATCAACTGAAATTGATAATCCTTCTACTTCCAGATCTTCAAATCCATCTATCGATTTACCATCTTCATCTAATAATGAGATATTTTCTAAAGCTATATTAGTAGAACCAGAATTTTGAGCAATAATCGGAAAGCTGAACAGTATTCCATTTCCACTAATTCCATCGCTTTCACTTGTCTGTTGTAATCCTACAAAAACAGAATATCTGCCAGTATCTAAAACTGAATATGAAATTGTAGAACCACTCCAGAAATCTCCTTCAATAAAATTAAATTCGTCTATTCCTATAATTTCATCTTCAAAAACTATTTCCATGCTGACTATAAACAGGTCTTCAGCATCTTCAATGTTAATTGAAACTGTTTCAACATCACTATTATTCATATTAAGCTCGGAAGGAGAAATTATCAATTTCAGTTGATTATCTGAAGCGGTAGGATTGTTGGAACAGGAGATCAAAACCAGGACTAAACTAATAATTACAATTATTTTTTTCATTTCTTTCTCCTTACTTCAGTAAAAGCATTTTGCGAGTATCAATGCTTTTAGAATTCAATTTCAATTTATAGAAATAAATTCCACTAGGAAAATTATCTGCGTTGAATTTTACAGTATGATATCCACTTTCCGTATATGAATTCACCAGTTTTGTTACAAACTGTCCTTTTGTATTGTATATTATCAGTTCTGTTTTGCCTGCTTTTGAAAGGTTATATGATATTGTGGTAGCAGGATTGAACGGATTTGGGAAGTTTTGATAAAGGTAATTAGTTTCCGGTACGGTTTGAATTGGAAAATCAAATTCTTCGGCAATTCTATTTTTCAGTTGAAGCTCTAATCCGTTATTATCTAAACAATTGTAAAGCTCCAGAAATTCTGATTCATATAATTCTAAATCAGGATATTCATAATGAGTCGATTCAAGTAATTCATGAGTATAATTCCAATTCAGGCATATTGCTGCTACATCTGTGATATTTACTATTCCGTCTCCATTGCAGTCTGCAAATGGTGCCATAGTTTCCGACCAGTTATAAGCATAATCATTTGCTTCCCAAGTGTAAGAAACATTGTCTCTAGATTCTCCATTACTGCCCCAGTAGATCCCAATTGGAATTATATCATCTAAATCTACAACTCCATCATTGTTTGTATCACCAGGCCAAATTTCATATAAGTCACCCGAAATATACGCCAGCTTATATTGGCTTTCCAGATATACATCACCAAACAGAGAACCAAGCTTGAATTTGTATTCGTTACCGGCTTCCAGTCCTTCTATAGTATATTCTCCCAGATCAGGATCAACAACATTATATTGCCAGGTTGAGGCGGGTGCATCTGCTTTCTTGTAATAAACCTGAAATTCATCAGGATTGGACATCAACTTCCAGCAAACTCTTGCTGAAGTTGTACTAATAATTTCTTCTGCAGATGCAAGATATGGAATACTGGGAAGACCTGTGAAAGTAGAATAATCAAAATTGTTAGCAAGTAATTGTTCTGCCATTTGCACTTTTTCTTCCAAACCAGATACTTCGTTATCCAAAGTAATTAAGGTATAATAAACAAAAGAATCATCTGGAAGTAGATTTGTAGAATTCTCTGTGGGATTTGTATAACCTTGCTGATCTCCATAAATTGAATACATGAATCTTGTGTCATCAGGGTCATTCATTTGAGCATTAGGATCATCTCTTAAAGAAATGTATTTGTTTGAATCAGGATTCCATCCGGTCATAAGCCAGTATTTTTCGTTAGCGGTTGGATTTTCATCCAAATCTAGAGGATCACGATCATCAGGACCATCACCTCTGTTCCAATACCAACATGTATAATCATAATTCTCTGAATCCAGTATTTTCAATGCTATCTTACCTGGAGATAGTCCATTATCTCCATCATCATCAAATGAATAGGCAAATTCGTTGCCAGCACCTGTAACATAACTGCTTATATCATCATAAGCTGAATTGACATTGTTGGGTCCAATATCAGCATCAAAAAAGTAAGCTAAAGAAAGATCATATAATGTATCAACAGTAGATATATTGTAAATTGTATTTTTTACAATAATCATATCAGCATAATCTTTTACCGGCCAGGTATAGATTTCCTGAGCAACAGCAATATGTAATTGTTCATATAAACCATGATGATTACCACTAGATGATCCACCCCAATCTCTTTCTCCTTCAGTTCCAAAAGGACTGTAGTCATAAAAATAGGAGATTGCAGATACAAAACCAGGATAGCCGCAATCTTCATCTAACAAAACATCATCATCATCATCATATAGTCTGGTAAAAAGAAACTCTCCGGTTGGATCGTTATGATCAAAAGGACTTCCAAGTGGATCCTCATCATTCAGACCATCCCCGTCATCATCATATTCAGCAAAATTTCCTACAACTTTTCGAATAACATCATATTGAGCATTATTGCTGTATAAAGAACCAAGCGCACTTGTTTCAAGAGGATTATAAGCAGGAAGTAATTCGAATGTACTCCAATCACCATCAAATGCCACAGTGGTTAATGTATCTACAACTTGAACCAGATCCGGTGTCCAGTTAGGATCACTGGCTGGTATACAATCATTCCAATGGGCGGGAGGAAACTCTTCCCAATACAAGGCTTCACCCAACTCATTTCTTCTTATTTTCTTAGCTCCAATCCACAAGGCAGCCTGGTACAGATAATCTATCCCGGAATTTATCGGCCATTCCAAGCCAAAACCTTCTTCAGAGCCAAGATAGCCATAATTCGTGGCATTGAAACTTATCTGTCCATTTTCATTTATAGTGCAATCGTTGAATGCACGATTCATCTGCATATCTAAGGAAGAAGCAAATATCGAAGATACACCAATTAATATAAGTATGAACATAAAATTTTTCATCAGTCCCCCTACATTCCGAGTTCATTTAGAATCTGCAGCATCATGTTGTTCACATCTTCTACTTCCATATAAGAAAGCGGGAATCCAAAAATATAGCAGCTGTTGTTCTCTGTTATTTTTCGTAAAGCTATCGGTTTATTGTTATACATATTAAATTGATTCAAACTGGGAAATACATCCTCATCATCCACGTCATCCCATTCTTCGAATAGTGTTCCAACCTCCGGTACTCTGCAGCCAAACCCATACAATACTTCACAACTCGGATCAATATTATTAAAATATGAAACCGGACCTAATGCTTCTACATTATTTACCAGGAAATTGAAACTTGGTAACAATAAATTAATATCATCAGCATAAACATTATTGGAAATAGCATTATCGAAAAATGCCAGATCAAAGAAAGTTGCCTGGTAATCTTCAAAAGTCGGATATTGGATAGAATTAATATCCAAAGGTATCCCAAAGTAATTTTCTAATATTGGGAATCCGTAATTGATACAATCTATCTGAACTTTAATTGCAATATTTTTCCCACCGCTAAGAATAATATTTCCCCCTTGCTGCAAGTAAAGATTCATTACATCATATTCAGAAGCAAAATTACAATTAGCTTCGTGGGGAATATCTGAATAGTATACAATTAGTTTATAGTTCTGCAGATCTGTTGCAGAAAACACATCTTTGCTAAAGTGCAAAGCTGAATTCCAGACTGTTTCTCTTAGCTCTCTTCGACTTAACTTATCGATAACACCATTGTAACCGGCAAAGAAACCATCGATACTATATAAACTATCAAGCAGTTCTTCCGGTGCCATTAACTGATTAAACGGTGTATCACATAAAATCAAAATTCCTTCTTTCTCTTCTTTGGGAACCGGTGCTACAACATTGAACGTATAATTTGAAGGTGTTGCATCCGGTTCTATTTGAGAATCAACAACACGTGCAGTAAAAGTGTGCTCTCCATAGGAAAGACCCCTTAAAACCGGGTGTCGTGCAGCTTCACTTTCATAAGGAATCCGTAACCATTCTGTCCCGTCATCATCTGTTATTGTATATTCACCGGCAGGAAATTCTTCACAATCCCAGGGTTCATTATCAAGTCTATAATCGATATAATTTATTGAAGAATAATAATTAACACCAGTCAATTCATCTATTACTATTCCATAGTAATTATTTGCTGGATTATTGACAACATATTCACCCGAATACCCACAATTTAAAAAGAACTCAAGATCATCACTGCCGATCATTACATAATTACCGTTTTTATCTATCCAGGGTGCTGTAGCGTAGTGTATCATATCATTTACGTATGTGTGTTGTGGTTCAGCAGAAAGTGCTTCGTCCAAGTATGTTACGAAATGATATTCACCTAAAGCAAAGCTATTATTTGTGCATTGATGATTACTTTGCAGAATCCCGTTATATATCAATGTATTTGGATAGAATCCATCCTGCACCTTAAAGTTCATTTTGGCAGGATTATCGATGTCTTCAAAACCACTTCTGGTTACGATATAGGCTTCAAGCTCGGTTAATTCTCCATCTTCATTTGGCTCTAGCGCATTTCCCAGTTCAGAATTCATTTCTACTTTTCGAATATCTTCACAATCAAGTGTATTCATCCATTCTCCTGCTTGTACCAGGGAGCTGTCTGCTTCTGATATTATATTTAATCGATACATAAAATGATCTGCATAAAGCCCTTCTACGAATATATCTGTGAGTTTTTCATTTATTGTAAAAGTAATTCCTCTGCCAATTGTTCTTCCAGCAACAGAACCGTTCATGGTAGTTAACCTGGTTCCAATTATTCGAAAATTGAAAAAACCGGTAGATATCACATCACTCGCTTCGTTATCCAAAAGATATTTCAGTTCAACTTCTGAAATTATGTAAGCCAATTCACCATTAACAGATTCAAATGTTATTTCTAAAGATTTTTTATCGGTCCAGATGCTTTTTTCATATGAAGCACACAACGGAATGCTTTCATCAGCTCCGGGCAGATAGTGATAGATCCAGCCGTTTTCATCTGTACAAAATCCTTCAGGAATCTCATTATTGGTTGTAGTAAAACGATAGGCAAACAAAGGATCTCCGTCTAAATTTTCTTCCCAGGAAATAGTTTGTACATACTGATATTCGCTACTGTTTTCCAATTTGATCTTTTCTCCAGAAAAATCTGTAAAGAATACTTCAGATGTATTATCATTTGCTGTGGGAATTTTTTGTGTACAGGAAATCAGAAGAAATATTACAATAAACGCATAAATACTGTGCTTCATCATAGTTCTCCTTCAAAGTAATAAATTTATCAACTCTCATAATTCTTTGTAACAAATACGTTTTTAGCTTTCTATT
>Ga0164318_10005715_pt1 | contig 12028 bp, 13 predicted proteins | sample GuaBasSedimGuay9_FD_113734 | JGI IMG/M metagenome (GOLD analysis project Ga0164318, IMG submission 113734) | Subseafloor sediment microbial communities from Guaymas Basin, Gulf of California, Mexico - Guay9, Core 4571-4, 0-3 cm | ecosystem: Environmental > Aquatic > Marine > Hydrothermal vents... | reverse complement strand
TATCCATGTTAATACCTCTTATAGCTCTCACGACGCTAGCTTTCCTGCTAGGTGTTTATCCGAGCCCCCTTATCAAGACTGTCTCGAAGATTGCGGGTCTTGAAATCAAGCTAAGTGGGACACTTTATCTGGCTGGGGGCTTCAACAGCTTGATTATCATTATTCTCATGTTTTCTGGCATTCTTGTTGGACTTGCATTATACGTTGTATCCCTTAAGCATATCGTGTATACGGAGATCTTCTTATGCGGAGAAGATATTGTTGGCGAAAAGATGGCATTGGGTATGTCTGGTGAAGACTTTTACAGCGATATACTCGAGATGTTTTACAAATTGTACAATGCTCTGGATCCTGAGAAATGGCTAGTAAATAGGATACAACGAGTATCCTTGCTTCTAGAAAAAGCCTTCTCTAATGGATTTTTGCCCAAGATCTATGGAATACTCTCCTTTTTGGTAGCTGTTATAATCCTCTTATCAATCGGGGTGTGACCATGAATTCTTGCGTAGAAAAGATTTTGGCACAATTGGAGAGAAATTTCCCTGAAGGAGAAAAACTGTGTGTAAGCGAGAGACGGATTAATATCAGGATAGCTGTAAAAGGAATCAAAAACTTCGCAAAACGCATGAGAGACATTGGGGCACATTTAAGCACGATAACCTGTGTGGATGAGATAGATACTTTTTCTCTAATATATCACTTTGACATTGAAGGATGTCTAATAAATGTCTACACTAAAGTCGACAAATCAATGCCTCTCGTGGACAGTATTGTTGAAATCTACCCTGTAGCGGACTTCTACGAAAGGGAAGTTTATGAAATGTTTGGCGTAATATTTACGGGCCATCCAAGGCTAGAAAAGTTTCTTCTTCCAGATGATTGGCCTAAAAACGTTTTTCCTCTTAGAAAGGGGTGAGCATACATGAAGAAGCTATATATTCCTTTTGGACCATATCATCCGGCTCTAGAGGAGCCGTTTAAGCTAGACTTAGACCTCGAGGGCGAGAGAGTTAAGTCTGCTAGAGTAAGGGTGGGGTATAACCATAAGGGTATCGAGTACCTCTTGGAGAGGCGAAGATATCATGAGTGCCTTCGCCTAGTTGAAAGGGTTTGCTCTATATGTACGCAATCCCATAGCCAGTGTTTTGTACAGGGTGTTGAAAAGCTTGCCAGGATCGATGTCCCAGACCGCGCCCTTTACATACGGACTGTTGTTTTCGAGCTGAACAGAATTGAAAGCCATCTATTGCTTCTCGGCGTAGCCTCCCATCTCGCGGGCTTCGACACATTGTTCATGTATACATGGTATGCGAGAGAGCATGTAATGGATATTCTTGAGGTATTGACTGGCAACAGGGTTCAGTATGCAATAAACACTCTAGGCGGAGTGCGGAGAGATATTGACGAAAAAACAGCAAAATTCGTACTAGAGAAGCTTGATTCCTCACTCAAATGGCTCGACAAACTAAAGAAGGTCTTTGTCGAAGACCCCACATTAAAGGCTAGAACCAAAGAAATAGGTGTTCTCTCCAAGGACGATGCACGAAAACTTTGTGTTGTCGGCCCGGTTCTTAGAGCTTCTGGCGTAGAATGGGACATAAGGCGTGTAGACCCCTACCTGGTGTACGACAGGCTGGATTTCAACATTATAGTTGCTGACGAAGGAGATGTTTTCTCAAGGCTTGCTGTAAGGTTGTTAGAAGTCTACGAGTCAGCTCGCATTATAAGACAGGCTATTAAAGATATGCCGTCAGGAGATATCAGAGTTCCCATCGAACATGTCGCCGAGGGAGAAGTTGTCAGTAGAGTAGAGGCTCCTCGGGGCGAACTTCTATACTATATCCGTAGTAATGGCTCTAACACGCCAGAAAGAGTTAAAATCCGTACGCCCACGATACCCAACCTCTATGCGCTAGAATATATGATTCCTGGACATAGGCTAGCCGATGTTCCTCTTATTACCGGTAGTATTGATCCCTGCTTAAGCTGTACAGATAGGTGATGGTTATGGACGGTGTAGTTGTTCTGTTGTTATTGAGTTTCTTTTCAAGCATGTTAATGGCTGTACAAAGAAAGACGAAGTATTTCCTAGCCTACTCGTGGATAACATATGTTCTGCTCGTACTTTTGGCCTGTTGCAAGAGCCAAACCTTTGAGATGTTGGCGGCTTCTGTAATGTCTCTTGGATTTTTGTCGGTTTTCTCCTTTTTGATAAACAGGTGTTCACGAGATCTTGGAGAAAAAGTGGAAGATCTACGCGGGCTAGCTTTTGTAAGCTCTCCTACCGCATGGATTATAGCGATATCATGTTATGCACTATCTATGCTTCCACCCTTTGCACCATTTCTTTTGGAACACTATCTTATTGAAGCGGTGAATGACGCCTATGGGATCATTATACTAGAGCTTCTACGGATAATGTTGTTGTTTGGATTCACAAAAATAGCTGTCAATGTCCTGCTGAAGACAGAAAGGGAAGTTGAATTTTCTTCAAAATTCTCTATGACCTATGCATTAATAGTCGGGCTCCTTGTCATTGTTTCTTTACTATTGTTTATCGGGGTGAAAGGTTATGCTTAGGGGGAAGATTTTAAAACGAAGTATCTGGGTTTATCACTTCAATGCAGGTGCATGTAATGGATGCGACATAGAGATAACAGCATCTTTTACTCCACGTTTTGATGCTGAAAGATTTGGCGTAAAACTGGTAGGTTCTCCAAGGCATGCAGACGTCCTTTTGGTTACAGGTCCTGTAACCAGGCAGGCTTTGCCTAGGCTAAAGAGAGTTTACGAGATGATGCCAGACCCCAAGGTTGTAGTAGCTGTTGGGACTTGTGCTTGTAGTTGTGGAATATTCAAAGGTGGTCCAGGCGTTGCAGGACCTCTCGACAGTATAATCCCTGTTGATGTATATGTGTTTGGTTGTCCTCCACGGCCGCAGAACATTTTGAAAGGAATTCTCGAGGCAGCTCAAAAGCTTTCTGAGAAGAGGTGAGAGAGATGTATTGGGAAAGTGTGGTGTTTATAATTGTGTATGTGTTTGCTGTTTGTTTTCTACTTGCAGGTATTAGAAGAAAATTGAAGGCTAGGATTCAAGGAAGAGTGGGTCCGCCAGTGCTCCAGCCGTTTTACGATTTTTTAAAGCTCTTGACAAAAAACGCTTCTTTACCGAAAAACGCTTCCTGGGTTTACATCTATGCTCCAGTCATAGGCTTATCCTTCGCATTTGTTGCAGCAGTAATAACTCCATTAGCCTACTTAGGTCCTTTGGCTTTCGCTGGTGATGTGATCGTCATCTTTCTCCTCCTGGCAGCCTCGTCAGTGTCTTTGATACTTGGTGGCTTGGCTTCTTCAAACCCCTACTCTGGTATTGCTGCTTCGAGAGGGCTCATTCTTCTGATAGGAATGGAAGTGCCCCTTGCACTATTTGTATCGTCACTCTATCTTGCCACGGGCAGCCTAGACATTGAAGGGATTATGGAAGAGTTAGTGCACCAAAGGATTCTGTATGTTTACTTAGCGCCTACCCTGGTAGCATTAATGGTATATGCTATTGGGAAAACATGGACTAATCCCTTCTCGATACCTAACGCCGAGACGGAGATTATGGAAGGACCTATGATCGAATATAGTGGAGGAATGCTCGCTATGGCGGAGCTTTCCCATTTCCTCGAACTGTATGTTCTTGTAGGATTGCTTGCGGACATGCTTACACCACTTGTTATAAGCGACCCAGTCTTCAAGGTTGCATCTGTTCTAGCGTATACAGTCATTTTACTAGTACTAATTGTGGTCATGTCTGTCATTGACTCTATCTTTGCCCGTCTAAGAGCTGACCAGGCGTTAAAAGTTTTGTTTATTCTTCCAACAATTTTGTCTATTTTTTCAGTTCTATCCCTGATTATTATGAGGTGGATGCTATGAAGATATTAGGAGAGGCTTTAAAACGTATAGGTTCTAATCCTCTGACGGAAAGATATCCCAAAGTAAAACTGCCTGCACCCAATGGTTTCAGAGGAAGGATAGTTATTAACGAAGAAAAGTGTGCAGGTTGTGGAGCCTGTGCAATGATATGTCCATCAAAAGCCATAGAATTGTCTATAGACGACGACTATATTGTGGTCAGAGTCTTTCAAGGCAGGTGTATCTTATGTGGTGAATGTGTAGAAGCATGTCCATTCGGGGCAATATCATTTCTCGAAGAATACGAAAACATTGGTAATTCTTCAAGAAACATTATGTGTGAGGTCAAGGTTAAAGGCATAAAATGTAGGGTTTGTGGCAGAGTCTTCATCTCACAACGCTTGCTTGATCACTTTAGGAAAATTCTTGGTGAAGAATTTGAAGATATAGGTAATCTGTGTCCAGCCTGCAGGGAAAAAATCAAAGCCAAGATATTGTCAACAAAAATTGGAACGATAAATAACTTATGAAACATGAATTACAAACCCGAAGTACTCATAACTTAAAAATATTTCTTAAGAATATTTTATAGAAAAATTGGTTTGATTTCGACCATAGGGGGCCAAAATGAACGCCGAAAAAATGAGAAGTAATATTGCTGGGGTGTCTGAGCTTTCTCTAAAATACATAGGTCTAACGGGTGAAGATATAGAGAGACTCCATAGCATGGCTGAAAAAGTTTTGTCAAAAAAGGATGAAATTATCTCAGGTGTAATGTCTTCGCTGACAAGTGATCCTGATGCAGTAGAGGTGATTAGAAAAACAGGACTAGAAGCTGAGAGGGCGATAAAATTATTCGAGCTATGGTTGACAAAAGTTTTCAAAGACCAGTATGATGAAAAGCACGCTCTGTCAGTATTCAGGATCGGATTGGCACATGTAAAATCTGGAGTAGACGAGAGATTAATGATAAACAATATGGGTGCCTTTACCCGAGAGATTCTGAAGCACATAAATAATGTCGAGGATGCCCTGGTGGTTTCAAAGGCTCTTTTCTGGAACCTCTCTATGATGATCTACAGCTACGAATACATCAAGAACCTTGTGATCGAAGAGGCTATTGGTACTAGCGAGGAACTTATGAAACGACTTATCTCCCTCTTCTCTGAACGGGTCTACAAGGAATTGCTGGAGCTTCTCTAGTAATACTTGGGTTTTAATGCAGAAAATTTTTCTTTAGATGTGTTCTTCGAAACATGTCTATACACAGATTGATGGTATACCATGAAGGAAATATGGGTTATCAAGAGAGACGGCAAAATAGAACGGTTCAGCAGAGATAAAGTTCTGCGCAGCCTCCTGAGAGTAGGGCTTTCTGAAAGCGAGGCATGGGAAGTCCTAACTGAACTGGAGAAAATACTCCCCGAGATGACAACTACACGCTACATTCATCGCGTCATAAAGAATATTTTATCTTATCAGCATCCGCATGCAAAACACCGCTATACACTCAAGCAGGCAATAATGAAGCTTGGCCCAGAAGGTTATCCCTTCGAAAAATACTTCGCAAAGCTTCTCGAGACCCAAGGCTATCGTGTAAGGACTAACATTATCTTTGAGGGAAGATGTGTAAGCCACGAGGTTGATGTGGTTGCCGAGAAGAACGATAAACGCTACATGGTGGAGTGCAAATATCATAACAGCCAAGGAATATACACCGGGATAAAAGTCGCCCTATATGTGAAAGCACGGCTGGAAGATCTTTCGGAATATTTTGATAATGCATGGCTTGCAACAAATACCAAGTTCAGTGAGGAAGCCATACAGTATGTACAATGTGTTGGAATGAAGGCTACAGCATGGTCCTATCCACCTGGAGAGGCGCTAGAAGACCTGGTTGAAAAAACAAGACTATACCCCCTAACCATCTTGGACGATATTCCTCGCAGGTTCAGAGTGAAGCTGTTAAAAGCAGGAATGGTGACGCTGAGAGACTTTGTTTCAGCCCAGCCTCGGAGGTTGGCTGAGATAACGGGACTGAGCGAACACGATATAGAAGTTCTGCAGAAAAAAGGAAGAATTGTTTTAGAAAAATAAAGTACTAACTGTATTATTCCAGCCTTCCCTTGTCGAGAAGGCTTAGGAGTTCGTCCACTTTTAAAAGCCCAAGTCCTACTAGAAAGTCTCCAGCACCATAACTTATGATAATCTCGTCGTCGATCCTCCAAAAGCCGCACGGAAATACTGTAAAGGGACGATCACCAAACAACTCGTAGGGCTCTCTAGGCTTCATAATATATGTTGGCGTTACGGCTGATACATCTATACTTTTCCCGTCTATCTCAAGCTCGGCGGCGAAAACCTTGTAAGCTTCGCTCTTCTCGTCAACACAGTGCAATAGAACAATATATTTCGAGTCCACCTCGATTGGAGGAGTACTCCATCCAATCTTCTTCTCGAATCCTGAAGCTTCAAAAAGCGCGACGTTGTTGACCACCTCGACTTCCCTTATACCATCGTGGCCCCTCACCGAAGAGCCGATTATGCCAGCTAATACATAATATTCGCCGCCCAAGAGCTCGGGTCTGTGGAAATAGAAGACCTTATCTCTCACGGCTCCGTAAAAGGCGTCTTTGTTCATCACAACATTTTTCCTAAAGACCTTTGGGAGAAAATGGGCCTCTTCCTTCTTCCAGCATATTCTTTCGCCGCAACGCTGTCCGACAGCAGTGACTGGAACCGTTTTTTCAGACAAGGATGTGAAGAAGAGTTTCGTTCTGCCAGTGTAGGTCATGTATAGTTTACCGTTTACAATGTAGGTTCGGGGGTCTTCAACGCCCCATAGGTCGTAGAAATTTGACGGGATGACCGATAAGCTTGCGTCTAGACTCTTTGTCCGGAAGTCTCCCGATATCACCTCGTCTACATCCATGCTTATCTCAACGACAGCGGATGTATAGGTGAAGTATCCTACTACGATTCTTGCATAGAGAAAAAGTTTGTCTTTGTCTACGACTATCGATGGGTTAAAGGCTGTCATTGGGTTTAGTCCGCCGAGTTCTCTGATCTTGATCTGCCTGGGAGTTATAAAGCCGAGCCTTTCAACTATGTCTGTTGTCTCGTTTCTGCGTATTCTCTGTATGTCTTGGAGCTTTGGGTGTATTGTCGCAATTTTTGTCTGTTGTTTTTCATCTGGCATTATTTATCATTTTTAATGGTATCTTTATGTTTAAAAATGTATCATTTTTTAAAGTTTTTTGAATTTTTAAATATTATCGAAAGTTATACTACTAATTTTTAGTAGCATATATACTTAAATTGTATTGAAATAATTTATAAGATAGAAATGGTGCCCTGCAATGGCTGATAACACTCAAAACATAATTGAGATAAAAAACCTTTCTGTCCAATACCGAGCTGGCAAAAAGAGGATAAAAGCTGTCAATAATGTTTCTCTCGAAATTCACAGAGGAGAAATAATGGGAATAGTCGGCGAGTCAGGTAGCGGAAAATCCACACTAGCCCTAGCAATAATGAGAATACTCCCAAAAAACGCCGACATCGTTAACGGAAGCATACTCTTCAACGGCATAGACATGGTTAAGGCGGACGATGAAACATTACGAGAAATTCTCTGGAAGAGAATCTCCATAATACCCCAAGCTGCTCTAAACGCACTAAACCCTATACTCAAGATAAAAGACCACTTCCTCGAGACGGCTAAGGCTCACGGGATAGAAGACGAAAAATGGACACTAGAACGAGCTTCTAAGCTTATGAAACTACTTAACCTTGAGCCTGAAAGGGTGCTCAACAGCTATCCCCACGAACTTAGCGGTGGAATGAAACAGAGGGTACTTATCGCACTCGCAATGCTCTTAGAACCAGAGGTTCTAATACTCGACGAGCCAACAACAGCCTTAGACGTATTGACCCAACGCTTCATACTCGACCTCCTCAAGGAGCTACACGAGAAAACCAACATCACTATGATCTTCATAACCCACGATATAGCGGTCATCGCCGACCTCGCCGACAGGGTAGCCGTCATGTATGCTGGTAAGATAATGGAGGTTGGTGACGTCTTCACAGTCTTCAAGGAGCCCTTCCATCCATACTCTGTAGCGTTGATGAAAAGCATCCCGAGCCTAGTTGGAGATATAAATGAGATGAAATCAATACCCGGAACCTTACCCGACCTTTCCAACCCGCCCCCAGGCTGCCTGTTCGCGCCTAGGTGTACGAAAGCAATGGATATTTGCAGGGAGAAAGAACCACCTTATCTAGAGATAAAGAAACACCACTTTGTTTCATGCTGGTTATATTCTCGGGGTGAGAAAAGGTGAATGGTGAACCGTTAGTAAGGGTTGAGAATTTAAAAGTATATTTCCCTGTGAGAAAGGGTGTTTTCGGAAAAGTCCAATATGTAAAGGCTGTAGACGGTGTAGACCTCGATATAGGAAAGGGTCAGATCGTCACGCTGATAGGAGAGTCTGGCTGCGGAAAAACAACACTGGGAAAAACGATTGCAGGCCTGATTAAGCCGACGAGCGGAAAAATACTGTTTGATGGCAACGACATCTCAAAGATGAAAAAAGACGAGTACCTACACTACAGGAAGAATGTCCAGATAATACATCAAGATCCGTACTCCTCCCTCAATCCCACTAAGACCGTATTCTACACGATCTCAGTCTTCCTGAAAAGATGGGGAATAGCCCATACGAGAAGCCAGCTCATCGACAAAGTCTCAGAGCTCTTAGAGATAGTCGGTTTGCATCCGGCAGAAGATTTTCTCTTCAAGTATCCGCACCAGCTCAGCGGTGGGCAGCGACAAAGGGTAGTAATAGCCAGGGCTATCAGTCTAAACCCCAAGCTTATAGTTGCAGACGAGCCGATAACAATGATAGATGTATCGCTTCGAATAGGCATACTGGACCTGCTCCTCGATCTGCAGAAAAAGTTTGGCTCGTCGTACCTGTTCATAACACACGACTTTGGCGCTGCAAGATACTTTACGGCAAAAGGAGGCGGACTTATAGCGGTCATGTATCTTGGCAATATTGTCGAGATAGGTCCTGCTGAGAAGGTTATCCAAAACCCTCTTCATCCGTACACGAAGGTATTATTGTCAGCGGTCCCTGTACCAGACCCGGAGGTTTCAAGGAAAAAGAAGCCTATTAAACTCAAGAGCCTTGATATTCCGAGTCCGATCAATCCGCCTTCTGGATGTAAGTTTCACACAAGGTGTCCTTACTCGCTGGATAGATGTAGTAAGGATGTGCCAAAGCTTGTCGAGGTCGAGAAGAACCATTGGGTTGCTTGCTGGCTTTATAAAGGTGGCTAATATTTGCATCCTAAACTGTATAGGACTCTCTTAAGCATAGCCTTTACCTTTCTTGTTTTAGATATTTTTTCTTTTATGTTCACGAAGCCCGGTTCTGCATCATTCGTCTCTGCTGTTATCGGCGCTCTGTTGCTTGTCCTATTTATAGTTTTGATTTCTGCCGATTTCTATTTTCAGAACAGGAAACACGCCTCAAGGGAAACAAATGCGACTATTGTTGAAATGTATTAACAAATCATTTTTTAAACTTACTACAAAACTTTATATAATATTACTACACATAGATACATGATAAGGGTGGAAACATGAAAAAGGCCCTACCGGCATTAGTTCTCGCCGTTTTAATGATAATATCAGTCATAGCACCACTCGCACTATCCGCTCCAAAAGAAGTCGTTCTCTATACACACGGCTGGTGGCAGCCCCCACCAGCACGCAGGTATAATCCCTTCGCACCCAAGAGCATCAAGATAACAGGACTGATCTACGAACGTCTCGCATACTGGGACAAGATGAAGAATGAATACCTGCCAGAGCTTGCGTTAAAGTGGGATGTAGACAAGGCTAACAACAAGATCGTAGTACACCTTAGAGACAACGTCTACTGGCATAACGGCAAGAAGTTCACAGCAAAGGACGTATGGACAACATTCATGATCTACAAGGCCCAGAACAGAGGAGTCTGGAACTATATCGACGATATAAAGGTAGTAGACGACCTAACCGTAGAATTCCACGTAAAGAAATGGGCTTATCTCATCTTACACTACCTGCTCTTCCAGGATGGAGAAATCGTAGCTCCCTACCACATCTATGGAAAGTGGGCAGACCAGATAGCTAAGGCCAGCCCAGACCAGTACGAAAGCATATTGAAAGACCTCATCGACTTTGAGCCAGATACAATTGTAGGAACGGGACCATTCAAGTTCGTCAAGATAACATCAAGCGAGGTCGTTCTCGAGAAATTTGACAAGTATTGGAACGCTGACAAGGTCAAGGTAGACAAGATCGAGATGCCATATATCACAAGCAACGAAGTAGGATGGGACTACTACAGGTCTGGCAAGCTAGACTATGACTGTTTCATGATGCCACCAAACGTCGAGCAGGAGCTAAGAACGAAGAGCTTTGCAGGAATAGTAAAGATCTACGACCTCTCGGGATTCGCGCTAGTATTCAACTTCGACAACAAGTGGCTCCAGAAGGTCGAGGTCAGGAAGGCAATAGCTTACGCCCTTGACAGACAGAAGATAGCAGACTCTGCAGGAAAAGGATTCTTTGACCCGGTAGACTACCCAACAGGACTACTAAAGTTAGCTGAAAAAGACTGGATAGGAGACCTCATAAGCCAGGGCAAACTAGAGAAATACGAACACAACCTAGACAAGGCCAAACAGCTACTTGAGAGTGCAGGATTCACATACAAGGACGGCAAATGGTACACGCCGGACGGAGAACCATTCAAGCTAGTATTCATTGCACCTGGAGGCTGGACAGACTGGGTTGCAGCAGCACAGGAAATAGCTGACGAGCTAAACAGTTTCGGAATCGAGGTTGAGCTAAGGACACCCGAGTCCCCAAGCTACTGGAGCGACCAGTGGTACCTCGGTGGACACTACGACCTGGCAATCGACTTCTTCGGAGCATGGATGATCTATCCATGGAGAGCATTTGAGAGAATGTTCATAGAGGTCAACAATAGACCGAGAACACAGGTCCAGGGACAGAACTTCCCGAAGACCTACAAGGTTGACGGCGAAGAAATAAATGTAGACGAGCTTGTAGATGTCCTTGCAACAAGCTTTGATGTAAACGAGCAGAAAGATGCTGCTAAGAAGCTAGCTCTAGCTGCTAACCAGTATCTACCAGAATTCCCAATAGCTGAGAAGCAGCTAGTACTCTTCTACAACAAAGAACACTTCAACTGGCCAAGCACAGATAACTATTACAACCTATGGCAGAACGCCGCTGGAGGACACTTAGAAGCACTAGCATACATGATCAAGCACGGATATGTACAGCCTAACCCCAAGTATTGGGGCGAGGAAGAAAAACCAACACAGCCAACGCAGCCCACTCAGCCAACCCAGCCTACACAGCCTACCAAGCCTGAGGAGAAGCCAGCTCCAGACTATACAATGTACATTGTAGCATTAGTTGTAATCGTGGTCATCATAGCAGCCGTTTGGTTCTTCCTCAAAAAGAAGAAAAAATAGAAATTTTTCTTTTTTCCATTTTTATCTGTTTTATTCTATTTTTATTTGTAATTATATCATAAATTTCCTCTAATAATAGTAATTTTTATAAGTAAGATCCCTATTATTTAATATGGGTTTTAGAGGCAAAGGTGATCTCGGCCGTGAACTGGTTTGCGAAAAGAGCAATATTAGCGCTCATAACGATCCTTGTAGCAGCATCACTAACTTTCTTCGTGGTACGAAGCATGCCGGGTGATCCCGTCGATGCATTGACACAAGAGTTCATGAGACAGTATTACATGAACTATGACGAGGCCCGATCTTTGGCTGAAAGCGTTGTTCCGTATCTGCCCAAGGGCACAATACTCGAACAATACATACAATATATGAAAAACTTCCTTACAGGGAACCTTGGAGTCTCAATATCATATAGCACAGGCACCCCTGTACTCGAACTGCTCGCCAGTAGGATCCCTTGGACAGTCCTTGTAGTTGCAACGTCCCTAATCATAAGCTTTCTCATAGGAATAGCTATAGGAATGGTTATGGCTTACAAACACGGAGGAAAGCTGGACAGTGC
>Ga0164318_10005714_pt1 | contig 12028 bp, 15 predicted proteins | sample GuaBasSedimGuay9_FD_113734 | JGI IMG/M metagenome (GOLD analysis project Ga0164318, IMG submission 113734) | Subseafloor sediment microbial communities from Guaymas Basin, Gulf of California, Mexico - Guay9, Core 4571-4, 0-3 cm | ecosystem: Environmental > Aquatic > Marine > Hydrothermal vents... | reverse complement strand
CATGCGAGCACCTCGCTTTCTGGCAGTGTCTCATGCTCACCAGAGAGTTCGAACGCCAGTAACGGCTTCGCCGTCGACGCTTGTGTCATCGTCTTCATAGCTTCAAGTTTCGGTCTTGCCGCCGGCCCGCGGCGGAGCATGCCGCTTGTGCTCGCTTGTGCGGATCAGGTCGGTTATGCGAGAGACGCTACCATCAGACACCCCGCGTGCCGCGATCTCTTCCGCACTAAGCCCCTCATCAACAAGCATCCTTAATATCCTGTCGATCTCCTTATACTGCATTCCGAGTTCCCCTTCATCGGTCTGCCCTGCCCAGAGTCTTGCCGACGGCGGTTTTTCGATGATCCGTTCCGGAACCCCCAGATGCCTGGCAAGTTCGAACACCTCGGTCTTGTATAGATCGCCGAGCGGCTCTATATCCGCGCCTGAATCGCCGTATTTCGTAGAATATCCGATAAGAATCTCTGTTCGGTTTCCAGTTCCGATTACAATCCGATTCAGTAGATTTGCATAATAATAGAGCACGCACATCCGGATTCGTGCGATCAGGTTCCCGTTCGAAACGGCTGCGCCCGGATCGTAGTCGGGAATCGTACCCGAAAATGACCGCAAAATATCGCTGATCTCGATCACCCTGTACTCGACCCCGAGCCGATCTGCAATATCGATGGCGTCCTTCGTGTCTTGCCCTGGTGTGAGGTCTTGCACAGGAAGCAGGATGCCGAGCACGTTCTCATGCCCGATCGCGTGAGTGGTTAGATATGCCGCAACCGTTGAATCGATGCCGCCGCTAAGCCCGATAACTGCACCGCTTGCGCCGGATTCTTTCAGATGGACGCGGATGAACAGGGGAATCGCATTCTTGAGGTGGTCCGGGTTCATGAGTGTGTTGGGATGTGCAGATTTGCGGTGCCATGATTCTGGACTGAAAGGATTGACAGTCCGTCGCTCTCAAAAGTTTTTTGGGAGTCAGGACGGCTTTTTAATTTCTTTGGGGGGATTTGGGCTATGGCAAAGAAGATTAATCACAGACACGGTCTGCGAAGCACAGCCGTTGGCAGGATATATAGAGTTGCTGCTTTCTCTTGCGTCCTCTGTGCTCTCTGTGGTTTTTTTTCCAAAAAATCCATGTCAGAAGATAATAAAAAGTCTCTGTCAGGGGTGCCGCATTATTGGACGTGTGCGTAGATCTCGCCTGAGATCTCTTCGATGCTGCCGCTCCCATCGATCGTCGTAAGTAGCCCCAGATTATCATAATAATCGATAAGCGGCTGCGTCTCTCTTTTATACACCATGAGACGGTTCCGAACAGATTCCTCGGTATCATCATCGCGCTGGTATAGTGCCCCGCCGCACAGGTCGCATACCCCGCCCACCTGCGGCGGATTAAACGTCAACTGGTATGTAGCCCCGCATTCGCATACGCGGCGCGCCGATAGGCGGGCGATCAACCGATCGTCCGGCACATCGATGTTGATCACAAGATCGATTCGCATGTCAAGTCCCGAAAGAATACGGTTGAGTGCATCTGCCTGCGGGATCGTCCTCGGATAGCCATCGAGGATGCTGCCTGATGCGCAGTCTGGCTTTGCGAGCCGATCTTCAACGATCGCAATCAGTACCGAGTCAGGGACGAGTTCGCCCCTGTTCATGTATTCGGAAGCACGGTCTCCGAGTTCTGTGCCTTTTGCTGCCCGTAGGATATCGCCTGTGGAGATATGGGGGGCACTGATCCGCTCTGCAAGCAACTTTGCCTGCGTGCCTTTTCCGGACCCGGGCGGTCCAAGGAGTATGATGTTTGTCATGCGCCTCCGAAGAACTGTCGCATCATCGGATGCATCTCCATCATCTGCTCGGATGCGAGATCCTCATACAACCGATAGACGATGCTCACTGTGAGCAGAAGTCCGGTACCGCCTGCGCCGCCGATCGTCCCCAGCATCGATGCTACGAGCGTGAGCGCGCCGATCAATGCTCCGCCGATGATCGTCACCTTTGGCACGTACCGTTCCATGACTCGCTCGATGCTCTGTGGGCTTCGTCTGAACCCGGGAATTTGCATTCCGGACTGGAACACATTCTGCGCCACGTTCTTTGCACCCATGCCTGTAGTCTCGATCCAGAAGAGCGCAAAGATAATGCCGCCAACGATCAACATCGCGGCATCGCAGAGTACATGGAGCATGATCTGCCACACTTCCGGTGATGCCATTGCAAGTTCCGGTGTCGAATACTTCACAGCGACAAGCGACGGGACCCAGTCATGTGGGCTATGGATCGGTGCGAGGTAATACATGATCCCGCCAAGCGGTGTACTTTCGCTGAATTTCCCGAGTATCGTGATCCCTTTGCTGGATAGCAGCATCCCGATCATCTGGATGTTTGCCTGAAGCGCCCGCACAAGGATCATCGGAAGCACGCTTGCATATATAAGTTTTATCGGGAATCTCCCTCTTGCACCACGAACCGCGCTATGCGCAAGCGGGATCTCTATCCTGGTACTCTCTACAAAGACGACGAAGAGGAAGATGGTGATGGTTGTGACCAGCGCAAGGAGTCCTGTATCTACCAGGATATGGATCATGTCTGTTGGAAGTCCTTCCTGCGCATAATACACCCACCGTGGAAGCATTCCGATCGGAATGATTTCACCTTTCGGTGGTATCCAGCTGAACAGCCCTGTGATGATCTGCTGGGAGACTCCGGCAACGATGAAGAGCCCAACACCTGATCCGATACCCCACTTGGATACGATCTCGTCCATAAACAGGATCAGGACTCCGCCGACACATATCTGGAATAAGAGCAGGAGCACGATTGTAGATGGGTCGACGCCAAGAGCGGCCGCAACGTCGGTTGATGGTCTGATATATCCGCCGAGCACTTGCGGAAGCGCCTCGAATAGAATCATCACGAAGACGAGCAGCTTCTGTGCACCCTGGAATAATGCTTGATCATGCGGATCGGACATATCCAGATTTATGACCTTTGCACCGACAAGCAGTTGCAGGATGATCGAACCCGTGACGATCGGACCGATCCCGAGAAGCATCAGTGTTCCGCCCTGCCCTGCAAAGAACGCACGGTACATATGGAACATATCGACCGATTCGGGCGACATTCCGAAGAGCGGGACGTTTGAGAGCGCGAAATATAAGGCGAGAATGCCTGCAGTCCATGCAAGCTTCTTCTTGAGATGTACGTGCCCCTCGGGACTTGCGACCGCTGGCAATCTGGCAAGGATCGGTTCGAGAGCTTCTCTGAAACTCATTGCAACACCACTAACCACTTAATCAAGTATGGATCACTGTTCCGCCTGCGTTCTCGATCTTTGTGATCGCGTTTTTAGAGAACGTTGATGCGGATACTGTTAGTGCCCGGTTAACCCTGCCGGTGCCAAGAACCTTGTCGATACCGAGTATGCTAACATCGATATGCACCGCCCCATCCTTCTCTTCGGCAAACCCTGCGCGCAGCAGTTGGGGTATCCTTGAATCGAGTTCGCACACGTTGATGGTGTTCGTGCTGACAATAATTTTTTGAGGGCGTGTGAACCCATGCTTCCCATACGTATATCCACGCAGCAGCGCTCGCGTCGCATGGTGTTTGCCTGCACCACACTTACCGCGTCCGCCCCGGTTCCCCGCACCTCGCCGATTCTTGTGAGTGCCTCCGCCACATGTGCGTGATCCTCGAAATTTCTTTGTATTCATCCTTGCTTAACCTCTGTATTTATTTAATTATGTGCGCAACAGTAATAAATTTATGTAGACGTTGGTATTAAACCTGTTCCTGAGATACCGTATCCATCACTTCCCTATGGGGGTACCGGTAATCTCTGTTTTCAGAATTTCAACCCTGCGCATCGGATATATGGCTTTTATACTGCGGTAAACCTTTGCGGAAAGCTTTCCGTTCACAGCCTCTTCGATTAACTTCTCGAAATCAAGTTTCCTTGCGCGATCGTGGATAAGTTCTTCCACCTTCTTGCGTACCGCCTCGATCTGGCTTGTTTTTGCACGGTGCGTCGTGAAACAGGTTGGCTTTATCCGCATCCGGTACCCATCCTTTGTATATACTTCCAGATTTGCATCGATGCGAGATGTCTGGCGCTTGATCAGCGATCCGATGTAATCATTAGTCATCTGATGCCCGGTGAATGATGTGCCTGCCGTATCTCCGCTCACATCAGTAATCTTGAAATGTAGTTTGGTGTTCTGTTTCGAGAAATCCTTAACCATATCGCCGACCGTGACACTAACCGTCCGCCCGATCAGCTTCTCTGGCGCATCTGCAAACGTCTCGCATATAACCGACCTGCCAAACATCTCAGGAGCTACGACCTGATACCAGTTCTTTGTCTTCCAGCGATCGGTCTTTCTTACCGTTTTTCTTGCCAATGTTTTTCCTCCGAATGATGATTATGTTGCTACTTCGGGATTATAAAGATTATGTACTATGAAACCAATTTGATCTTATGCTGATGGAATTGCTGACCCTCATATTGTCCGCCGTTTTCCTGGCGTATTCGAGCGACTGGTTCACCGGCGGCGCATCAAGACTCGCAAAGGCAGTTGGGGTGTCAGAGTTCCTTATAGGGGTGACTGTGGTGGCGGTTGGAACCTCGCTTCCCGAGATCGTCGTATCCGTGTACGCAGCCTACACGGGCAATCCCGAGCTTGCCGCCGGAAATGTAGTCGGAAGCAACATCACCAACATCGCTCTGGTGCTTGGCGCGGCATGTATAGTCAGCCCCATCGTAATCGATCGCAGTATTTACCGTGATGTGAAGATCCATGTCCTGATACTTGCAATAGTATCATGCTACTTCTTATACGCCGGCAGGCTTACATGGATGGCAGGACTTCTGCTGGTCATAGCGTACGGGTGGTACATCCGGGACAGCTACGTCAGACATCGATCGACACACCCGGTTCCTGAGATTGGTGATAACAGGAAAGATCTCGTGCGGCATCTCGGGCAGACCATTGCAGGGGGTATTGGCGTGTTCGTGGCATGCAATTTCCTGGTGGATGCTGCCGTCGTTGTCGCATCAGAACTGGGAATATCCACAACGGCCATCGGACTGACGCTGGTGGCACTCGGCACGTCGCTTCCCGAACTTGCAGTATCGATCACAGCCGCCCGGAAGAAGTGGGGTATGATGATTATTGGAAATGTTATCGGAAGCAACATCGCAAACATCCTGCTTGCACTTGGGATCGGTGCTGGATTCCGCACCATTCCGCTGGCAGGGGCAATCGTGGACAACGTAGTCCTGATGGTCTTCCTGGCGATGGCTATGGTGATATTCGTGGGATATCGCGGGGTATTTGACAGGAGAGTCGGCATCCTGTTCATCACGGTCTACGTGGCCTTCATTGCGATGATCTTTATGTAGGCGGCGCGCTTTGCTTCAGAGCGGGTGGGGGATGTGGTGCACAACGGATGCGAGGTCCCGTTAAGCCGCGGAGGTCAGCACGAAGGGGATGTATGTGGGCATCAGGGAGGGTGCAATGTCGGAGGTGTACGTTTTGGTGTGATGTAGGGCTGCCCCATCTTCTTCCATCGCCATCATCAGCACAGGAGTTGGTGTTGCATACTGGTTCATCGCTTTAATCTGTGATCTTGCCCCGTGTCCGCATCAAATCCGACGACTCCCGGAGTCTCTGAAAACGCAAGTGTAAGCGGCAGCCTGGCATAGTCCGGGTCGGTGATGCATATAGTTTTGTATTTCAATGCACGATTTTATCCGAAAAATCCCGTAGGCTATCTAAAGCATATTCGAATCCATGCATAAGTGAGTCACTGCCTGAAAACGGAGACTTTTTAATTTATTCTGGTTGGTTGAAAACATGGCGCCAACCCGACAAATACGGGTATGATTGTGTGGGTGTAATCAGTGAAATCGGTGTTAATCTGTGGCTAAAATAGTAGCAGCCACAGATTAACGCAGATGGACACAGATTAGCGGTGTAAACCACTTTTCAGACCTATAGTTCTCCATTATGGTAGTTGTGGTTGCGTAAGACAATCCGACGTTATCAGAAAATAATAAAAAGATTCTGAAAAAGAGATGACTATGTATCCACAGATGACGGCGAATGCCGCGAATCTCAAACCCAGAACGATTCGCCAAGCAGGATCGCGACAGGCAGCCCTGCCGTCTTTGCAAGTGTCCATGCGCCCGGAATTACCCGGTCAGCCTCAGAAGGAGCGGGCGAGTACCGCGGTATTCCAAGATTATCAAGCAGTCCGTGCGTTAGCTGACCCATCGGCACCTGCGCTGATATCTGCTCACCGAGATCGCCCCTGTGGCTGAGGACCATGAGCAAAGGCATCCGGTAGAGCAGACTTAACGATGCGAGCGCATTGATGCTGTTTCCAAGACCCGAGTTCTGCATAACGATCGCAGGGTTCGCGCCTCCAAGGTATGCGCCAGCGCATATCCCGACACCTTCTTCTTCTCTTGTTACCGGAATATGCACAATCTCAGGATCAGATTCGAGCAGATCGAGCAGACCCCCTAAATTGACGCAGGGAACGCTCGTCACAAAATCGATCCCTGCTGTTTTAAGAGCGCGGTAAGCTTTCCTTGAACTCATCTTTCGCATTCACGACTGGATTTCCACCATCTCACACGCAACCTTGATCAACCTGAGCCACGTGTTCAGTGCGGCACGCAGAGCAGTAACATCTTCGGCATCCACGATGATACGCAACACCCCACCATCCACCGACAGCGCTGCCCGGCTCCTCGGAAACACCTCCATGGTCTCTGGCAGCAGCGCATGGTATACCATGGACGCACCCTCGCCAAAATCGAAACTAAACTCTGCTCTATCCATTCTCCTTTTACTTAATTTTTTAAAAAATTACTCGGTAAAAACCTGCTTGATCCGCACAGGTCGTTCCTTCACAAGGATGCGGTGCCCGCAGTAGGGGCACCTGACACCGCGGTATTCATAGTTGATCTCAACAGGTTGCTTACAGTTGACGCACCGGTAGCTCATCAAACCTCCATCGCCGCATCTCGCGCTTTCTGCTCGATAGCACGTTTCACAGACCGTGAAACAGTCGTCCCGATCGACGTGCTCGGAAGATATGTGCCGCCTGCGAATGTGTGCCCGCATTTTTTGCACTTCCAGATTCCGGTGCCGATGCGGCGCACAGACGAAAACCCGCACTGGGTGCATTTATGCTTCTCATGCATCTTCTCTTCGATATCAGCGACGCGCTTTCTGATATTCCTGCCATACCGCACACCGAATCGACCTGCGGACCTCGTTTTCCATCCTTTAGTATGTTTTACCATTAGTTAGACCTCTAAGAATTTTTCCCGTATCTTGGCTGCCGCAGTCCCTGCCATATCGACCACTCTCATGACCTGATCGATGGTGAGCGGCTCTACACCACTCTTCTGCATCCCGGAGATGCCGTTATCGGAGTTGGTGATGACTGTGTACACGGTTCCTGCCAGCTTCCCTTCCTCAAGCGATGGATCGAGAATCAGTTCTCCTCCAAACTCAATCGCAGTGATTGCAATAGGAATATCCCTCACCGGAAGAGGCGAATCTTCTCCGAGACCGTATCTTTCAGCAGGCAGTGTTGTGTTGAGCAGTGCTGCGATGCTGCCTATGGATGCCGCATCGATGATGTTGCCACCGTTATTCAGCACATGGATGTCGATAAATATGATCCAGACCTTCTCGCCCTCGATCATGCAGAGTTTTTCGAGATCGATCGCTTTTGACTCCCGGATACCGCGATCCACGACTCTTGCAATCTCTATTGCACCCTCTCTCGGAGGACCTGCCTCGTATTCCGGGGATGCCATCGGGATCAGTTCGGCATTGGTGATGATCACACCCACGTCCGGCGTGTCCGGAAACGGCTCACCCGGCTGGATCTTTATGCCGACTAAGATCTGCGTATCTCCAAGTGTCACAAGAGCAGAACCCTCTGCCATCCCTGCAACACCGGTCTCGATGGATATGTCCCGAAATTCATCGAATGCACGTCCGTCATCCCGCTCACCCTTGAGTACCAGATTAAAGAGGTAATCGCGGTGGATCTCTGCCATCACATCATCACTCATCTGCATCACCTTCTGACTGGGTTATAGCGTCTTCACCATTCTCGGCGTAGTCCCCACTATACTTCTCTATAAGTGCCTGACGCTGTAACTTGTATACTTTATCGCATCCGATTTTAGCCAGTTTGAGTGCCTCGTAAAATTCATCTCTTGTCAGGTGTCCATCCATCTGAAGATGTGTGATCTTCCCGCCGGCAGCCATGGCGACCGGCACATCTGCCTCTCCGAAGTTATCCTCTTCTTTCATCAGGTCAAGCACGATCTCACCATCTACCTTTCCGACAGCACATGCACTGACAAGACCTCTCATCGGGATGCCTGCATCCGCAAGCGCCAATGATGCTGCATTAATGCCAGCGGTTCTGGTACCGGCATCCGCCTGCAACACCTCTATGAACACATCGATTGCGGTCTTCGGGAAAAACTTTGTGAACACAACATATTCGAATGCGTCCCTGCCCACCTTCGAGATCTCTATACTTCTTCTGCTATGACCCGGTCTTATCCGATCGCTCACTGAGAATGCAGCCATATTGTACCTGTACTGCACGACCGCTTTGGTCATATTCTGCCTGTGTCTCGGATGGAGCTCTCTTGGACCATATACCGCAGCCATGATCTTATTACGTCCCCATTCAATGTAGCAAGATCCATCAGCCCGATCAAGTGGGCTGAGCTTTATTTTTACCGATCGCAGCTCATCAACACGTCGCCCATCGAGCCGCTTTCCATCTATAATAAAATGTTCTGGTTTTTCACTCATTATTACTCCTCATCATTTCGACTTTCGTGTACTTTGCCATACCTCGTCTTCTCCTTTGCTTTTAAGAATGCCTGCACACGCTCGGTTAGTCCTGGTGTGTGCGCATTGTCTTCGATATATTTGACCGTCTGAATTGCCAGATCGATACAATCATCGCTTCCGTTGATCCATATCCGACCGTTCTGCCCGACAAACATGTTACACCCTATCTCGCTCTTCAGCAGCCGGATCATTGATCCGTTACGGCCGATCACACGCGGCATCTTTGTCGGATTGATCGTAACGATGCGGCCATTGGATAAAACCCTGAGTTCCTTCTCTCGAAGCGTAAGTTCTACTTTCATTCCGGCGTCAACAGACGCGACCATCGTTAGTATACAGTCCCCGACCTTGAGATACTTGCTCATGTTTTCGGAATCAATCCGTCGTGGATACTGGGATATATGCAATAATCCCTCGTACGGCGAGTTGATGTCAACGATCCAGTTTGAATATACAACCTCTGTGATAATCCCTATCACCCGGTCGCTGGCGCATGGAATGTACTTGCCTGCGAGCGGGATCACACTGATATACCGTTCTCCTACGTTCAAGAGTCCGTAGACTGAGGCACGCACCGTATCACCATGCACGTACGTACCACTGCCCGACATCTTTATGTTGTCAGACACCACGTCCCCCGGAATTGCAATATTTCTTTCCATATCATTACCTAATCTATTTCAAAAGTTTGGTTTCCGCGCTACCCTTCGAGAGGCGGTTCACAAGACCGTAAAAATCAAGTTGGATACCTGCAGGAATCTTGATAACACCGATCCACGACCCGTCAGCCTGCCACTCATCTTTTACCAGTTCTCCAAACCCCACAACATCCCCATACGATTTTGCAGCGTAATCTGCCGGAATCCTGACAGCGACCTCAACGGTATCGAATCTGATCGGGATGATCGGACGTATTGCGTCCATCGTTTTGTTGACCAGTTCATCGATGCCCTTCATCGGATCGATATTGATGCCCGCCTCCTCCATCGCCTTCTCAATCCTCGATACCGGATGTGGTGCCTTCGTCTGCGGATTAAACGCGCCCTGTGCAATGATGCTTACCACCTGCTTGCGCTTGTCCTCGATGATCTGCTTCCGCTGCTCCTTCGTGAGATGCAGTTCCCCATGCTTCACGATATGCTCGGCGATCACAAAGATGTCGGTCGTCTCGAATGTCCCTTCCACGCTCTCCTTGCTCGGGTGATCACCGCGGCTTGCATTCTCAAAAACATCCTCAACAGCAAGCATTGCAGCTATATCCACATCCTCGCCCTTGCGAAGCGACAGTGCAAGGTCAGGATCGACCATCACCTCAAAGTGCTTGTCGCCACGTTTTAACCGTGCCGTTATCGCGTTATCAAGCGTAACCATGGCTACTCACTATTATCCCCACTATCGACCTCATCATTCGCTTCGGCATCCTTAAACTCCTCAACAACCTCATCGACATATCCGGAAAGCTCATCCTCTCCGAGTTTCTTGAATTGCCGATCCGCGAGAGATACAAGCCCGACCTCAATCGTGCTCACATCAAACGTAGTATCTGAGACCTGATAGAGTGCTCTCAGTCCAAGGCGGATTGCGCCTTTCATATCAAGGTCTTGTGTATACTCACTCTCGAAGATCTCCATAACCTTTGATCTGCCAGCACCGATGGCAGTCGCCTTGTATTCGAGCAGCGCACCGCTCGGATCGGTCTCGAATAACCTTGCACGGTGATCATCCACGCCCGCAATCAAGAGAGCGGTTCCGTAAGGGCGCACACCGCCAAACTGTGTATATGTCTGCTTGTGGTCGCAGACTTTCTTTGCAAGGACCTCTATCCCGATCGGCTCGTCATAGTATACTCTGTTAACCTGCGACTCAACGCGCGCACGGTCGATCAGTGCACGCGCATCCGCAACCAGTCCCGACGTCGCTGCACCGATATGCTGATCGATCTGAAAAATCTTTTCGATCGATTCGGACACGAGTAAATGGCTCGCAACCCGCTTATCCACCAGCAGCACAACACCGTCATCTGTTTTAATACCTATCGCAGTCGTGCCCCGCTTCACTGCCTCCCTCGCATATTCTACCTGAAAAAGTCTCCCGTCCGGACTAAACACGGTTATTGCACGATCATACCCCATCTGGGGTGCCATTTGCATTATTAATCATCTCCTTTCTTTACGTGTACTACGTGCTGAATTATGTGTGTGCGTATAAAAGGTTTTTCTGGTACAATGGTGGTCACGTTGTATTGTGTGGGTATCCGCGTCAAATTAGGTGGTAACCGAGGCACCATCTAAAAAATGGGAGATTTTGATGAGTATCGTAGATCCAGATTTCACAAATTCAGACTCTTTTTATTATCTTCTGGTAACCAGTCAAATTCACCAATCTCGACTTTTCGGTGCAACGTAAATTGCAGTCCAAAATGAGTCACACAGGTATGACCCGTTCCACCCTTCAATCACGTTGTTACCATTGGTAATTCTACATGCGTTCTGTGACGATAAAAGGACAGACTATTTCAATTCACCGAAAGTCAGGTTATATGTGCGACCATCCATCAAGTTCCAAATTTGCTAAACATTATTTGGAATTGTTCTTCTTATATTCCGCAGGTACTTTGAAAACAAATCTTTTTCGTAAATGTTGAATAGTGGCAGATGATTGCGTTTTTCAATGTTTATGTGCAAATGATTCTGAACAATGTATAGGCCCATTCTACCGAAGGTGGTCAAATCAGGTCTCTAAAGTTCGTTCATATATATATCTAAAATGTAAAAATAATATTTTTGAAATACACAAAACCGTTATCAGTAGAAATTATGGAAAATGGACGGCAACCTGCGGAATGTCAGGTTCTTTGTATTTCTCTACGTCGTGTATAAATGTTTACGAAAGTATAGGGAATCGACCCTTTGTCCGCACGCGTTTATAGGCCTAACGGGAATTGCTGTATGGGCGTGACACCGCCTACTGGTAACTTATCTATTCTATTGTGCGTTCCCTTAACCCCAATGCCCATGCAAAAAATCACAAATCAAAAATAATATTTTCCAGTTCGAATAAACATTTTGGAATACATCCGACATACCCATCCCGAAGGGCAGTTTTTACTCGATTTTTTGTGAAAAAAT
>Ga0164318_10005713_pt1 | contig 12029 bp, 12 predicted proteins | sample GuaBasSedimGuay9_FD_113734 | JGI IMG/M metagenome (GOLD analysis project Ga0164318, IMG submission 113734) | Subseafloor sediment microbial communities from Guaymas Basin, Gulf of California, Mexico - Guay9, Core 4571-4, 0-3 cm | ecosystem: Environmental > Aquatic > Marine > Hydrothermal vents... | reverse complement strand
CGAATATCAATAATATCCAATTCAATTGCTGTACGAATGATCTCTTTTCTGTCATTATCCATCGTACCTTCTGATGACGTGAGACTGGACTTAGCCTGTCTTTCTGACCAAACCTCAGAATTCTGCGAGTTATTTTCATTCATCGTATACCCTTAAATCAATTTATGATATAAATTATATCATACTCTGTGATTTTAGGCAAACGGATAATTTATATTTTTATTTCAGTTTGAAAGTTGCTTATGAAAGTGCTTGAACAATAGTATTACAAAAAATTTTAAAATCAGGCAGTGTTAATTGTGATTCTCTTTGTTTTGTGCCCCACATAGGTTCAGGAAAGTAAGCATCTTCTTCAAAACGTGCCATGATGTGCCAGTGGACATGCGGCATGTAGTTGCCAAAAGAGGCAATGTTTATCTTTTTAGGATGATAGTATGATAACATCTCTTTTTCAATTATATCCAAAAGTTCATAGATCTCAAACTTGATCTCACTTGGTACTTCACTCATTTCTTTGTAGGGATGTTGTGTAAATATTTTGAGCCAGGGGATCTCAGACTCTTCAATTTCAATTCTTAGATTTTTATTTTCATAGATCATAGACATTATCGTATCCTTTGTATGGCGTGTTTTCCCAATTTATAAATACTTGAAGCCTCTTGGTTTTCTTTGAGTGGTGATATGATCACATCAGCAGCTTCTTTTGCAAATATCTCATCGTAAGGCATATTTGAAAGATTTGCAGATGTAGTATATGCCCATGTTAAGCGATTTAAGAGCAAAAGATGATGTGGATCTTTTACTATACGATAAGAGTATCCATTAGGCAGTATAAAAGTAGTTTTATTGGACCTTCTCACTCTATTCTTATGTGAAGAGGGTATACGAGTAAATTTCTTAAGTGTTTGAAGAGAATTTACAGCTTTAATATAATGTTTGTGAGGAGGACGCTGTTTAATATGGGTAAGTCTGTTTGAATTTTGTGAGACAAAACCGATAGTTGTATCGGTTTGTGTAAGGAAAACAAGATCTTTTAGCATGTTAGGCTAAATAATCCTGTAGTGCTTTTGGTTCTAATTCACCACCTAGGGCTTTAAGCTCTTTAATGGCAAGTGCTGTTGCTTTTGCTGCAGCAATGGTTGTGAAGTAGGCAACATTGTTTGAGAGTACAGATTGTCGAATGCATTTGGCATCAGTCTTAGAGCCTGCATTATCTGAAGTGTTAATAGCTAGAGCAATCTCTTCATTTTTGATCATATCGTCAATATTTGGACGACCTTCAGAGATCTTAAGTACTTTTGTAGATGCCACACCGGCTTCTTGAAGTGCAGTATGTGTTCCTGAAGTTGCAACGATCTCAAATCCAAGATCTGTAAACATTTTTCCTACTTCACCTGCCTGTTCCTTGTCACTTTCAGTGAGTGAAATGAAAAGTTTTCCTTCAAGAGGAATGTTATTTTTTGAGGCAAACTGAGATTTGGCAAAAGACATACCAAAGGTATCGGAGATACCCATGACTTCACCGGTTGATTTCATTTCAGGACCCAAGATAAGGTCAGAACCTGGAAGTTTATTGAATGGGAAAACTGCTTCTTTAACAGCTACATGATTTTTAAGGATAGGCTCCATTATCTTCTTGTCAAAATTCACTACGTTGAAAGTATCATAAAATTTGAGTGCTTCTTTCAAGTCGCCCTGGATCATTACTCTTGTGGCTACTTTTGCAAGAGGCACACCTGTTGCTTTAGATACAAATGGAACTGTTCTTGAAGCTCTGGGATTTACTTCGATCAGGTAAATTTCACCTTTATGAATAGCATATTGAATATTCATAAGTCCAACTACACCAAGTCCAAGAGCAATAGCAGCAGTTTGTTCTTTTACCTCTTCCTGAAGTTCCGCAGAAATAGAAACTGGAGGAAGCGAACAGGCAGAGTCTCCAGAGTGGATACCTGCTTCTTCAATATGCTGCATTACTGAACCTATATAGACATCTGTACCATCACAAATGGCATCTACATCTAACTCAATAGCATTGTCGAGGAATTTGTCGATGAGTACCGGTGCATCATGGGAAACTGAAACTGCTTCATCCATGTATTGTCTTAGCTCATCATCAGAATAAACAGTTTTCATACCACGACCACCAAGTACAAAAGAGGGACGTACAAGTACAGGGTACCCAATACGGCTTGCTACTGCTATGGCTTCATCTTTAGCAATAACAGTGCCGTTTTCAGGTTGTTTAAGACCAAGATTGTTAATAAATGTTGAAAAAAGCTCTCTGTCCTCTGCAAGGTCAATGACTTTTGCAGTTGTACCTGAGATATTTGCTCCTATAGCGGTAAGCTTTTTGGCAAGTTTTAAAGGTGTCTGTCCACCAAAGTGAACAATGACACCATCTGGCTTTTCAATGTCGATGACATTTCTAACATGTTCAAAGTCAATTGGCTCAAAGTAAAGAATATCAGAAGTGTCATAGTCAGTAGAAACGGTTTCAGGATTACAGTTATACATAATGGATTTTACACCCATGTCTTCCAGTGCAAAAGCAGCATGTACACAACAGTAGTCAAATTCGATACCTTGACCGATACGGTTAGGTCCGCCACCGATGACCAAGACCTTACGGTCATTGGAGCGTTTATCGTTAAGCGTTGAGTGCTCAGAAGGGAGTTTAGTGATATTCGTTGTTGAATAAAGGTAAGGTGTGAGAGCCTTGAACTCGGCAGCACAGGTATCTACTTCATTATACTCAAGTGAAATACCCAGTTTTTCTCTTGCCGTATAGATATCATTTTCGCTAAGGGTTAATCCCTCTTTGTTATTAATGACTTGTGCAATCATAGCATCAGAGAAACCTTCAGATTTCACTTCACGTAATCTTGTCGCATCAGAGAGCAGGGCAATGTCCATCTCTTTTTCACGATCTGCAAGCTCTTCCAGTTGGTATAAGAACCATCTGTCAATTTTACAAAGATCAAAGATAGCATCTACACTCATACCGCGTCTAAGACCTTCAAACACATAAAGCATACGATCTGCATGAGAACGACGAATTTCACGTACAAGCTCTTCACCATCACATTTAATAGGATTAAATCCGATCAAATCAGTCTCTAGTGAGCATAAAGCCTTTTGGAATGATTCTTTAAAAGTTCGTCCTATACTCATGACTTCACCAACAGACTTCATTGCTGTTGTGAGTGTAGAATCAGCCATTGGAAATTTCTCAAAAGTAAATCTTGGAAGTTTTGTTACAATATAGTCAATAACAGGTTCAAATGATGCAGGTGTGCCTGTGATATCATTGGTGATTTCATCTAACGTAAATCCAACAGCTAAAAGTGTTGCAACTTTTGCAATAGGATATCCCGTTGCTTTTGAAGCCAAAGCAGAAGAACGACTGACTCTTGGGTTCATCTCGATAACGATCATACGGCCAGTGTCCGGGTTGATAGAGAATTGAACATTTGATCCGCCTGTGTCTACACCTACTTCACGTAAGATCTTGAAAGAGGCATCTCTCATGTTCTGGTACTCTTTATCTGTCAATGTAAGTGCTGGAGCCATAGTAATGGAGTCTCCTGTGTGTACACCCATCGGATCAAAATTTTCGATAGAACAGATGATGATACAGTTATCCTCTTTGTCGCGGATCACTTCCATCTCGTACTCTTTCCATCCAATCAATGACTCCATGATCTCAATTTCATTAATTGGCGATGCGTCTAATCCTTCTTGTGCAAGTTTTTTGAATTCGTCTATGTTGTATGCTACACCGGAACCACCACCAGCCATGGTAAATGAAGCTCTTGAAATAACAGGGAATCCAATTTCTTTGGCAAGTGTTAATGCCTCTTCAAGGTTGTATGCATTGGCACTTTTTGGCAAGTCCATTCCAATTTTGATCATTGCCTGGTTAAAAAGGTGTCTATCTTCACCTTTTTTGATCGCTTCAGGATTTGCACCTAAAAAGTCGATACCTTCAAGCATACCCGCATCGTTCATATCCATTGCAACATTCAAGGCAGTTTGACCACCCATAGTTGGTAAAATGGCATCTACGTTCTCTTTTTTGATGATCTTTGAAATGATCTCTGGTGTAATAGGCTCAATATAGGTTCTGTCTGCAAACTCCGGGTCTGTCATAATAGTTGCCGGATTGGAGTTGATAAGTACTACTCTGTAGCCTAACTCTTTAAGTGTTTTTGCAGCCTGGGTACCAGAGTAGTCAAATTCACAGGCTTGACCAATAACAATTGGGCCTGAACCGATAAGTAAAATAGTTTTGATGTCTTTGCGTTTTGGCATGGAGAAATACCCTTAATTTTTAGTTTGATATTATACGTTAATGAGGCTCAAAATGCCCTTAAAAAAGGGCAATTATTGAGAGATTAGAAGAGGTCCATAGATTTGGGAGGAGTGTATCTCTTTTTTTGTCTTTTTGACTTAGGTACCTGTTTTGGACGAGTTGGAACAGGTGCCACATGTTCATCTGGCTCTTCAGGCTCTACAATCTCTTCCTGTGTCTGATCTAGACGGTTTGGAATACTTGAAATAATAGGTATTGTTGCATTATATTCAGGTCTGCTCTGATTAATATCTACAATCGACTGATTTGTATCTTGTGTATTATTGCCATCTGTTTTATATTCCTCATAGAGTTGATGTACCGGTATATTGTCTTTAGGGCAATTCATATTCAGTTGTGTAGAATTAGAGTCAAAGTTTTCCAAAATAGTAACTTTCGGATCATTCACGACAAAAAATGTTTTTGGCTGCAGCACATTATTGTATGGCTTAAGATAAGCAACAGTATAAGCACTCTGCACTTCAACTTTTGTGACCACACCTACCGGTATATTGGAAAAGAAGATCTTATCGAGTCCTGAAGTTACTACCTTGTCTCCAACCTGAACATTATGCCATTTAGGAATAAATTTGACTATCATTTTGTCTCTTCCTATACCTATTGCAATACCGGGTGCTTTATTTTTCCCTACAAAGACAGAAAAACGACAAGTGTCATCTGAGGTAAGATATCCGTAAAGCTGATTGTTCTTCAGTGTTGCAACCCCGGCAACAACGGTACCCTGAATAAGCCCATAGATCTTTTTCTCAGCAAGACCTTTTGGTTTGGTGAGGATGATCTGTGAAAAACTGTTAAGTTTTACATAAGAGATAGTTTCAGAAATCGAAATATTGTGTACAGGAAGTTTGGCAAGGTCAGGTAAGACAGTATAGACATTTTCAACCTGATCTATATAATGCATCTGCTCTAAAAGACGTTTACGTAAAATACGGTTTTCACGGCTTAGTTTTTCAATGGTCTCTTTTTGAAAAATATAGCTGTGACTTTTGTCTTCAATACTCTGGGTGAATTTTTTATAACTTTGCTTGACCGGGTTAATGGTATTTAGAAGTGTTCCTGCTATACGATCATCATTCCTTGTCAACAATACTGTCAGTACAAGCAACAGCAGGATGATTATAACTATTCTAGTCTTCATAAGCCATTTGCTGTAAAATATCTATTTCATCAAGTGCTTTACCTGTTCCTTTTGCAACTGCAAGCAATGGGTCTTCAGCAATATAGACGGGAAGTTTTACCGCATCAGAGAGATATTTGTCCAATCCTCTGATCAGTGCGCCGCCACCTGTCAGTACAATACCGTTTTCAACAATGTCGCCTGCGAGTTCAGGTGGTGTTTGTTCAAGTACTGTTTTAAGTGCTTCTGCGATCTCTTCGAGAGAGTCTTTCATAGCTTCTCTGATATGTTCAGAAGTGATCTCAATGGAAGTAAGTGTACCTTCAACCTGATCTCTACCACGCACCACGGTTGACATGTCTTCATCCAAAGGAATGGCTGTACCAATTTTAATTTTCAACTCTTCTGCAACACGTTCTCCGATAAGAAGATTAAAATTCTTTTTAACGTAATCTACTACTGCCTGGTCAATGTTGTCACCTGCAATACGGATTGACTTGCTTTGAACAAGTCCTCCCAATGAAGTAACACCGATCTCAGTGGTTCCTCCACCAATATCAACTACAAGGTTTCCATTTGGATCTTTTACCGGAATCCCTGCACCGATCGCTGCTGCCATAGGCTCTTCAATAAGATACACATATCGTGCTCCTGCATTTTCAGCAGAATCTTTTACTGCACGTCTTTCAACCTGTGTCAATCCGTAAGGTACACAGATAATAATACGCGGAGAAAAGAAACCTTTTCTCTTATGAGCTTTTTCAATGAAATAACGAATCATCATTTCTGTGACTTCAAAATCGGCAATAACACCATCTTTCATAGGACGTATAGCTCTTATGTTCCCCGGTGTTTTACCCACCATGTCTTTTGCTTCCTGACCCACAGCCAAAATACGCTGCTGTCCGTGTTTGTCATACTGAATGGCTACAACAGAAGGCTCATTGATACAGATACCTTGACCTTTTACCAGTACAAGAGTATTTGCTGTTCCCAGATCGATCGCAAGATCGTTGGAGAACATTCCCAATAATTTTTTAAACATATCTATCCTTTTTAAAGTTCGCTTACGCGCTTTTTTTATCTTTTATATAAAGTGGTTTTACACCATTCTCAACCACATCTTCCGTAATGATCACTTCATAACCTTCTAATTCAGGCAATTCATACATTATATCCAAGAGTGTCTCTTCTAAAATTGAACGCAGTCCTCTGGCACCGGTTTTTCTGTCCAGAGCTTTTTGAGCAATGAGTGACAGTGCCTCTTCTTCAAAGGTCAATTTTACATTATCGATCTCAAAGAGTTTCTGATACTGTTTTACCAAAGCATTTTTAGGTTCGATTAAAATCCGTACCATATCTTCTTTTGAAATTTCACCCAGTGTAGCCAGAACATGTAAACGACCGATCAATTCAGGAATGAGTCCAAACTGCACAAGGTCATCAGATTCTACAAGATGAAGCAGATTTTCTTCATCTTTTTTAGAACGTTTTTCCTGACCAAAGCCGAGTGTATTTGCCCCAAGTCTTCTTTTAAGAATGTCATTCAGTCCGTCAAATGCACCGCCACAGATGAAAAGAATATTGGAAGTGTCTATCTGTATAAAGTCCTGATTTGGATGTTTGCGTCCACCTTTTGGCGGAATGTTCACAATAGAACCTTCAATGAGTTTAAGCAGTGCCTGTTGTACACCTTCACCAGAAACATCACGTGTGATAGAACGGTTTTCTCCCATTCTTGCGATTTTATCTACTTCATCGATGAAGACAATGCCCTGTTCTGCAAGCTTAGGGTCACCGTCTGCTGCCATAAGAAGTTTAGTAAGGATATTTTCTACATCTTCACCAACATATCCTGCTTCTGTAAGGTTTGTTGCATCTGCTATGGCAATAGGTACATTTAAAAATCTTGCAATAGTTTGAGCCAAAAGTGTTTTACCTGAACCTGTTGGGCCTATCAGCAGGACATTGGATTTTGAAATTTGTGTTTCATCTTCAATATTGTCTCTGAAAATACGTTTATAGTGGTTATAGACAGCAACAGAAAGTGTTTTTTTAGCATTTTCCTGACCGATGATATATTCATCGAGTAGGGCATTTATCTCTTTTGGTGTATAGAGTGTATGGGCACCAAGCTCTGCTTTACTCTCTTCCTGATCTTCTTCTCCAAAGAGAATTTTATAGGCAGAGACCACACAGTTTGAACAGATGTAAACATTTTCACCTGCTATAAGTGGATTCTCTTCGCTTTCAACGGCTGAACAGAAAGAACATTCTTTATTTGACATATTTATTCCTAATTTTTCTAATTTTACTGTTTTCTTGTAAACGGTATGCCTCTTTTTGAGGTCTTAATAAAGCTACAAAGTATTTTAACGTGTTCCGAAGAAGTACTTTCAAAGAGGGTCTGTGCTACTTCCTGTAAAGGATTTCCCTGCTCAAAAAGTTCTCTATATGCCATTTTAAGGGTATTGATCTCTTCACGTTCTACTTTTCTTCTTAACCCTGTCAGGTTTAAGCCGCGAAGTGTTGCACGGTTACCTTCCGCCATACAAAAAGGCGGCACATCCTGCGCTAAAGCACTTGCTCCACCTACCATAGCGTAGTCTCCAATGTGTACAAACTGGTGTATAGGTGTAAGTCCGCCTATGACTACATGGTTACCAAGTTCCACATGACCGGCAAGTGTGGCACCATTGGCCAAAATGCAACTGTCACCGATGATAACATCATGTCCTAAATGCACATAACCCATAAGCAGATTTCCATTACCTATTTTTGTAACAGAACCGCCTCCTTTTGTACCCGGGTTTAGAAGAGTGAACTCTCTTATGGTGTTGTTGTCTCCAATAATGAGTTCTACATCTTCACCGTCAAATTTAAGATCCTGAGGGATCGTACCCACAGCCGTGTGTGAAAAAATACGGTTATTTTTACCAATACTTGTTTTGCCTTCTATCACGGCATGTGAAGCAATGGTAGTATTGTCTCCTATGCTTACTTTAGACCCGATATACACAAAAGGACCCACAGAGACGTTGTTGCCAAGAATGGCACCATCTTCGATTACTGCTGAAGGATGAATTAAAGACATAACAGCTCCAACTCTCTATTTGTCTACGATCATAGCTTTAAGCTCAGCCTGAGCAACAACCTTGTCATCCACATATGCTTTTGCATCAAGTTGCCAGACAGGACCCTTGTTTTTTATAACATTGATCTTGTAGACAAGTTTGTCTCCCGGTGTTACAGGGGCACGGAACTTTGCTTTGTCAATACTCATAAAGTAAACAACTTTATTTTCTATCTCTTCCTGCGTTGCATTGTTCATACTTTTAAATGCAAGTACACCACCGGCTTGAGCCATACCTTCAATGATCATAACACCAGGGTAGATAGGATGATCAGGAAAATGTCCCTGAAAAACAGGTTCAGAAATAGATACATTTTTGTATCCCTCAACATATTCACCTGGAGTAAGAGCATCTATTCTGTCTACAAGCAGGAAGGGGAATCTGTGTGGTAATATTTTTTGAATTTCAACAACGTCATAAAGCACTGAAGAGCCTTTTTTAATAAAATTTTTATATATTTTATCTAAAAGTTGGTAAAAATCCAATGATTCTTTTTATAGTTCTATTAAAATCTCTTTAACATCAGAATAGGTCTTTCCTTCTAAAAGTATTTCAATTTTGTTTGTGGGTATCTCTTCTACAACTAAAATAGCAGAGAGATCATACGCTGTAATGCCCAACTTTGCGCGCAGTCCTACTTCTTTATCGAAGAGAGGCGGGTTGAAAATGAGCTCTTTGACAGTGGTAAAATCAGCCTCTGCCAGGGTATTGTATGTCTCTAGAGTAATGAATTTGACTTCATCCCGATTCATATGGTGTGTCTTGCCGGTATGGTAGTCTATTTTACCTCGTGTATATTCACTTTTGAGTGTAGAGTAGGGTAGAAAATGGGCAGGAATGACTTCTTTTCTGATACGAAGCAGACCCATATTTAGACGCCAGTTCAAAAAACGCTGTTTAATGATCTTGTAGGGTTTGTTTTGCTCTTCGAGTACTAAACGTTTCTCATACATTTCTATACGTTCTTCAATAGATTCGGGCTGTATTTGTCCTGAAACGGGTACAAAAAGCTCATCTGCCAGCTTGTTCTGTTGATCACGCTGAATATTCAAACCATACATACACCCGCAATAGTCCTGACGGTAGAGTGCATCTTCTTTTGCTAAAATGTTTTGCTCCTGCGTGCCTGAAGCTTTTCTGTAGTCAGGTGCCACAAAAGAAATACCATGTTTTTCTGCCAGGAAGTCTCCGGCTGTTTGTAATTGTTTGAGTGACTTTTTGGGAGAAGTGAGAAGGGTAGAGGTAAAAATAGTTTCTCCTAATTCACTGGCTTTTTTTGCAGAAACTTCAAAACGTCTGTCAAAACAGACAGAACAGCGGGAACCCTTTTCAGGCTCATGTTCCAGTCCACGTACAGCTTCCAGCCAATTTTCAAAATCATATTCACCTTCTATAAGGTCAATACCAAGCATTTTGCAGCTACGTTTAACATCGAGAAGACGCAGGTAGTACTCAGAGTATGGGTGGATATTGGGGTCATAGAAAAAACCTGTGAGTTTTTCATTAGGATAGTCAGCCTGGAGTTTTTGCAGGAAGTAGTGGCTGTCTACAGAGCAGCAGATGTGTACTAACATAATTTTTCCACAGTTCCCGTAGGTCGAGGTGCCCTCATCCCGACGTTTTCATAATGATTCATTCATCTTCTTCCATAATAATTTTTGCCACATTTTCAGAACTACCGTGACCCAGATATTCTCTTAACTCTTTGGCTTTCTCTGCAAATATTTTTCGGTCGGTATTGTAGTACTCTTTTAGTAGATTGTCAACCGTGACTTCTTCCTGAAGGATTTCGTTATGCAGGGTAGTGTTGTTATAATTTGTCAGTATGATGTTCGCCAATCCTACCTGTTTGATGCCAAGCAGTTTTGTACCAATGAAAAAGTCTACTTTTTTTGCAATGTAGCTTAGGGTAAAAGGAGTACCTATCAGTGCAGCTTCAAGGGTTGCTGTACCTGAACAGATGAAAGCAAATTCTGATCTTGCCAGTGCCGTGTGTGTATCTTTGCTTATTTCAAACATAGAGATGTCACCGTAGAGATCTTTTATTTTCTCTTCTGAAAAAGTTGCAGGAACAATAAGTAGCGCATCTTTATTGGCAAGTTTTTCACGTACTTTTTTAAAAACAGGAAGCAATCTGCTTATTTCAGATCTTCTGCTTCCGGGCATGAAAGCAATACTCTCAGATGTAGTACTGTGATCTACTTTTATTTCATCAAGTAGAGGATGACCGATATACTCTGCTTTTTTATTTGGATAATAGTCCACTTCAAAAGGTAAGATACCTAAGAGTTTGTCACAATATTTTTCCAGTTTAAATGCCCGTTTTGGACGTGAAGCCCAGATCTGAGGCAAGATATAATAGATGATCTCTTTATCGGGGTACTTCTTTTTGAGTTTTTTAGCCAAAGGCAGGTTAAAGCCTGAAGAGTCCATTAGCAATACTTTGTCGGCATCTTTGGCAAGTTCTACCATTTCATCTGCTACTTTAAAGAACCAGCGTAGCTTTTTCAAAGCATCCACCACACCCATAATAGCCATTTCTGAAATATCGTAGAGTGGTGTGCCTTCTTTGATGTTTTTATCGAAGATACCTATAAGTTCTACATCTTGGGTATGTTTGAGTACCTCTTTTAAGTGGAGGTTTGATGAAGGTTCGAGAGCTGAGATAAAGAGTTTCATGTTTCTACTTAAATAATTTGGAATGGTTACCAGTTCTTACAAGGGCAAGTTCTAGTATATTGTTATCAATTTTATAGATGAGAAGCAGATCAGGTTTTACATGACACTCTCTACATCCAAGACAATTACCTATGAGTTTGTGGTCTTTGTACTGTTCTTCAAGAGTATCACCCTTGGCTAATGTCGAGATGACCGTTTTAAGTGCTTCTTTTTCTTGCATGGTCAGCTTCTTATAGTCTTTTTTAAAAGAAGATACTCTAAAGATGCTATACACTTAGCTATCCAAGTCATCAAAGAGTGCATCTACACTGGAAAACGTTTCACCTTTTTTTTCATCAAGCTCTTTAAGTGCTTTTTTTGTTTGGGCATTGGGTATCTTTACTTCAAAAGGCAAACCTTTGTTTAATACTATCATGCTGTTAAATACACCTATAGCCTGAGAATAACTCATTCCCATCTGGTCTAGTATCTGTTTTGCTTTGTGGTAGTTTGTCTCTTCTACTCTTATGGTTGTTTGTGTTTTCATGTTTTACCTCACTATTCGCATTATTATATCCCAAATCACATACAAATGCAAGGTTATAGATACGGAAGTGGAGAGTTTACTTCCATCACAATTAGGACTTTTTTCTGGTATCACAGCTCCATTTGTGATGCTGTATATCAGGATATGAGCTTTATGGAAAAAATTGATACTGATAGAAGTTCAACAGCTAGAGCTGTT
>Ga0164318_10005712_pt1 | contig 12029 bp, 13 predicted proteins | sample GuaBasSedimGuay9_FD_113734 | JGI IMG/M metagenome (GOLD analysis project Ga0164318, IMG submission 113734) | Subseafloor sediment microbial communities from Guaymas Basin, Gulf of California, Mexico - Guay9, Core 4571-4, 0-3 cm | ecosystem: Environmental > Aquatic > Marine > Hydrothermal vents... | reverse complement strand
TCCGATTTGCTATTGCGGCGGGTCAGGGTCGGCCTGCATCTTCCAAAAGGCGGGATAAAATTGCTGGCCAGGATTGAAACATTATGTAGACCCTATCTTTACTGGGACAATAAAAAATGGGATAAAGAGAAGAAAGCCTATATAAAACTTTGGAAAACCTGTTATGGTCCACCCCAGAAAAAGGAGTCTTGATTTGGAGCAAAGAAAAATTACTGCCACCATTCTTGCAATAGACTGCGGAACCCAAAGCCTTCGGGCGATTCTTTTTTCTCAAAACGGTGAACTGCTGGCAAGGGTTCAGGTTGAATATGAACCCTATTTTTGTGACCATTCGGGCTGGACAGAGCAAGACCCGGAACTCTATTGGAAGAGCCTTATTAAGGCCTGTCAAAAATTAAAACGATCAAATTTAAAATTGTTTGAAGCCATTGCCGGGGTAGGGGTGACAACCCAGCGGGCCAGCATGGTGAATGTCGATGAAAAAGGTGTTCCCTTAAGGTCTGCCATTCTATGGCTGGATCAGAGGAGAGCTGAACCGGTCTGGGGGCAGAAAGGCCTGTTAAATTTAGGTCTTAAAATTGCGGGTCTCAAAAAAAAGTTAGCAGATATTCAAATCCAGGGTAAGTGCAACTGGATCATGCAGAACCAGCCTGAGGTCTGGGAGAAAACAGATAAGTATCTTCAAATTTCAGGGTTTTTAAATTATAGACTCACTGGAAATTTTAGCGATTCCGTGGCATCACAGATCGGGCATCTGCCCTTTGATTATAGAAAGCAGGTCTGGGCTGAAAATCATCAATTGTCAAAAAAACTTTTTCCCATTGAAAAAGATAAACTTCCGCTTCTTGTACAGCCTGGTGATCACCTGGGTACGATTACCTCAAAAGCCTCACAGCAAACAGGTATTAAAAAAGGACTCCCCGTGATTGCCTGCGGATCTGACAAAGGATGTGAAACTTTAGGGGCAGGTGTTGTGAATTCTAAAATGGCAAGTTTAAGTTTTGGTACGACAGCAACGGTTCAGACCTTGTCTGAAAAATATATTGAGCCCATAAAATATTTACCGGCATACCCGGCTTCGGTCCCGGGGTTTTATAATCCCGAAGTAGAGATTTTTCGGGGATTCTGGATGATCACATGGTTTAAAAAAGAGTTTGCGCACAAAGAGGTTGAAAAAGCTTTAAAAATGGGAATCCCTGCAGAAGATGTGTTAAATCAATGTCTTGAAAGAACTGAGCCCGGTGCCATGGGACTTATTGTGCAACCATACTGGGGGCCGGGCCTGGATCACCCCGATGCCAAAGGAGCCATGATTGGATTCGGTGACATTCATACAAAAGATCATGTATACCGGGCTGTGATTGAAGGGCTGGGGTTTGCACTCTGGGAAGGTATGGAAAAAATTCAGGGCAAAACCGGGATCAAAATAGAAAAAGCCGCTGTCTCGGGCGGTGCATCGCAAAGTGATGAAATCTGCAGGATAACCGCAGATATTTTCAATCTTCCCATGGTAAAAGGACAGACCCATGAAACATCAGGTCTGGGTGCTGCCATTCTTGTGGCAAAGGGGCTAGGGTGGTTTTCAAGTCTTGATGAGGCTGTGGATAACATGGTCCATGTTAAAAAAATATTTGAACCCGATGCCAGACATGTAAAAATTTACAGGGCATTGTATTCAAGGGTTTATGCTAAGATGTACGGGGTGCTTGAACCCTTATATTCACAAATTCGCGACATAACAGGATATCCAAAATAATGAAAACCAGTAGACCAGACTCGCTACCGGACTGGGTGGCAAGAGAACCGGATGAGCAATCCTTTAGATCCATATTTAAATGGGGATCAGCAGATCAATTTAAAAATCCAGGCCAGGGATTTTTTACTGTCATAAGAGAAGAGCTTGGGCTTTCAAATATTGATTTTAAAACCCCTGTCAATTTAGGGGACAAGCGTGTAGAAAACAGTGCAAAAACAACAATCTCAAGAGAGGATATCACCTTATTTGAAACTATTGTCGGTGGAGAAAATCTTTTCATTGATACCTATTCCCGTCTAAAATTTTCTACGGGCAAATCCATGGAAGATATTTTTAATTTAAGACAGGAAAGAATTGAAAATATCAGTGATATTGTTTTGCATCCGCGCGACAAAGATGACATCATAAAAATTGTTTCACTCTGTCATGAAAAGAAGATCCCCCTCCATGTATACGGTGGCGGCAGCTCTGTCACCCTGGGACTTGCCTGTCCAAAAGGCGGGGTCACTCTGGTGATGAATACCCACATGAACAAGATGATTGAATTTAATGAAGTCAATCACACCATTACGGTTGAACCGGGTATGATGGGCCCTGTTTATGAAGATTTGTTAAATCATGCGCCTGAAAAATTAAATGCGAATCATCGATATACCGGAGGCCATTTTCCCCAGAGTTTTGAGTTTTCTTCTGTTGGCGGCTGGGTGGTTACCTTAGGGTCAGGGCAATCCTCGTCCTATTATGGAGATGCCTATGATCTTGTTGCCAGCCAGGAATATGTCACCCCCACAGGTGCCTTTAAAACCCATGATTTTCCTGCAACGGCCACAGGTCCGAAAATTAATGATATCATGAAAGGGTCTGAAGGATGTTTCGGAGTTCTGGTTGCCGTAACCATGAAGATTTTTCTTTATCAGCCTGAAACTTCAAGACAATTCACCTTCATGTTCCCAACGTTTAAATCAGCTGTCAACGCAACGCAGCAGATCAGCCAGGCTGGATCGGGTATGCCCTCCATTTTCCGGGTATCTGATCCTGAAGAGACTGATATCGCCATGAAAATGTATGGCCTGGAAGGCGGCCTGCTGGATAAGGTTATGGGATTTAAAGGCCTGAAATCTGGATCACGATGCCTTTTAATGGGCCAGACAGATGGAGAAAATTCTTTTTCAAAGACTCTTTTTAAGCAGATCAAAAAAATCTGTAAAAAAAATCAAGGGTTTTACCTGACCGGATATCCTATGAAAAAATGGCGGAAAGGTAGGTTTTCAGACCCCTATATGAGGGATGCCCTAAATGATTTCGGAGTATTGATCGATACCCTTGAGGCTTCGGTTACCTGGGACCACATCCATGAGCTGTATCATTCCGTTAGAACCCATATCAAAGAACATCCCCATGCGACTATCTGCATGACCCATGCATCCCATTTTTATGCCCAGGGAACCAACCTTTATTTTATTTTTATTACAAAGATGCAGGATGTTGATGAGTTCAGATTTTTTCAGCGCAGTATTATAGAAAAAATTGAAGAAAATTTTGGGTCATTAAGCCATCATCACGGGGTGGGAAGAATGATGGCACCTTTCATGGAAAAGCATCTGGGAAAAAATCAGTTGGAGATACTGCGGGCCTTAAAAAATCATTTTGATCCCCATAATATCATGAATCCGGGCGGACTGGGGTTATAATTTGAATATGATATAAAAAAGGAGACATTATTGGAAAAGAAAGTACATTACGGATGGATTGTAATTGTCATGGGACTTCTTACCACTGTTGCTGCACATGGTTTCGGGCGGATGGCTGGCGTTATTCATGGTACATTCTGGGAACGATTGTCCTGGTGGTAGCCGTTATTGTATTTTCCTTTTTACGTAATCAGCCCGAGGACAAGGGATTACTTCCAGTGGGGCAGGAAGAAAAAGATGAAAATCAAAATTCATCATCAAAAAATACAGTCTCCTCTCTGGACTGGACCACAGTTTACCGGATGAAGGCACTCTGGTATCTGGGACTTGTCTATTTTTTTACGGACTGTCCTATATTATTTATATCGTTTATGCAGTATTCAAATTTGAAGCCGGTTTTTATTTGTCTGCCTTTCTTTTTGGTATGACCGCATGGAGCATTCCAACCATTATGGCAGTCACAGCTGGAGATCTCGTAGGTCCCAGGCTGGCACCTGCAGGGCTGGGGTTTGTAACACTTTTCTTTGGAATTGGCCAATCCATAGGCCCGGCTCTGGGAGGTTATCTTGCAGATGTGAGCAAGTCTTTTACACTTTCGTTTCTTGTCGCCGGCGCATTATCGCTTGTGGGTATGATACTCTCATTTTATTTAGAAAAACCGGCTAAAATATAGGAGAAATACATGAATGACAAGATCCCTCACCATGTCATCAATGAGCACATTCAAAATGATGCATTTGCCAATTACCTTGGGGCGAAAGTGAAGATTATTAAACCCGGTCACAGCCGTGTTTCTCTTATCATTAATGATAATATGACCAATTTCCATGGCATGACCCATGGCGGTATTATTTTTTCTATCAGTGACATGGCATTTGCAGCCGCATGCAATTCCCACGGAAAAGTTGCGGTTGCCCTGAATGTGAGTATCTGTTTTTTAAAACCCAGTTATTCGGGAGATCATCTGATTGCCGAGGCTAAAGAGGAGCATAATGGCAGGCGAACGTCACTATATACTGTTAACATATATAATGAAGCCACTGGTGAGCTAATAGCAAAAAGTCAGGATCAGGCATATAGAAAGAACAAATGGTTTGAGCCCCTCACATGATTTTGCCGATTGTTTTTCTTCATTTGTATCAGTATAGTGGAGTATAGCAGCGTATCATACAATCAATCTTATAGCAGCGAGGGCAAAATGGACTTAAAAACCATAACCATTGAAAATCCGGATGAATTGAATTTTATTCTCGGTCATTCCCATTTTATAAAAACGATTGAGGATATCCATGAGGCCATTATCTGCACAGTACCCAATGCTAAATTTGGTGTGGCGTTCTGTGAGGCATCCATGGAGTGCCTTGTCAGATACAGTGGTACAGATGAGGAAATGATAGAACTGGCAAAGAAAAATGCATTTGAACTTTCAGCCGGCCACACATTTATTGTTTTTATGAAAGATATGTTTCCCATCAATGTTCTCAACACCATTAAAAATGTACCTGAAGTTGCCAGGATTCATTGTGCAACTGCCAATCCTGTGCAGGTGATTCTTGCCCAGACAGATCAGGGCAGGGGAATTCTTGGCGTTATAGACGGATTTTCATCAAAGGGTATTGAGACGAAAGAAGATATTGAGAAAAGAAAAGGATTTTTGAGAATGATAGGTTATAAACAATGATGGAGATGTAGCCCAGGGAAAAGACAGGATTTGTTAAATATGAAAAAAGACGGTGGATTAATCATAAATTGGCAACTTCATCACCTGATCTTACCGGACATAGAGGGTTTCGAAGAAGAATTTTTAGCTACTTTCCCCGGAGTTTTGCTTAACCCTGGACCCATGAAGTTCAGTGGTACGGTTGTTGAAGATTCAGCCGGTAGGTATAAACCTGGCTGGCACATGATCTCATCTTATATCTGTTCAATTGATCGGGAAAGAGGGGTTATTGAAACAATGAATACCATTTACAAGGTTATAGATGAGGGCAATGATGAGTTGCCGGATATGGGTAACAATATTTTAAATGTTTTTTATTGAAAGAGATGCTTGAAATTTTCAGATGCCACACACTTGACTGCTCCCACAATGGGGCATATTTTAACAGAATGAATCGACACCTTCAAAATAACAATGGAGAAAACAAAGGTACTCAAGCGTTGCAGCTTGCTGAACTCATTATTGATAACAGTCCTGCCATACTGTTCCGCCGCCTTGCTGCAGATGATCCAAAGCAGCGTAAGATGGTTTATGTTTCTCCCAACATATCACGCTTCGGTTACCAGGCAGAAGATTTTCTCAATGACACAATTATGTTTCGTGATATCGTGTACCCTGGAGACTCGAAGAGAACTTTGAAGGAAATCAAAAAATTTGTGGAAAAGAACATTGAAACCTATACGCAGATCTATCGTATAATCACAAGGTCTGGAGAGGTGCGTTGGGTGGAAGACTGTACATCCATCTATGTAGATGCTGCAACAGATACCCGTTATTACCAGGGTATAGTAACCGATATCCATGAACGTAAAGTTGCAGAGGAAAAACTTCAGATAGAACAAGAAAGGTTGAAAAAGCATATGGGTTGATATCAAAATATGTGGCACCTTAATTAGCAGACACTATTTCAAATGGAAAAATTGATTTGATATGGAAACATAATCGGGAAAAATTGACTTTGTTTTTCTCGGATATAAAAAACTTCACCAATATAACGGATTCCTTAGAACCAGAGGATATGGCGAATTTGTTGAATGAATATCTCACCGAAATGAATGATATTATCAATAAATACCAAGGCACGCTCGCACAGGTAATTGGAGATGGTTTATACATATTTTTTGGAGCACCTCAAAAAACAAATGACAAAAACCATGCTCTCAGATGCCTGAAAATGGCAATTGATATGCAAGCAAAGATGAAAGAATTAAATAGAAAATGGTTTGATGACGGAATAGATGAAATTTTACAAATTAGATGCGGAATTAACACTGGAATGGCAACTGTGGGGGGGGTATGGATCATCTGAGCGGAAAGAGTACACAGCTATGGGTATGCAGGTAAATATTGCCGCTCGTCTTGAGAGTGCTTGTAACCCAGGACATATTCTGATTAGCCATACAATCTGGGCATTGGTGAAGGAAGATATTCCATGTACTACACAAGGTAAAATTAAAATAAAAGGATATCATCGACCCCTAACGGTATATGAAGTTGATTCAGTTCAAGAGGATTAAAAATTTAATCTTTTACACAAATTTTAAATATTAATACGGATTTAATGATCAAAATTTTGATTCGTAGCAGGTAAGATATCATTCAAATTTACATAATATACAGTATTTATGGTTAAGCTTTGGAGTAAAATATGGCACTTAGAAAAAAAACATGGACATATGGCCTATCAAAATCAAAAAAAATAAAACCCAAAGCACCAGAAGCATTGATACAATATTTGCAAAAAAAAGGTAACGAAATTGTCGAAAAAATATTCAAGCCAAAATATCTGTTGAGTGTTTCTGAGGAAGAAACACTCAATCATATTGTTGACATTTATACAAAGTGGCACAGAAATTATTTTTATTTTTGTGTCAAATATAAATGCCCACCAGATGCCCATAGGCAATCTTTTGAAAATAAATTCGTCAGGCTTGAATATCTGGGAAATGATGAGTTTCAATACAGCCATATGAGGCACAATGGAAAATGGAATCCAATATTTAAAATGACCACAGATAAGTGTTTGAAACATGTTACTTCGGAAGTCCCTTTTTGATGGAAAAATTAATGTAGAGATCACATTGTAGCAGGTTCTGAAAAACAATTTTCCATGCTTTGAGCAAAATCTACTGTTTCTCCAATAAATAATATTCTGACAGACTTTTTCTGAATCAATTATATTTTTTGAATAGTTGAATATCCCTTTACACGAATTCTAAATATTGATAATAATTTTGCAAATTAGGAAGCAGGAATAATGACAACAATAACTCACTCAAAAGCGCTATGTTCCGTATTGATGGCAGGCACGTTGTGGTCATTCGGTGCCCTGATCATTCGCTACATGATCAATCCGCAATATTATCGCTGGCAATATTTGTTTTTCAGGGGCCTGACAATCGCTGGAATTTTATGCATCTATCTCATAGCCAAAGATGGGAATCGGTTCGTTATCAATTTTAGAAGAATCGGTATGTCTGGTGTTATTGGCGCTTTCGGACTCGTGGGCGCCTTTATCTGTTTTATATGGTCCATCACCTTGACGACGGCGGCAAACGCCCTGTTTCTGTTAGCTACCATCCCTTTTCTTGCAGCATTTATGGGCATTGTCGTCCTCAAGGAAAGAATCCGTCCAATTACTTGGGTTGCAATGACCATGGCCCTTATCGGGATTTCCGTGATGGTGATTGAAGGATTCGAAGCAGGAAGTGTTCTCGGAACTATCATTGGATTTGCTGCTGCATGTGGCTTTGCAATTTTTTCGGTCTCCCTCCGATTTCGTAAAGAAACGCCCCAATTTGCAACCATTGCACTTGCCGGAATCCTATGTGTGATTTTAACTGCCATCATTCTACATATTCAAAGCGAGTCCGTTCTGATGCCGAATCGGAACATTCTTTTAAGCATAATCCATGGCTCACTGGTAGGCGTTGGCTTAATTCTGTTTTCGTTTGGTGCTAAATATTTCCCGGCGGCTGAACTGAACTTGCTTTCTTTGCTGGAAGTTGTTGGCGGGGTGGTTTGGGTCTATCTGCCCATCTTCGGCATCAACGAAGTCCCGAGCAGTCTTACATTAGTTGGCGGCTGTATTGTCTCAGGTGCTATTCTTTTAAATAGCCTGGGGACAAGATACAAACCGGAAGCGGCAAAAATATTATGAAAATAAACGGTGTTGATCATATATGCATTGCAGTAAAAGTCTTGATGATGTTCAAAAAGTATGGGATCCGGTGTTGGGTAAATCCAAACCAGATGTCGAATATGTTGATGAATTAGAAAAAATGAAGGTGGCAAGATATTACCTTGGTGATGTTGGCTTTTGAATTGATGGAATCCACTTCACCTGAACGAAAGATGACAAATTAAATTGAGGAAAATTTACAAAAAAATGGATAGCTGTGAAAAATGTTATAAATTCTATAATTCGGTAGTGTCTAATAAATGTAATTTCTGCCGTGATTATTCATTCGATGAGAATATATTATGTGATTTATTGCAGGCAGAGTATTGCTCTTATGAAGTAGAGTGCTTCGCATTTAAACCTAACTTATCTGTGATCGGTGAGGCCAAGACAAAGCATGAAATTGCTGAAAATGATAACCGTGAAATTAAGTTAACTGACAATCATAAATGGTTAAAGGCGTATGCCGTTCAGCAATGGAAATATGATGACAGTCAATTATTTTGTGATTTAAATTATCATCTGTGCTTACTCTCAAAAAACAGAAATACAATTATTAATAAACTTAATAATGATCTTGAAAAAGTGTCAGCCATTTTTGAAAAAGCAGGTGATCCATTTGATGGTAAGGTGAGTTTACTCTGTATTGGAGCAGATCATATACACATACATGTCAATTCATCACCAGACTATTCGGCTGATGAGATAGCGCAAAAAACAATTACTTTTCTTGAAGTCACAATAAAATCAGAGTTCCAAAAAAGATTTAGAGATCAAGAAAAGATTTTTCAAAAAACGTATTTTATTGAGGGTATTGGATAAATTCAACTATATTTTCTTATAATTTTATTCAGATACATTTTCCATATTCAACTCTTTAAATATTTATTCCATTCAGAAATTTTTTTAAGAAGCCAGAATAAAATGATGAAAAAATTTAACAGGGGCCCGAACCTCTATCTCCAATAATAGAATTTTATTCCTGCAAATCAATTTGCCTTGTATCGCTAACTATAGTAGGCTGATTTAATATATAATTTACAGCACAAAGTATGCGATTAAGTATCTGTAATTGTAAAGAGACAATAGATATTTTGAAGCCTTGATATAATGGAGAGGGAGTTAATGACAGACAAACTGACTTATGAGGAATTGGAACAAAATAATGCGAAGCTGGAAAAGACTATTACTGAACTTCAATATGAAAAAAACCTTTTTCGTGTGATATTTGAACATGCTCCCCTTGGAATCTTACATTTTGACAGTAATGGAGTTATAACTGCTTTCAATGATAACTTTATTAATATTATCGGTTCATCCAAAGAAGCGCTAACTGGGTTAGACATGCGCATGCTCCCTGATACGGGTGTTGTTAATGCTTTGGAAAAAGCACTCAGAGGTCGTATTGCTCTATTTGAAGGTAAATACAGTTCCGTAACAGCGACAAAAATATCTTTGATACGATTAATATTTAGTCCAATTTTTTCTAAAGAAGGAATTGTTGAGGGTGGTATTGGTATTATTGAAGATGTAACTAAGCAAAAACGAGCAGAAGAGGCCTTGCGGGCGAGTGAGGAAAAACATCGTAAACTTGTTTCTAATATATCCGACGTAATTGTTATCTTGGATAAAGAGGGTATTATTACGTATAAAAGTCCCAATATCACTGAACAATTTGGATGGGCCCCTGATGATCTTATTGGCGAACATGGTTTGTGTACAACCCACATTGATGATCAAGAGAGAATTAAAAAAGAATTAACCCAACTTCTTAAAAATGACAATACAAAGGTTAGAGTCGAATATAATTATTTATGTAAAGATGGGAGCATTAGGCCGATTGAACTCACAGCTGTCAGCATGCTGAATGACCCTGATATAAATGGGATATTGGCTAATTACAAAGATATTTCTCAGCGTGAACAAGCAAACGAAAAATTGCGCAAAAGTGAAGAAAAATTTAGAGCAGCTTTCAAAACAAGCCCTAATGTGATTACTCTCACCAGTGTTGAGGATGGAACCTACGTCGATGTCAACGATGCATTTACAAAACTACTGGGATACTCCCAGAAAGATGTTATTGGTGAATCTTCGCTTGTACTTAACATATGGAATGATTCCAAAGATCGAGACCTCTTAGTTTCAGGGCTTAAAAAGAATGGGCTTGTAGAGAATCTGCCAGCAGAATTTAAAGGTAAAAATGGGCAAATTATTAACGGCCTTATGTCTGCACGCTTTTTGGATATCGAAAATAAAAAATACTTACTTGCTGTTACGCAGGATATCACTGAATTTAAACAAACCGAGAAGGAGCGGTTGAATCTTGAAATCCAACTCCAACAAGCCCAGAAGATGGAATCCATCGGCACCCTTGCCGGTGGTATAGCCCATGACTTTAATAATATACTTTTCCCCATTTTAGGATATACAGAGATGCTAAAAGAGGATGCCCCTGAAGACAGCCCACTCCAAGATAGCCTAAATAAGATTTATACCAGCGCCATAAGAGCAAAAGATTTAGTAACACAAATTCTTACATTTTCACGACAAGAGGGTAGTGAATTGAAGCGAATGAAGATACAGCCCATTGTCAAAGAAGCATTAAAACTCATCAGGTCTACAATCCCTACAACAATTGCCATCAATCAAGATATAAGCGACTGTGGTGTGATTAAAGCAAATCCAACACAGATTCATCAAATTGTCATGAATCTTGCAACTAATGCCTATCATGCAATGGAAAAAAACGGCGGAGTACTGAAAATCAGCTTGAAAGAAATGGAACTCGAAGTACTTGATCTGATTACTTCGGATATGATACCTGGAGTTTATGCTCGTTTAACCATAGCTGATTCAGGGGTGGGTATGGACAAAAAACTAACTGAGAAAATTTTTGATCCATTTTTTACCACCAAGGAGAAAGGTAAAGGCACTGGCATGGGATTGTCTGTTGTTCACGGTATTGTTCATGGTATGAGGGGAGCTGTCCAAGTATACAGCGAACCGGGAAAAGGGACAGAATTCCATGTTTATTTGCCAATGGTAAAAAAATCTTCTGAAGAACAGGTAACATATTCAAAAATAGAAATTCAGGCGGGTACAGAACAAATTCTTCTTGTAGATGATGAAGAGGCGATTCTTACAATGGAAAAACAGATGCTTGAACATTTGGGATATCAAGTTACTTCACGGACCAGTAGCATTGAAGCTCTTGAAGCTTTTAGTGCTTCCCCAGATAAATTTGATATGGTAATCACCGATATGGCAATGCCAAATATGCCTGGAGACAAATTTACAGTTGAATTGATTAAAATACGCCCTGATATTCCCGTATTGCTTTGCACTGGTTTCAGTGAAACCATGTCTGAAGAAAAAGCTGCAGCTATTGGTATCAAGGGTCTTTTATTTAAGCCGATTGTAATGAAAGATTTTTCACACAAAATACGTGCTTTATTAGATGACAATGAAGCTTAAACAACAGATCAATAGCTCTATATTTTGTGGTTGGAAATGATAATATTTTATTAATTGGCATTAAACTATATGGGCTAAACCCATTGTTATAAGCCATTCTTACACTATAATTTTTATAAAGTACCAATATACATAGATCACATTTTGGCGATTGGCATTTTTACTCCTATAAGTTATAGTAGCAAACTGTAAACTAAAATGAGTTTC
>Ga0164318_10005711_pt1 | contig 12030 bp, 10 predicted proteins | sample GuaBasSedimGuay9_FD_113734 | JGI IMG/M metagenome (GOLD analysis project Ga0164318, IMG submission 113734) | Subseafloor sediment microbial communities from Guaymas Basin, Gulf of California, Mexico - Guay9, Core 4571-4, 0-3 cm | ecosystem: Environmental > Aquatic > Marine > Hydrothermal vents... | reverse complement strand
CTAAAGGAATGCTGACCACAAGGGCACAGGGACAGGAAATTACCAAAAGAACCAGTGCGCGGTATATCCAGGTCTGAAAAGAGGCACCAGGTATAAAGAGGGGGGGAATCAGGGCAACGCATGAAGCGATCAGAACCACCGCAGGGGTATAATAGCGGGCAAAAGTCGTCATGAACTTTTCAGTATGGGCCTTTCTCGCAGTCGCATTTTCGACCATGTCCATAACTTTGGCAATGGAAGACTCTTCAAAAGGTCGCGACACGCGGACTGTTAATGCACCGGTCTGATTAATTTGACCCGCCATAACCCCATCGCCCTTTCCGGCTGTTACAGGCACAGATTCCCCGGTTAAAGCAGACGAATCCAGTTGAGATTTGCCGGAAAGGACCTCTCCGTCAAGAGGGACTTTTTCTCCCGGCTTTACAACGATGATGTCACCAATTTTAACCGATTCAGGAGAGACCTCTTGAAAACCGTCTGTTGTTTTTAAAAACGCCTTATCGGGTTTTGCCGCTAAAAGAGCCCGGATCGAACGACGGGAACGTGATACCGCCATTTCTGAAAGGAGTTCGCCGACTTTATAAAAAATCATGACGCCAATAGCTTCAGAATAGGCATGAATCGCAATCGCCCCTCCGGTGGCAATCACCATGAGTACGTTTTCATCAAAAAAATCCCCTTTCCGAATTGTCAGAAACGCCCCCTGGATAACTTTCCAGCCGGCCAGAAGATAGGCGGTTAAAACCAGGACAATTTCGAATCCGGCAAAGGACTGATGATGAATCCATCCTTCAAAAAAAAACTGCAAAAAGAAAAGGATTGTTGCAATCGAAAGAAATCCAATCTCTCTTGTCAACTTGAACTCCGGCTCCTGGGTGGATGTCCTGTGGACTGTTTTTTCCCCTTCCGGAATTATTTCAATATCAGGTTCAATCCGGCGTATTTCATCTATTACCTTCTTAATATCATCAACCTTTACATGGAGCATGAGATTGGCAAAATCAAGCGCGACCTCTTCAACACCATCGACTTGCTGCAACCCCCGTTCGATTTTTGCAGCGCATGCAGCGCAATCGAGATTTTTTACGTGAAATTTTTTCATTACGACAGCAGTCATTGTATGTTCCCTTCACCGCGATTATTACTCTTTGATATGAACCATTCCAATATCCAGTAATTTACGAATATGTTCATCCTTTAACGAGTAATAAACAACTTTTCCATCCCTTCTGTTCTTAACGATACGGGCCTGTTTCAGATTTTTTAACTGATGTGAAACTGCGGGTTGTTTCATTTTCAACAGCGCACAAAGATCGCAGACGCACATTTCAGACTCGCTCAGCGCCCAGAGAATACTGATTCTTGTACTGTCTCCAATAAGTTTATAAAGATCGGCCAATTCATACAGCGCAACCGGATCAGGCATTTCTTGACTCACAGAGTAAAGGATTTCACTGTGGATGCCCTTGGTAGCGCAGACTTCACTTGACTGGTCGGAAGAATTGCTGGTATCCATTTTTGCCTCAAAAATTCATATTATTAATTTATCATATGAGCATATAATAATATGAATTTATTTTATGTCAAACCATTTTTTAAATTAATAGGTTTTTTAAAAATCTGATGAACATTTTCATTTTATATAAAAACCCTTCATGGCCAGGTTGTTCCCACAATCAAATATCATAGAAAATCCCGGCTGATGATACGCAATCCGCATTTTTAAACCATCAACTGAAGATGCAAACGGGATTTCTGCACTATATTGATATGTATAACTTCGTCTATTCAAGTGCCTCCTGGACAGATTAATGCTCTGCTTTGCCATGACTGAATCTTTGGAATCAACAATTGCAATATCGGCATGACCGGTGAGTCGTGAACGGAAACCATTTTTTTTCATTGTTCCGGAAATAACCAGCATATCATCCTGAAGATAAATATCCGGATTATACACTTTAACCCCTTGGTTGGGTAATCGTTCCACTTGAATATTAATGCTGTTTTTAGAAGACTGCAGAGTATGTGAACATGCTGTCCCATAAATAATAAATCCTGCAAAAATTACTGTAACGATAATTTTAGAAATAATATTATTTTTCATATAACTATGCCTTTTTTAACTCTATCTTTTAAGGGGGGAGGCCCCTTGCCAATATAATCTTTTAAACAGCCCCTTCCCCACGTTCGCCGGTGCTGATCCGAACCGCCTGCTCGATGTTACTTACGTATATCTTGCCGTCACCTTTAAGGCCGGTGTGCGCGGCCTTTTCGATAGCCTCAACCACCTTTTCAACCATGTTGTCCCCGCAAATGACTTCCAATTTGACTCCCACCTGAAAGCTGGTCTGTTCAGGGGCTATGGCCCTGGCCCAGCCAATACCGTAGCCACGGTTTTCGATAACACTCACACCGGTCAATCCTCCGACTTTGTGCAAGACACGGATAACGCTATCCAACTTACGTTTATTGATGTATGCCTTGATTTCCTTCATGTTCAAACCTCCTTTTCGACGTTGATTGAGAACCATTTGTACAGGGCCGGTATAACCAGCAAAGTCAGAATGGTCGATGTAACAAGCCCTCCGGTCACCACTGTGGCCAGAGGCCGCTGAACCTCGCTTCCGGTTCCGCTGCTGAACAGGAGCGGTATAAGCCCGAGAGCGGTGGTAAGGGCGGTCATCAGCACCGGGCGCAATCGTAAGCAGGCTCCTTTGATGGATGCTTCATCAATCGATACACCGTCGCGCAGCAACTGGTTCAGATAGGTGACGAGCACCATGCCGTTTTCCAAGGCAATACCAAACAGAGCGATAAAACCGACTGAAGAGGGAACCGAGAGATTTTGTCCAGTAAGCCACAGCGCAATAATGCCGCCCACCAGCGCCAATGGAATGTTGAGAAGTATCAACAGGGTATTCATAATAGAATTAAAACTGCCGTAAAGTAACAGCGCAATGATTCCTAGGGTAATCGGTACCACCACCGCCAATCGCTTGTTGGCTTCCTGCTGCAGGCGGAACTCTCCGCCCCAGGTTGTCAGATAGCCGGTCGGAAGATTGACCTGCGTGTCAATCTTGGATTGGGCTTCCTCCACAAAGGAACCGATATCACGACCCTGGACATTGCACTGAATCGTAATGAATCGCTGATTATTTTCTCGTGTAACCTGGCGGGGACCGACAATCTCCTCCAGTGCAGCCAACTGATCCAACGGAACCCGCACGCCATCCGGCGTCTGTATGAGAATCTTCCTGATGGCATCGATGTTATTGCGGGCTCCTGGTATATAGCGTACAACAATATCAAACTGCCGGACACCTTCAAAAACGGCCCCGGCATCGGCGCCTCCAACAGCCGCACTGATCACTTCCTGTACATCGGAAATATTCAGCCCATAACGGGCAATTGCGTTTCGGTCGGGCTTGATAAGAAGCTGGGGAACGCCACTTACCTGGTCCACCTGGACATCCGCTGCGCCGGGAACCGACCGTACAGTCGCGGCAATTTTATCAGCTGTTTGTTTGAGTATATCCATATCTTCGCCAAACAGTTTGATGGCGAGTTCGGCACGGACGCCTTCAAGCAGCTCATCGACCGTCATTTCAATGGGCTGGGTCAGGTTAACCAGCACACCGGGGAGATAGCCGAGTTCATCGCGAATAATATTTTCCATTTGTTCCTGGTCCCCAGGATTCCGCCACTCTTTTTTCGGTTTCAACAGCACATACATTTCAGCGGAATTGACAGGGTCTGCATGGGCACCTACTTCTCCACGACCAATTCGGGTTACTACTTCGCGCACTTCCTGAATTTTCATCAAGCGACGTTCCGCAATCAGTGTCACCCGTTTGCTTTCTGTTAACGCGATGGATGGCGCCATTGTCAGCCTGACGACGATGGTCCCCTCCCGAAGCTTTGGCGTAAACTCACTTCCAAGCCTGGAATAAACCCACCCACCGGCAACCAGCAAAAAAACGGAAAATATTACAGCCATCCACCGCCGGTGAACAAACAGCTTGACGACCGGTTGATAAACGCGATGAATCAAACGAACCAGTAAAGGCTCCCTGGCCGTCATAGTCCCTGGTTGCTGTTTTGGACGGCGCATCAACAGTTGACCGAATACCGGAGCCTGAAAAATTGCAAACACCAGCGAACCCAGCATGGCCAGCGCCACTGTGTAGGCTAACGGCTTAAAGGTCTTCCCCTCAACGCCTTGCAGTGTGAAAAGAGGCAGAAATACAATGATAATGATAGCAATGGCAAATATAATCGGCTTTCCAACCTCAGCGCAAGCACTGGCAACAATCGTCATTCTGGAGTCATCAGGATCAGCCTCCCGCAACATCCGGTCAATATTTTCCACCATAACAATCGTACCGTCCACCATCATTCCAATAGCAATCGCCAGCCCCCCCAACGACATAAGATTGGCCGACATTCCCAACTGTTTCATTGCAATAACGGCAAACATGACCGAAAACGGAATAGATAGCGCCACTACAGCGCTGGGACGAAACCCTCCCATAAAAACAAGCAGCACCATTGCCACCAGCACAATACCCTGTATTAAAGCCCCCAGCACCGTTTTAACCGACGCCTCAACAATATCTTTCTGCTGGTAGTAAGGGACAATATGCACGCCATCCGGTAGAATCGCGTTAATCTCCTTGATCTTGTCTTCCACACGCTGAATAACAGATGAAGCATTGGAACCAAACAGCTTGATCACCATGCCCGCCACCACTTCACCTTCGCCATTACGGGTTTGCAATCCGCGACGGATGGCTCCGCCATTCTTTACAACGGCAACGTCTTGTAGATAAACCGGTCTGCCATCTTCGGACTTCACCACAATATTGTTCAGGTCATCAATCCCCGTTGCCAAACCTATGGAACGAACAATCTGTTCTTCCGCATTTTTCTCAATAAACTGGGCACCCACATTAAGATTGTTTGCCTTGATCCGTTCAATGACATCGTGGAGTGTCAGGTTATAACGCAACAGGTTGGCTGGATCCACATTCACATGAAACTGCTTCTCATTACCACCGATGCCAAGTACCTCCGTCACTCCCGACACGGTCTGAAGATTAAACTTGATAATCCAGTCCTGAATGGAACGGAGTTCTTCCAGTGAATGGGTCCCGGTTTCATCGTCCAGATAATAGAAAAGCACCAGTCCCATCCCGGTCGAAATCGGCCCCATTCCGGGGTCTCCAAAACCCTCTGGAATCTGCTCACGAGCCTCTTGTAAACGCTCACTGACGACCTGTCTGCAAAAATAAATATCCAGCCCGTCTTCAAAGTAGATATTGACCACGGACAGCCCGAAATTTGAAACACTGCGTACCTTGGTCACCCCGGGCAACCCGGCCATGGCCACTTCGACCGGATAGGTCACGTATTTTTCCACTTCTTCAGGCGCCAGTCCTTCCGTAGTGGTGAAAACCTGAACCAGATTAGGTGAAACATCCGGAAATGCATCAACCGGCAACCGGGTATAGCTGAAATATCCGGCAACAATTACCAGAATAGTCAACACGACGATCACGAGACGTCTTTGTAAAGCAAAATTAATAATTTTTTCCATAATAATCCTATCTCCTTAGTGATTGTGACCGCCGCCGAAAGCGCCTTTGGCCAGCTGCGCTTTGAGTGTAAAGGCCCCCTGGCTTACATATGTTTGCCCGGTCTTTATACCGGATAAAATTTCCACCTGGGTACCATCTTGTCTCCCGATATCGACCGGTTGGGGCTCAAATCCTTTATCCGTACGGACGAAAAGTACGGTACCACCCTCAAAGGTTTGCAGAGCATTCTTAGGTACAATGATCGCTGCCAAATCACTTCCCACTGCCACCCGGGCGGTAACAAAAAGGCCCGGGCGTAAGTTCCCGTCCGGATTGGGAAGCACCACACGGGCTTTGGCCGTTCGTGTCGTTTCTCTGACAAGGGGACTGACCCAGGCGATCTTTCCGGAAACCGCCTGGAGGTCATGCCCTATTTCGATCACGACGCTCTGTCCTTTGAATATACTTGCCAGATCCTTCTGGTGAACATTAATATTAACCCATACGGAAGAAAGATTTGTAATCGTAAAGACTTCGGCATCCGTGCCGACGTTTTCCCCCAGGGACAGATGCTTTTCGATAATGGTACCTGCAAATGGCGCACGAATCTCAAACCGGGTATAGGTGGCATCAGGATGATCCGGCAGCACCTTGAGCTCTGTATCGGAAAACCCCAGTGCGTGCAGCTGCTGTTCCGCTGAATTTTTGGCGATACGGGCTTCTATCAGGGCTTGTTGTGCGCTAAGGTATTCCTGTTCGCTGGTTATCTTTTTCCGCCACAACCGCTCCTCGCGGGAAAATATCGCCTGGGCCAGTTTCTCGCGCGGTACCGCAGCCAAATAACTGGCCTTGGAATTTGCCAGATCCCGGCTTTCAAGTACTGCCATGAGTTCGCCGGACTCGACCCTGTCTCCCACGGTTTTCCTTACTTCCCGAACAATTCCGGAAATTCGGGGAACCACGTGGACCATACGATCCCCGTTTAGAACAATCTCTCCCGACAATTCCACGTATCGCTTGAGGGAGCCAGCCGCAGCAGTAGCGAGTTTAATCCCAAATTCGTCTATCTCGTTGTCGGAAAGTCGGACCACCTCATCGCCATGGTCATTATCTTCCCCCTTTTGAGACTCGTTCACATGCCCGTCATGCGTGCTGTTAATTTTGTCACCAGTATGTTCATCCTGGGTGAGATCATCATGGTTCCGGACGGTTGTCTTGATATCACCGGCGCTTGCCATCGGCCACAAGAAATACAGGCCTAAAGCCAAAGCAACGAAAATAACAGCACTCAATAATATATTTTTAATTTTCATCTTAATTTGCTCCTTTAAATATTCTTCTCGGGTATAGATTCTAAAAAAATTGCCAGGGGTCCACCCACCAGGCGTTCCATATCTGTGAATGCCAGATGATAGGCCTCCAAAGCCTGCAAGGACTGCCTTTTAACGGTAAAAAAAGTCCTCTGGGCATCGAGCATTTTAATAAAGTCGAACTTTCCTTCGAGATATCCCATTTCAACAGCATTAAAAGCATTTTTAGCGGCTGGAAGGATTTCATCACGCAATGTAACGGCCTCGATGTAGGAAGCTGCAAGGCGCTGAAATGTTTCAGAAAGCCCGGTTCTGACGGTGATATCAGCTGAACGCTGTTCAAGACGGGCCTTTTTTAAGTTCGCCCGGGCTTCACTGATCCCCCCCTGGTTGCGGTCGAACAATGGCAGTGGTATCTCAAACCCTGCAACCAGTGCGGTGCTATTAGTTTCCTGAAAATTCCGGACACCGAAAATAAATGTCATATCCGGCATAACCTGGGAACGTGCCAGATCAATGACAGCCTCTCGCTGTTCAAGCTCACTGTCCCAACGCGCCAGATCGGGATTTTTGTCCAGATGGGTTTTTATAGTTTCTTCGGAGGGGATTTGGGTAATTACAGTCAGGTCGCCAACAAGCCTGTTAAATTCATCTCGTTCTGATCCCCAGAATGAAGACAATTTATGGCGTCCCGCTTTTAATTTGCGGTGTGTTTTTTTTGCCTCACTGCGGGCTGCAGCCAGTTCAACCTGAGCTTGTATTTTTTCCAGGGGCGACACTTTCCCTGCCTCAACCCGCTCGCCAACAGCATCATATGTCTGTTTAGCCAGCAAAACCAATTCATCGTTAAGCGTTACCTGCTCCTGAAGCGCCAGCAACTGAATAAACGCTTTTGTGGCCGCTGTGAGGACATCCAGTTTTTTGCTTTGATAGTCCCATTCCGCGAGCTCCTTTTCCAGGATGGCTACCTGGCGGCGTTTGCTTCGTTTGTTCCCCAGCTCTATTAACTGGGAAATTGCCAGGGTGGTTTCAGCCCCATCCATGCTTTTTAGATTATCCTGCCCGGCAAAATTCTCTATCTCCACAGCAATGCCTGGATTCGGCAATAAGCCGGCCTGTAAAGCGACAGCAGCCCTTGCACGGATCTCCTCGGTAAAAGCTGCAAGCTCCGGGTTGTATTTTAACGTCAGGTTCAGGGCTTCTTTAAGCGTCAAACCGGTATCGCTAAATTGATTTCGGTAACTTAAATCAGGATCACCGCCTGCCACCACCACAGGTTCAGTTGTTATCCGATTTTGTTCAGCAAGTGCTGAGCTGTAGAGTCCGAAAGTAAAACAGGAAAAATACAGCAATAGAATTGAAAGATGCTTTATGTTCATTTGTTTAAGTTCCTTAATCTCTTAATTAGTTGTTGAACGAAAAGTCCCTCATTGACAACTTTTCTGTCATTGCGCGCCACGCCTTGGCGTCGCAGGGACGGTACGACCAAAGCAATCCCATAAGGCCGGAGGATTACTTCACCGTTCGTTCCTCTCTTCTCGTAATGACAGTCGGGATTCCGGGTTTTCATTCAGGCACTAATTAGATAATTATCAGGATTGTCTGTTGTTCCTGCTGGTCATTTAAATAGAGAACAGGAACAGGGCAAACATTCTGAAAAGTATTAATTATTTAACTTTTGAAAAAGGTTGGGTGGTTATATGATTAAAAATCAAATAACAAGAATAGTCGACTTAATTGACCGGGCGGTCATGTCTGTAAAAATCGGTTGGAGGTTTGTTTTTAATTTTGAAAAATCAAATGGGGAAAAAGGGTGTTGTGAGGTAGTGAGTTTTAGAAAAATTGGTTTTATAAAATTGAATTGATCATCATAGGCGCTACTGCAAGCGTTCATTATTAAACTAATAGAAATATCAGTACATTTGCCGCATTCATGATCGAATGAATTTGCATGAGATTGGTGGAAAATGTGCCTCTGCGTGTGGCAAATATTTGCCCGGCCAAATCCTGAATCACAACAATTCGTTTCAACGCAAATTTCTGCCAATCCCGTACCTTGAGTGGCAATGCCAGCTAAAATTATAATGATCAGTATATATTTTGTTATTTTCATATTTTTATAAAAACTGTTTTTCATTTAGCTTTCCTCGGTTGCAGCTTTCGAATATGCATGGCGTACGCCTTTGCTTAATTGCAAAGGCGCACTCACACTTTTATTTAAGCTGAAAAAGTTTCTTAAATTACCGGTTATTCACATTCTTAACGATACCTTTTGTTACCAGCATCCTCTGTGACTGCAATATCTATGATTATATTGAGATGCCGGGTTGTTCCCCCTTGGTGAAGACACATTGTACTTTTGGGCCTTTTGCTGAATTTGATTATTCAACCTGGCAATGTCCGCCTGGAGTTCACCCGCCCGTTTCGGGTCCGGGTTTTGCTGCGCCATCAGGGCATTGTATTCGCCGTGTTTGGCCGCAAGTTCTTCCCGGATGGATGCGGACTCCTTAATAAAACTCTGATAGCTGTCACCCCGACTGTTATAATAATCGGAATCAGAACCCCATCCCCAGTCCCATCCCCAGGGACATGCCATTGCTGATCCGGCAATAAACCCGGCTGACACAATTACCGCGAATATCATCATAATTCGTTTATACATAATTTCCTCCTCTTTTATTGTTCTTGTTATTGTTTATGAATTAACCGTGTTGAGAATACATACTGCAAACTATATGCCAAAAACTTTAAAATTTTATAACTATCTATATTTTAAATCACTTTATTGATACAGGAATACTTTTAACAATTTTTCAAATTATTATTACCGATAAGATTGTATAACTTTTATACAATGACTGAGAAAAAGATATACATGGCTTGGGCTAAATTTCATGAAAGATTCACTTCCGTGACAGTCAAGTTCCAATAACCGCAAAATCATCCGTAAAAACCGCGAACAGGAAACAAATAGAAATTATCAATCAAAAACAACAATGCTATAGAAATTATCAATTTGTAATATAGTTATATTCTATGATACTGATTTCTTCCGTACTGAAAAATTTATAAATAGACTTGGTAACGATTTTAAGGGAACTGGAAGTTCCCTATGGAGGAATGATGGCAAACGATAGTTACAAGGCAATGTGGGAAAGTCTGAATCTTGATATAAGCGCACATGATGGGCTTTTGGCGGTTTTAGGAAAATTTTACAACGATATCTATTTATCCCAGCAGGGACGGCTCAAGGGGATGGAATATCTGGATTTTGTTCTGTCCGAGGTACATGGGTTAAGGATTAAAGAGCTCCAGGAGGCCAAACAGGCGGGTAAAAAAATCGTCGGCACGTTTTGTGTTTTTGTCCCCGAGGAATTGACTCTTGCTGCAGGTGCCATTCAAGTAGGGCTGTGTGCCGGTGCTGAAGCAGGGACCCAAGAGGCCGAAAAACTCGTCCCCCGCAATACTTGTGCGTTGATCAAGTCCTTTATCGGTTTCAAGCTGGCAAGGATATGCCCGTATATGGAATCCTGCGATATGATTATCGGGGAAACCACCTGTGACGGAAAAAAGAAAGCATATGAGAATTTTGCAGAGCATGTTCCAATCTATGTCATGGAAGTGCCTCAACAGAAAAAGGCGAGTGATCGGGATTTATGGAAATCTGAAATATTATCATACAAATCTGAGCTTGAAAAACTTACAAAAAATAAAATCACTGCGAAAAACCTGAAAAAATCTATAAAAACAGTAAATGATAAGCGACGTGCCCTGCAACGCTTAAACCGGCTTCGTGCGGCAGTGCCGACGCCGATTTCCGGCCGAGATGTCCTGCTTGTCAACCAGATCAGCTCTTATGATGATCCTGAAAGATTTACTAAAAGCATTGATATTCTGTGCGATGAAATAGAAGACCGAATCCGTAAAGAGGAAGGGATTGTCCCTGCCGGCATTTCCAGATTGATGCTTTCCGGCTGCCCCATGGCTGTTCCGAACTGGAAGCTGCCTTTTGTGATTGAAGGGGCAAATGCTGTTGTCGTAGGAGAAGAATCATGCATCGGAACACGCAATACCCGGGATCTGGTTGATGAATCAGCAGAAACAATGGATGAGATGATGGATGCAATCTGTGACCGGTATTTGAAAATCGACTGTGCCTGCTTTACACCCAACACTGAACGCCTGGAAAACATCATTTCCATGGCCAAAGAGCTGAATGTTGACGGCGTGATTCATTACGCACTGATGTTTTGCCAGCCTTATGCTATCGAGGCGATAAAATTGGAAAAAGTATTGAAAAAAGAAAATATCCCCATGCTTTCCATTGAAACAGATTACAGCATGGATGATGTAGAACAGCTTAAAACAAGGGTTGAGGCGTTTGTCGAAATGGTATCATCCACTGTAGGTAATTCTGAAGCAATTCCCAAATGATAATCCCGATAACAAAGCTCATTAAAATATCCGAAATCCAGTCACGGGGTGTACCAAGCCAATTTTGACATCCTTCCAGCACCTCCGACAAAAACGGCACCAAAGCCAGAAGGTAAAGGAGAAACCCTTTTTTTAAATATCTCATTATCCAGAAAAATACCCCATTATAAAAACCGTTAACAGCCGGGCTCCGTTTTATCAATTTGTGGCTTCATAGTTCTCACCAGCTTCTTTATTTCCAATTAGCACGGATTTCATGATTTCATATTCAACTTTGGTGATGTCTTTTCTTTCAAGCCTATTCTCTAAGATTATTAATGAATCGGTCCGATCTTTATCCGTTCGTCTTTGAGCATGTTTTCCCAAACGCCTCCATCTTTTACGCCTGAACATCCGCCGGATTGCGCCGATTCCGATAGTCTGTTTCAGACCGCTGAGATATAAGGCACTTTGCTTATAAAGATGTTTGAAAGTACCGATGCACATGGTTCGTAACTCCTTAAGGGGGGGCATGCGCCCCCCTCTCTGTTACCAGCATCCCCTGCGACTGCAATATCTATGATAATTTTGAGATCCTGAGTGATTTGCACCCCTTGGAGACACATTGTACTTTTGGGCCTTTTGCTGAATTTGATTGTTCAGCTTCGCAATGTCCGCCTGGAGTTCACCCGCCCGTTTCGGGTCCGAATTCTGCTGCGCCATCAGGGCAT
>Ga0164318_10005710_pt1 | contig 12030 bp, 11 predicted proteins | sample GuaBasSedimGuay9_FD_113734 | JGI IMG/M metagenome (GOLD analysis project Ga0164318, IMG submission 113734) | Subseafloor sediment microbial communities from Guaymas Basin, Gulf of California, Mexico - Guay9, Core 4571-4, 0-3 cm | ecosystem: Environmental > Aquatic > Marine > Hydrothermal vents... | reverse complement strand
TATTGTAATTAATGGACATACTCATTCTTATCAAACAGGATCAATTTCACGATATAATGGAACTCCATTACTCATGGTACAAGCAGGAGCATATGGAAATGCATTTGGGGAAATTGAATTAAGTATTGATACTAGTAGCATGGAAATTATGGATTATTCTGTAAAATTAGTTAATGTTGATAGTGCTGGAACAAATTATGATGAACAAATTGAAACATATATTGAGACTACTGAAGCGGGATTAGAAGATACTGTTTTAGCAGTTGCTGGAGAAACCATCACTTCAAAATCTCAATTAGAACCGTGGACTGCAAATGTTATGTTAGCTGCTACTGGAGCTGATATTGCAGTTGCCAATGATGGAGGAATTCGTTCTACTGGTAATATCACTGCAGGTGAGGATGTAACTATTTCACAACTATATGAAATTAGTCCATTTGATAATACTATTTGGTTAGTTGAAATGACATATGATCAAGTTATGGATTTTATATCAAATAGTTATCTCTATTATGAAATCGCAGATGGAGTATTATTAGATTCTTCAAAAACTTATCAAGTTGCAATTATAAGTTATGTTTATTATTGGAATCAATTAGATGATGTAAGAAGTGATAGTGATATTGATACAGGGTTATATATAAGAGATTTATTAATTCAAGATATTGAAATAAAAGGCAATAATGGAGAATTATTTTCACCATATACAAATCCCGAAGCATCTATTGATTTACAATGGAATAACTCACCTGACGATTGAGAAGAATCATTTAAATGATAATAAAATTACTGGAGATGAAAAATTCATCTCTTTTTTTGCTTTTTCTTATGAATAAACGAGATTATTTTAATGTTAAAATATCATTTTAAGCATAATTAAGACATATCTATTTAAAGTAAAATTTCTTTACATTTTTTATATATAAATGTATAATGATATAGGTATAAAATATATAGGAGGCTAAAATTATGGCACTAGTTAATGCAAAAGGAATGCTTGATAAAGCATATAAAAATGGATATGCAATCGGGCAATTCAATATTAATAATTTAGAATGGACAAAAGCAATATTATTAACAGCACAAGAAATGAATTCTCCAGTAATATTAGGAGTTTCTGAAGGTGCTGCTAGATATATGACAGGATATAAAGTAGTTGCGGATATGGTTAAGGCAATGATTGAAGCTTTAAACATCACCGTTCCAGTTGCTTTGCATTTAGATCATGGAAGTTATGAAGGATCTTTAAAAGCAATTGAAGCTGGATTTTCATCAATAATGTTTGATGGATCTCATTATTCAATTGAAGAAAATATTAAATTAACAAAAGAATTGGTTAATAAAACAAAAGAATTAGGGTTATCTTTGGAAGCTGAAGTTGGCGCTATTGGCGGAGAAGAAGATGGTGTTATTGGCGGCGGAGAATTAGCTGATCCAATGGAATGTAAAATGATAGCTGATTTAGGTGTTGATTTTTTAGCTGCTGGAATTGGTAATATTCATGGCAAATATCCTGAAAATTGGAAAGGATTAAATTTTGAAATTCTTTCTGAAATAAATAAAGTTACAGGAAATACACCTTTAGTGCTTCATGGTGGAACTGGAATTCCTGATGAGATGGTTAAAAAAGCAATTACTATGGGTGTTTCAAAGGTTAATGTTAATACAGAATGTCAATTAGTATTCGCAGAAGCAACAAGAAAATATATTGAAGAAGGCAAAGATTTAATAGGTAAAGGATTTGACCCAAGAAAGTTATTATTACCTGGAACAAAGGCAATCCAACAAGCTGTAAAAGATAAGATGAACCTTTTTGGTTCCACAAATAAAGCATAAATAAATATAAACCACATAGTTTATGTGGTTTTATTTTACAAATATTGTATAATAATAAAGAGGTAAATATGAATATAATTATTAAAGAATACAAACAATGGTTAAAAGAAAATCAAAATTTCATTATAAATTTAAGAGAACATGATTCTTCTTTATATACAAGAGTTTCACCTATTTATGAAGTTTTAAACCATTTAAAAAATAAGTATGAAACAGATAATGAATCATTCGACACGGAAATTTATAAAATTTTTCAAGTAGGAATTGAATATCTACATTCACAAATTAATGTATGTAAAATATATTTAGAAAACACATTTAAAAATGATTTTCATCGTTTTTTAGAATATGATAAAATTGTTGGATACCTATTATATATTGAAGATCTTAGATATGAGTTACAAGAACATCAAATATCCTATAACAAAAAAATAATGGATACCTTAGTGGAATATTTAGAAGATATGATGTTAGATTTAAAAGAAGTACCTGACAATATAAATTTATATGTTGATAGTGAAATACATAGAATAGCTGACATATCTAAATTTGATTTTTATAGCATCACTGATATTTTTGTGGAAATAGCAGAAACTTTAGGAATTGAATTATATATTGAAAATGAATATGTAGTAGGAAAGGATATTTAGTATGAATAAAAAACAATATACGCTTTATTTAATTGTATACGGAATTATTTCTTTAGGGTTAATCATTACAAATGCAATATTTAGTTATTTTGATAGTTGGTTAGGTATATTTGTGGTTGTATCAGTAGGGTATTTTTATATTCGCTATAAAATTACAGCTCCATTACAATCATTCGCCAAAAGATTTAATATGATGATTGATTATGATTTAGATGTTGAAGGAGCTTTATCTTTAGTTAAAAAAGAATATGAAAATGCGCCAACTAAGGCAATTGAGTCAATGTTTAGACTATATTTAGGAATGGCTTATTATTATAATGGAGAATATAATGAAGCAATAAAAACATTTAATCAAATACCTTTAAACAAAGTTAATCAGGTATATCATATTTTGATTTTTGCTTTTACAGCTTATTCAGCTTATGAACTTAAAGATCAAGAAACTTTTGATATAGCGTTAGAAAGAATTGAAAATGCTAAAGATCATGTTGGTAAAAAATTTATTTCATTTGCTTATGGATATGTAGAAGTTTTAAATGCGATGAAAAATATAGAAACCAACCCAGAACATTATCGTGAAATAATAGAAAAAAATTATTCAAAAGATGATGGATATATTTCAACTAAATTAATTTATAATTATCGTATGGCTCAATATTACGAAGTGTTGAATAATGTAGAAGAAATGGATAAATGTTTAGCTGCTTGTATCGCGAACGGTAAAAATCACCATGTCGCTTTACAAGCAAAGAAAATGTTTAAAAACACGTGTAAAGTTGAAGATTATATTTTCAAAGATAGCACAGAAGAAGAATCTACTAATAAAGAAGACAATTTAGTAATTGATCAAAATGTAGATTTATTAGAAGAAAACAATAAAGATATTGAAGAAGAAAAATAGCAACTTGAGATATTTTAAATAAAATATAAAAAAATGGCTAGTGCTTGAGCACTGCCATTTTTATTATTTTCTAGTCTTCATTTGCGGGAATAATAATACATCACGGATAGAATGAGAATCAGTTAATAACATAACTAATCTGTCGATTCCAATGCCAATACCACCAGTTGGAGGCATACCGTATTCTAAAGCTTCCACGAAATCCATATCTAAATCGTTAGCTTCTTCATTTCCTAAAGCCTTTTCTTTAAGCTGATTTTCAAAACGTTCTAATTGATCAATAGGATCATTTAATTCTGTATATGCATTTGCATATTCATGTTTGTTTATAAACAATTCAAAACGTTGTGTAAACCTTTGATCATTTGGATTTTTCTTTGTTAAAGGGGAAATCTCAATTGGATAATCATATACAAAAGTAGGTTGAATCAATTCATCTTCACAAAAAGCTTCAAAGAACAAATTAATAATATGTCCAACACCATACAGATGAGGTTCTACAGTTAAATGATGTTCTAAAGCTATTTTTTTAGCTGTTTCAAAATCTGTTATTTTAGAAAAATCTATATTAGTTTTCTCTTTAACCAAATCAACCATACGAACTTTTCTCCAACCTTTTGACAAATCTATTTCTACACCTTCATATGTAATTTTAGTTTTACCTTGAATTTCTTTAGCTAGATAAGAAATTAAATCTTCGCTTAAATCCATCATACCTTGTAAGTCAGAATATGCGAGATAAAGTTCAATAGTAGTAAATTCAGGGTTATGTAGTTTATCAATTCCTTCATTTCTAAATAAACGACCAATTTCATATACACAATCAAAACCACCAACAATTAAGCGTTTTAAATGAAGTTCTGTGGCTATACGTAAATAAAATGGCATATTTAATGTGTTGTGATGAGTGATAAACGGTCTTGCGTTAGCACCACCAAGACTTGGTTGTAATACAGGAGTTTCAACTTCTAAATATCCTAAATTATCTAAATATCTTCGCATTAAAGAAATAATTTTTGAACGCAAAATAAAAGTGTTTTTGGAATCTTCATTCATTATTAAGTCAAGATATCTTCTTCGATATCGTTCTTCTTTATCAACTAATCCATGATATTTTTCAGGTAAGGGCCTTAAAGCTTTAACTAAATGTTCAAAAGTTTCAACTCTGATTGATAATTCACCTGTGTTGGTAACCATAGGAGTACCGCTCACGCCGATAATATCGCCGATATCACCTTTTTTAAATATTTGATAATTATCTTCACCTATAACATCTTGACGTACATATAGTTGAATTAAACCATATTGATCTTGGATATGAACAAAACCAGCCTTACCTTTAACTCTTCTCGTCATTATGCGCCCAGCAATTTTAATAATTTTTTTAGGGTCCATGTCATGTAACTCTTCTTTGGTATATTTACCAAATTCTTTTTTAAAAGTTGATGTATTATGAGTTCTATCAAAACGGTGTCCAAAAGGATCAATTCCTAATTCGCGTAATTGTTCTGCTTTTTCTCTTCTAATTATCTCTTGTTCAGTTAATTTTAATTCCATAATTTTCCTCTATTCTTCTTGGTAATCCAAGGCTAATTTCAATAATTCTAAATTATCATACATTACTGTTATATAATCATCACCATTTGCTATATCTTCATCAGTTAAAGATTGTAAAATATGAAATTCAAGCTTTATTGGATCCATATTTAGATTATCTAGTTCGTCAAATACAGCATTAGACAAAGGAGAAGAAGTATATTTTTCATAAATAATATATTTGATGTTGTTTTCTATTGCATGATTTACAATTTCTTCTTTTTCTTGACTAGTAAATTGTTCTGTTTCTTCATGATATCCTGGAGAAATTGAAATATAATTAAAACCATAATCATCTCTAAGATATCCATATATATTAGTTGAAGTCATAGCAATTTTGTTTGCATTTGAAATGACTTCTTGAAATGCATCACTTAATATTTCTAAATCATCAATCAATTTATTATAGTTATTTCTCATTTTAAAGTTAGAATCATCAAACTTTAATACTAATTTATCATAAATTAAATTAGTTATTTGAATAACTTTTAAAGGTGAAACCCAGAAATGAGGATCAGTTCCCAAAGAACTATCATTAGGTATTTCTTCATCATGATTATCGATAACACCCTCTATAAATTGTATGTAATCTGTTTGATCTTCAACTTTTACAAGTTGAACATCTTTATCAATAAATATACTATTTATTTGATAATCAATATATTGGTCATAGTTAGCTCCAACATAAAATAAATATGTAGCTTCAGTCATAGCTATAATTTCCTTTGGAGACCAATCTACAGAATTTTCATGAGAGGTAACACCTGGGACAATACCAACAGTATAACCTGTTCCTTCAAAAATTCTTTCTGTAACAAATTTCATAGGGTAAACAGTAACATAAACATCATAATCTTTTTCTTGATTAGTACAAGAAATTAATGAAAAACCAATAAATATACTTATAAAAATAACCAATATTTTTTTCATTTAAATCACCTTTAATATTATACATTATTTAATATATTAATTCAATTTAAGCTCATCGATAATTTCATACATGCTTTCAGACATTTCTTTTGTAGCATGAGTTGATATTTGCTTGACTTTTATAGTTAATACTTTTTTGCCATAAGTAATTATAAGGATATCTCCGACTTTAACATCTGAAGAAGGTTTTGCAAGGTGATTATTAATGGTTATTCTATTGCTTTTACTTACTTCTTTTGCGATGGTTCTTCTTTTAAATATTCTTGCGACTTTCAGAAATTTATCAAGTCTCATTTTAAACTCCTTAGCAATAATTAGGGATACTGATTAAATAGTATCCCTTTTTATATATTTATTTAGGTAAATCTTCTTTTTTAGTCTCTTCTTCCTTTTTCTCTTCGTTTTCAATATCTTTTTCTTTAGACACAGAATTATCCCAACGAGCAAGTTTTCCTGTTTCAGCTATTTCATCGATGTCTTCTTTAGTTAATGTCTCAACATCTAATAAATATTTTGCGATTGTTTTTAATAAAACAATATTTTCTTTAATAATCTTTCTAGCGCTTTCATAACATTCATTGATAACGCCTCTTATTTCATCATCAATCTTAGTCGCAATCGCTTCTGAAAATTCTTTTGATTTACCGTAATCTCTTCCTAAAAAGACAGTATCAGTATCGCGTTCATATGTAACTGGGCCTAAGTGATCGCTCATACCAAATTGAGTAATCATCGCTCTTGCGATAGCTGTAGCGCGATCTAAATCATTATGTGCTCCAGTTGAAATTTCATTGAAGATAATTTCTTCGGCTACACGACCACCAAGTAAACCAGTGATTTGTTGCTTAAGATCTTCTTTTGTTTGTAAGAAAGTTTGTTCTTCTTGAGGTAACATCAAATTGTAACCGCCAGCTTGTCCGCGAGGAATAATAGTAACTTTGTGTACAATATTAGCGTTTTTAAGTTTTAAGCCTACTACAGTATGTCCTGCTTCATGGTGAGCAATAAACTGTCTCTCTTTATTAGAAAATACTCTAGATTTTTTAGCAGGTCCCATAAGAACTCTATCTACGGCTTCATCTATATGGTATAGTTCAATTTGATTGTGGTTTTCTCTAGCTGCTAACAAAGCAGCCTCATTCATTAAGTTTTCTATATCGGCACCAGTGAATCCTGGTGTTCTTCTAGCGATTTCTTTGAATGAAATCGCTGAATTAATTTTTTTATTTTTTGAATGTACTTTTAATATTTCTTCTCTACCTTTAATATCAGGTTTTCCAACATAGATTTGTCTATCAAATCTTCCAGGTCTCATCAAAGCTGGGTCTAAAATATCAACACGGTTTGTAGCTGCAATGATAATAACGCCTGAATTGTGACCAAAGCCATCCATTTCAACTAATAGTTGATTTAGTGTTTGTTCGCGTTCATCATGGCCTCCACCAAGTCCAGTACCTCTTTGTCTACCGACAGCATCAATCTCATCTATAAATAAAATACAAGGTGAGTGAGCTTTAGCCGTTTTAAACATATCTCTTACTCTTGAAGCCCCTACACCCACAAACATTTCAAGAAAATCAGAACCTGAAACAAAATAAAATGGTACATTTGCTTCTCCAGCTACAGCTCTAGCTATTAATGTTTTACCGGTTCCTGGAGGGCCTATTAATAATATTCCTTTAGGTATTCTTGCTCCTAAGTCTGTATATCGTTTAGGATGTTTTAAGAAGTCAATAATCTCTTTTAACTCCTCTTTTTCTTCATCGGCACCAGCAACATCTTTGAATGTTGTTTTTTGGTTCTTGCTTATTTTAGCTCTGCTTTTTCCGAAATCAAATGCTTGTTTATTAGCGTTTGTCCCATTTTTCATCATGAAGTAGAACATAAAAATAAATCCACCGATAATTAAAACAATGAAAATAACATTTCCTATATTATAACTTGATGCAGGAACAAATGTATAAACAATATCATTAGAATCAAAAGCATCGCTATTTAAAGCTAGAACAATATCAGTAACATGATCTTTTTCTGCATCATTCGCTAAATATGTAACATATGCTTGACCTGTAGATAATTCACCTGTAACTTTATAAGCTCGGTAGTTTGTTTCCCCTGTTAATGGTGTAATTTGAATTGTTTCAACTCCGTTATTATTTAATACACTTTCAAATTGTGTATTTGTTAGTTCTTTTGGAGAGCTAACATTTCCAAATGTAACAAAAATAGTAATTACAATAACAACTAAAATCAAAATTGTTAAAAATTGTGTTGTTCTATTGTTCATTGGATTTTTATTAGGGTTTTGAACTGCTGCCATAATTTCCTCCTACTTTGTATAGACTTCTTTCTTTAAAACACCAACATATGGTAGATTTCTATAATACTCATCATAATCCAAACCGAATCCAACAACAAATTCTTTTGGGATAGTTTTACCTATATATTTAGGTTTAAATTCAGTTACTCTACCTGCAGGTTTGTCTAACATAGTAACAACTTCAACTGAATTTGCTCCTCGGTATTTTAATAATTTTGTAATAATACTTATAGTTTTTGCGGTGTCTACTATATCTTCTGCAATTATAATATCTCTTCCTTTAACGGGAATATCAAGATCTCTTGTGATTTTAACATCTCCAGTAGAAGCGGTACCTCCATGATAACTTTGAACTCCCATAAGTTCAACTTGAAGATATAAATCCAAATGTTTCATTAATTCTGTCATAAAAGGCATACATCCTTTTAATAATCCAATTAATAAAGGTTTTTTTCCTTGATAGTCTTTAGTGATTTGAGCTCCGAGTCGTTTAGCAATTTCTTCAATTTCATCTTTAGATACAAGTATTTTTTGAATATCTTTTTCAAGCATTTTATTTTCCCTCCAAATAGATAATATAAATACAATTATTTCCCTTAGTTTTAGCTTTAAAGATATTAGGAACAAAAATAATCTCATCGTTTTTATTTAATACAATTGGAATTTTATTCCGTATTAATTTTGGGATTTTTTTGTTAATGAATATATCTTTTAATTTTTTAGTTCCAGATGTAGTTTTAATTTTATCTCCATCTATACGATTCCTAATCGTTAAAGGAAATATCAAATCTAAATTATTATAACATAATTTAAATATAATATCATAATTTTTGTTTGGTTTTTTAGTTATTATAACTAAATCATTATTTGGCAATGTAATAGTTGATTCATTCGAAACCAAAAATCTAAAATTATATTCCTCTGGTTTTGTATTTTCAAAATACATTAAATCATATGTTTTATAGACAAAAAGTCTATCATTTAATTTTAATTCAACATGAGGCTTTTGGTTGTAAAATAAATTTTTAATATCGATAATGTTTCTATATGCTAATTCAACCGAGTTATCTGTAATTGTATTAACTATTTCTTTAATAGCTTCGATTTGAACTATTTCTTCTGTGGATTTAAAATCATCAACATTCAATAAATATCCTTTTTTTGTTTTGACCAAATTATTGTTTAAATATATGGTAGTTGTTTTTTTAATTAACTGATAGGCAATATCTTGATAATGAGAAAATTGTATAAATTTATCTAAATATTTTGGGTTTTCTTGTTCGAATATTGGGAGAACATAATGACGATATCGATTTCGTGTATAGTTATCTTCAGAATTCGAACTATCTTCGTTATATTTTACATTATGTTCCTTTTGATAGGATATAATTTCATGTCTCGAAACCATTAATAGTGGACGTATAACTGTAATATCTTTATAAGTTGATATTGGCATAATACCGCGATATCCCTCAAATGAAGAACCCCTTACTAATCTCATAGTTATTGTTTCAGCATTATCATTAGCATTATGAGCAAGAACTATTTTATTCGCCTTAATTTTATAGCAAATTTCCACGAAAAAATCATAACGTTTTTTATGTGCATAGCTATGAAAATTTATTTGAGGTTCATATTCTAGTTTTGTAGTATATAATGGAATTTTGTGTTTTTTACATGTTTCATCAATTAATTGATAATCTAAATAACTATCTTCCCTTCTTTGATGGTCTACATAAGCGACAGATAGTTTTAAATTCATAGAATCTTTTAGATTTATAAAGTAATCTAACATTACCATTGAGTCGATTCCTCCACTGATTGCTAATAGCAAAGAATCGTCTTTATCAATAAGACCTATATTAAATTGTTTTAGCAAAGAAATCTCCTCCTTTTAACAATGTATTTTAAGTTTAATGTATATGAATTGTATCAAGATTATGTGATGCTTATATGTTGTATATTACTTTGATTAAAACGTTTCTAAAATAATAATGATTCTGTTATAATATATTTAAAATCACAAAGAGGTGAATTATGAAAAATATCATTTTAGCGACTAGTTCTCCAAGAAGAAAAGAATTAATGAAACTTTTAGAATATGATTTTGAAACTATTTCAAGCGATATTGAAGAAGTAATCGATCCTAAGCTTGAATTCGAAGACCTTGTAATGAATTTATCATTTCAAAAGGCATATTCTATTTTTAAAAATCATAAAGATTCTATTGTATTAGGTTTTGACACTTTAGTTGTAATTGATAATAAAATTTTAGGAAAACCCAAAGATGAAGAAGAAGCTAGATTATTTTTAAAAATATTATCAGGTAAAACTCATCAAGTTTTAACTGGATGTAGTATACTAACAAAAGGGTATTCTAAAACATTTTATAGTAAAGCTACTGTGTCTTTTTTAAAATTAACTGAGGATGAAATAACTAAATATATGGCGACTAAAGAGCCATTAGATAAAGCAGGAGCTTATGGAATACAAGGCTATGGAGCAAAATTCGTAAAAGGTATTAATGGTGATTATTATACAATTATGGGATTCCCAGTGGCTATGGTTTATCAAGAACTAAAGAAAATAATGAAACAATAAGGCATTTAAGCCTTATTTTTTATTATAGCTTCAGCTACTTTATCAACCACATTTTTATTAAAAATGCTAGGTAATATGTGGTCAAAACTCAATTCTTCGTTGCTAACTAAATTAGCTATAGCATCAATTGCGTCTAATTTCATTTTATCAGTTACCATTTTAGATTTAGATTTAATTAAACCTTTCATTAAACCTGGGAATATTAAAACATTGTTGATTTGGTTTGGATAATCACTTCTACCAGTTCCAATAATTCTAGCACCTGCCTTTTTAGCTGTTTCAGGTTTTATTTCGGGGTTAGGATTTGCAAGTGCAAATATAATTTTATTCTCAGACATAGATTTAACCATATCCTCTGTTAAGATATCTTTAGTGCTAACACCAATAAAAACATCCTTATTTTTAATTATATCTTTAAGAGTCAAATTATCGTTTTTAGGAGATAAAATCATTTTATTAATTATTAATTCTTTTTCAACTGAATTTAATTGATCAAAATTATTTTTATTTAATACTCCATTTTCATTAATCGCATGTATTTTTTTTATGCCGATTTTATTTAACATTTTAATAATTGCACTGCCAGCCGCACCCGTGCCACAAACAACAACATTTAGTGTTTCTAATTTTAAATTTAAAAGCTTAGCTGCATTTTTTAAAGCAGCTCCAACAACAATAGCGGTTCCATGTTGATCATCATGAAATACCGGAATATCAAGAGCTTTTTGTAATTCTTTTTCAATATATACACAATTTGGAGATTTGATATCTTCCAACATAATGGCCGCAAAAACAGGAGATATATTGATTACGGTTTTAATAATTTCATCAGGATTTTGTGTGTTTAAACAAATTGGAAAAGCTTGAATCCCAGAATAATGGTAAAGCAATGCGCTTTTTCCTTCCATTACAGGTAAAGCAGCTAAAGGACCGATATTGCCTAATCCCAATACAGCTGATCCATCAGTAACAATCGCAACTGTTTTACCTTTTAGCGTTAATTCTAAAGCTTTAGAGTTATCTTCAACAATATCAAGACAAGGAATAGCAACGCCTGGTGTATAAGCCATACTTAAATCTAATTGCGTTTCCAATGAGATATTAGGTAAAACATCAAGTTTACCAATATTCTTTTTATGTAAATTTAATACTTTTTTATTAAAATCATCCATTATTAACTCCTAAAACAATATATA
>Ga0164318_10005709_pt1 | contig 12031 bp, 8 predicted proteins | sample GuaBasSedimGuay9_FD_113734 | JGI IMG/M metagenome (GOLD analysis project Ga0164318, IMG submission 113734) | Subseafloor sediment microbial communities from Guaymas Basin, Gulf of California, Mexico - Guay9, Core 4571-4, 0-3 cm | ecosystem: Environmental > Aquatic > Marine > Hydrothermal vents >... | reverse complement strand
TCTCTTTTTTGATTATCTCCAGCGATTGATGGATTTCATCGCAAGCCTCCTCGAAGGGAATCCGCGTTAATAAAGGATGATGATGGGTATGCGCGGCGATAATGACTCCCTTGCGGGCTAAAGTGCGTAATTCATCCCAATCGAGCGTATCCGCGGTATCGCTCTTGACCTTAGGCTTGCTTGTCGCGTAGAGGGCATCTACGAGGCTCATGCCCTTTCTGAAATCCCCGCGCTTGATCTTGGTGCGCAATTCTCTGAGCGTTTTCTCCCGTTGAGCAGGTGTAGCGAGATTGAATTTTTCGTAAGGGGTTTCTATTTCGTCTTTATCTTGATTTTCGACTGCCCAATAAAGTTTATCCCACCAAAACTCTTTTCCCGCCGGATATGCGGTGGGGACGAATAGAATCGGCTGAATACCATATTTGGACGTAATCGGAAAGATGATTTCCTGAAAATCGCGATAGCCATCGTCTACGGTGATGAGCACCGCGCGGCGAGGCAATGTTTTTTCATTTATGAGAGTGTCTAAAAGAGCCTCTATCCCGATTGGCGAATATTTTTGCCGCAAAAGTCGCATCTGTGCTTCGAATTGCTCAGGAGTTGCACTAATGAGCGAAGGATCGAGCCACGGGCGATTTTCAGGGTAATCTACGCGGTGATAATTGAGTACAGTTAAGAAATTGTTTTTACCAGTACCAGCGAGCAGACGCGTTAAACCGCTTTTGTGCATAATTTGGAGTGTAGTCTTTTTAAACTCTTTTTTGAATGCCATCAGATTTAACCTTTGCTTGTTGGGATATAATCTATAAAGATTTTACCAAATGATTGAAGGTAAAAAACGGGAGAAGCCATGTTCATAAAAAAAATATTCCTCCTTGCTCTTTTGGGAAGTATTCTTCTTGCTTGTCAACAAAGCATCCCTAGAAAAGAGATTGACGTTCCGATTGACCCGCACGCCTCTGAAGAAGATTTTATCCAATTAGCATGGTTCTATAAACCACCGGAAGATGGCACATCTCTAGCGGTGTTAGCGCAGAAATTTGACACTTTTATCCTCACACATTATGACGAAGATGAGCGGGATGAGTTGCGTCAGTTGGGTGTAGACAATCCTGTTTTGGAATACTTGCTCTTCGTGCAAATTCAAGATCCTGGCTCTTGTAACAAAACACCTTATGGAAATCAGGTCGCGTATAAGGTTGGAGATTTTTGTTCGCTCAGTATTGAACACCCTGATTGGTTCCTGCGAGATGAAAACGGAGAGATGATTCGTAAAGGGAAAAATGTGTATATGGATCCGGGTAATTCGGGGTATCGCGAATTTTGGTTGGAGCGAGCGGAAGAATTACAAAATCTATATGGTTGGGAAGGACTTTTCATTGATAATGTAGAAGCAAGTTTAAATAAATTTAAGCGAATCGGGAAACTTCCAGCTAAATATCCGGACGATGAAAGTTACCAAATTGCCATGGAAGGTTTTTTGGCATATATAGATGAGCATATTCAATATCGTCCCGTTTATGCAAATATTGTTGAGTGTGAAGATAATTCCCTTTGGTTAGGTTATTTAAGTTTTTTGGATGGGGCGATGATCGAAGATTTTGCGGTAGGTTATAACGAACGCTATTATCTTCCCGTAGACTGGGAGAAACAATTGCTGATGGTTGTTGAGGCGCAGAAAATGAAAAAGCCATTAATTCTTATTTCTCAAGGACAGAAAAACAACCTTGATCGAGAAAAATTTTCATTTGCATCTTATTTGCTGATTAGCGGCGGTAATCTTTCTTTTCGATATACTGATTCTGACTTTTACGGGGATGTCTGGTTTTATGAGAATTATTTTTTCCCCTTAGGTATGCCAACAAGCGGATATTATGAATTTGAAGGCGGTTGGCGAAGAGATTTCACAAAGGGGTATGTTTATGTCAATCCGGTTCTTCACGAGAGCGAGATTGAAGTTTGGCAATGAGGTATGAAATAGTTTTCAAAAAAAACCCGCCCCCATCGAGGAAGCAGGTTTTTTTTATGTACTTACTTTTTATTTTTACGGTCTTTTCGGGTTGTTTTAATGATTAATCCAAGTAGCAAGAGGATAATCATGCCGGAAACGATTTTTATGGCGGTGATGACCCAATCTTGTTGGTAAGCATAGCTTGTCGTGGGGACTGTATCTGGAATGAGGGTGGGGTACTCTCCGGGAACAGCCGTAGCAGATAAATTCTGTGCGCCTAAACCGGCTTCTGTGTCAACCGCATACATTTTTTCAGCATGGACGACAACATAATCCCCGTGCATATCTGGTTTTACGTCTGGGTTAAGTAGAGTTTCTTGTGACCACTGCAAACCCAAAGGGGTGCTTCCTAAGATGGTTAAAATGCTTCGCGAAGAATCCCAGGGAGCAGGGAATAATTCTAAATAACCTAAATCGGTATTTTCAGGGATGCTAAAGGTGATGTTGGCATTTGTTTCAATCGCTATATTGCTTCCTTTTTCAAAATAAGCCGGCATTGATTCTGCTAATTCGTCCAAGATGGGCAGTTGTGATGCTTGCCCGATAATAATCAGATCTTTATTCTCACGAGTCTCATCTGGGAGATTGTCAGCATAATAGGCGGATAAATGTAGAGTTTTCCCAACGGCGTATTGACCGAGATTTTCAGCGAGATTGGCTCCCAGTTCCCAGCTTAGGATATTGTCTTTTGGGAAAATGAAACTTAATTCGCTTAATGATGGGCTGTTTATAAAAGGAGCGGGGAACATGCTTAGGTCGCCAGAAAGGGTAGGGGTGTTGCCCGCATCAATTAACGGGATATGCAAGAGAGAATCCTCGCTAATGGACATCCATAAGCCATCGTTATTTAACACTGAGCAATAATCTAAGGGAAGCAACTCAGCCCGAATCGAGAGAGTATTTCTGCCCGGCTTGAGTGCGTATGCCGGGATGTTGATATTTAGCTCTGTTACCTGATTTGCTGTTTCATCCGAGAATTTAATACTTCCCAGATTTTCTCCATTCAAGGAGATGATTGCCCCTGATGCTTCAAAGTCGAAAATTGCGGAATGTGCGTAGAGTAGCTTGAAAGAAATTTCACCTGAGGGAGTTTTCCCTAAAGGTATTAGGAACTCATAGTCAAGAGAGTTGTAGCCAACACCAGAAAGCGTTTTTGTCTCGTATCCTAGCGATGCAAGAGTGCGGTCATCCGGCACATCTTTGATTTCTATTGCATCGGCGACATTGGAGATGACCGATAAACTAGAATGCTTTCCTGCCCGCAACGCCCCGGAGCTAAAGGCTTGTGCGGCTTTGATAACCGCATTATCTTCTGCTCCGCCAATATATAAAACAACGCGAGAAGCATTCCACGGCGAAAGAGCCATCTGTACAACACCCTCTTCCGAAGCTACTTCTTGGGTCGCGTTTTCTCCTGTGGTGGATGTAGGAAAGATTACCATGTTGAGAATCGGCAACGAAGATGCCTTCCCAATCATGATGATATGCGCGTTTGTTTTTTGTTCTTCGGTCAAAGCACTGATGCTGGTTAAGGAAATTTTCTGTTCTCCCTCTGTCATTCGCCCGAAGGTCGCGGCAACTATCATTGCGGATTGCAACTCTGTTTCTGTTGGGGAATCAGGCAAGAGGATGAGGGCATCTTCGGGAAGCAGGGAACTTCTTTGGTAGATGGGACGAGGCAAACGAGTTATATCAAGTTGATGAGAAATACTATGGTGTGGAAGTGATATCCCCGAAGAACTGCGAATAAGTACGGCGGTTTCGTGGTCAAAGAGGCAATCTATAGCGGCATCCAAATAGAGTTGAAGTGAATGTCGTCCATCGCTTCTTGTGGAATGAAGGGTTTCTTTGGGAACATCAATTTCTATGGTTTGGGAGCCGGTTTCTAAGAAAATTACATCGACAACATTGCCGTCCATAGAAATTTCTAACATTGCGCCGGAATATTCAGTAGCATCTTCTGCTAAAGAACGCGAAGAATTGACAATGGTTTCAAGGTCGAGGATAATTTTTGCCCCCGATTCTAAGTACCACGAATCCGGCGTACCAAAACGGATAAAGGTACTGGAATAGGGTCCGACCATCACTTTATCCGATTTCCCCAGCATTTCGAAGGTAATGAAGTCGAACTCTCCGGGATAAGGTGTAGGGGACGCTACTATCGGTCCCTGCGCATGGCTAGATTGTGAAGGTTGAATGAGTAATAAGCCTGTTAGCGTGGTAAATAATATGAGCAAACTAAGTGTTTTTTTCATTTTAGACTCCTAAAAATGAGTAGTTGCTTTTAGAATATCTGGTTTCATCAGTTGAATAACATGATCCCAAGTAAAAAAATCTTCTATACGTTGGCGAGCAGCGCGCCCGTATTGGTTGCGCAAAGCGGTATTGCCAAATAGTGTTTTCATTGCGGCACTTAATGCTTCGATATTTTCAGATTCAACCAAGATGCCGGTTTCGTTGTTTTTGATAATTTCTGGTATCGCACCTTCGTTAACGCCAATACAAGGCAATGAATATGCCATCGCTTCTAATAATACATCTCCCCAGGTCTCCAGTCGGGAGGGGAGAATAAAGAGATTGGCTTGTCTAAAATATCCCTTCAATTTTTCCCTATCCCAAGCAGAAGGGAGTAGCTCAACGCCTTCTAGCGGCAGATCTTCGGCGACGGCGTCCCTTGTCATTAATAGCAATTTGGCTTTCGGGTATTCTTTTCTGGCTTCAGCAAATGCGTGTAGCAAAAGATCGCCGCCTTTGCGATAGAAATCTCTGCCAATGAATAACATGATCGGCGTGTTTTCTGTGTTTTCTTTCGTAGATTTGGGCAAAGATGCGAAATTAACTCCGCCGCCAACAGCTTTTACTTTATCGGGAGAAATGTCGTAATCCAAAATTAATGATTCTCGAACAAACTTTCCGCGAGTGAATATATGGGTTGCTTGAGCATACGCGCGTTTCTCCAGACGAAAATACTCTTTGAATTGATGTGGTGAAAAAGGCGATCTCCCTGCTTCGGGGCGGCGAGAAGAAAGCGTAGCGGTGTAATCGGTATAGATAAATTTGGGAACTTTAGATGCTTTCCAGTTGGAGTCAAAAAGTAAGTTGACTTGGATAATTGCATCTACTTTTTCGCCGAGAGAATGAATACGAGCGGAAGCAAGCCGAGAGCGCGAGCGAAACGCGGGGATATTCTGCATATAGCGATTGCGCCAAGTATTGAGATTTGGATGAAAGACTTTTGCCGCGTTCCAGTAGCGCTTCATCCCATATAAAGATGCGTCATAAATATCGCCCAACGTAAATTGACGCGCCAGAGCTTCAAAAAAAAGACCGTATTTTATTTTTGCATCGGGTTGGTTATGAATATCGCCAGCGAGCAGACCGGCGAGACGAGGGGAATTTTTTGTCATTTCATTCCTCACGGCGTTGTACGCGTTGCCAAAGGGTTGTTTGTCGCCGATTGGCAAAACGAAAAAAACCTTTTAGGGCTGCCCAATTGCTATTGACTAAAAAGGTGGGGATGTAGAGAATTTTGCTGAAACGACCGCCTTTGAAATAGTTTCCGAGTAGAGCAGATGCGTAGAAAAGCATTTGTGCGCTGAAAAAAAAACGATTCCATGGTTCGGCTAAAAGCCAGAAAGTTGCATTTGGAGGAGCAGGGAAAAAAAACGTCAAAAAATTGGCGATAAAGGCGAGAATCATTCCGAAGGGGATGAGCGGACGGATGAATTTATGCGAAACAATTTGCCAAATGACAAGCGGGCGATCATAAGGTAAATAGTCCTTTGCCATCGCCATCGCTTGATAACGTCCAGCATTGATGCGGGCGCGTCGCTCGATTTCATCGGTGGCGGTTTTTGAAACGCGCTCCCAAGATTGGGCGTTGGGTGTGTATATCACGCGGTAACCTTGCTTAATCACATTCATCATCATATAAAAATCATCGTTGATGATGCCATCGGGCGGAGCTCCGAAGAGAAATTTGCGCACCGCGTAAATTTCACCGGTCACGTTGATGCAGCAACCGAGTTTAGTCTCTTCCTTTTTTATCCACGATTCATATTTCCAGTATAGTCCTTCGGATGAGCCAAGAACGCCATCTCCTTTGGGTACAAATTTTGCTCCGCTAGTGAGCCCAACACTAGAATCAGCAAAAGGCGCGACCAAAGCCTTAATCGTGTTAAGGCTATATGCGTTTGTCGCATCCGACATAATGATAATTTCGCCACGTGCGGCTTTAATGCCGCGTTTAATCGCAATCATTTTTCCCTGACGCGCCGCACCGGAGACCATCTCCACGCCGCGGTTGGCGTAGGAGCGCACGATTTTATCTGTGCCATCATCTGAACCATCGTTGGTAATCAGGATTTGAAATTTTTCGCGTGGATAATCTAAAGCGAGCGAGTTTTCGATTTTTTTAGCAATTGCCGCACTTTCGTTATACGCCGCGATCAATAAAGTTACCGAAGGCTCATATTTTTCCTCCGAAAAATCCTGTGATTTAAAGCGGGCAAAGAACCAAACCAACGCAGGATAGCCAAGATAAGCGTAGAGAATCAAGAAAATAGATCCCCAAAAAAGAATGGCGATAATCATCCTTGTTCTCCTTTTGCAGTCTCAAGATAAAGTTGACTTAATTTTTCCGCGGCTTTTTGGATGGAAAACTCAGCCATCACGCGTTGACGTGCGGCTTGCCCGCGTTGCTGGAGCGTTTCGGGGTCATCGAATAGAGTCTGCAAACCTGCTAAAAGCGCATCTCTATCATTAGGTGGGATAATCCACCCGTTCTCCGCGTGGCGGATAACTTCTCGTGCCCCGCCAACATCGGTGAGCAAGGGGACAAGTCCGCAAGCCATAGATTCGAGTAATGCGACTGATAATCCCTCCGCGACAGAGGGCAAAACGAAAATATCCGCCATCTGCAAGAAGGGACGAACATCATCGGTGCTGCCCATAAAGTGGATTCCCTCTCCGGCAATTGCCTGCAAAGAGGCTTCTTCTGCTCCTGCGCCTACGATGAGTAATTCTGCGCGGGGGTGGCTTTTTCTGAGTTTATCCCAAACTGAAATGAGTAAATCGAGCTTTTTTTCGGGGACTAGCCGACCGATGAAAATGGCAATCTTTGCTGAGGGGGCGAATCCGGCTTGGGTGCGTAGCGCAAGTTTCTTGTCTACGTGTGGGGGTGTGAATTTATTCGTGTCCACGCCGTTGGTGATTCGGGCGAGATGTTTCTCCTCCACGCCGATTCCAACCAATTCATCCTTAATCTCATCGCTGATGACAATAAATTTACTCACTTTTTTGCGCAAGGCGTTTAAGCGAAATTCCCCGCCGAATTTTCGGCTCATTTTTTGCACGTCACCGATTTTCCCGCTCCGATGCGAAGTAACTACGATGGGAATCCCTAGCAGATATTTCGCCAAAAGAGCAATGGTGGCGGGAGAGATAAATTCGTGTGCATGGACAATTTGCGGGCGCAGGCGAAGCAATCGCCAAAACGCGCTCAAGGTGAAGATGAGTGAAGCGGTCACTTTGCCGCCTGGCGCGGGCAAACGATAAACGGGAACGCCTTCTATTTTTTCAAACGCGGGCAGGGTTGGATCGTAGCGGCGCGTAAGAACGGTCGTTTCGATTCCCTGTTTTTGCAGATGCGGCAAGAGAGCTTTGAGTTGCGTTTCTGCGCCGCCAACGCGCGGGAAATAGCCGTGAATAATGGTGGCAACTTTTAGTGTGGACATTAGACTTGCTTCCCTTTATGGCGTGCAGTCTTCTTGTAAATTTGCATCAATTGCTCGAACCATTGTTTTGCACCATAATTTGCACGTGCGCGAGTCAAACCAGCCAAGCCGAGCTTTTTTCCGTATTCGGGCATTGCTAAGACCTGCAATGCAGCTTTTGCTAATTGCTCTGATTCGCTATGGGTGATTAAAATTCCGGCATCATCTCCAATCAGTTTTTGTGTTTCGCCGACATTTGCCGCGATCATTGGTAATGCCGCCATCATTGCCTCTAAAAGGCTTAGGGATAAACCTTCTCGATGTGAAGCGCTGATGTAAATATCGCTTGCTGCGAGGAGGTGAGGAACATCATTTCGTGTTCCTAATAAGAAAATATTTTTCTCCAAACCTAATGAACGGATTTGGGCGGTTAACTCGCCGCGTAATTTACCATCACCTACAATCAGAAGCGCGGTGTTGGGCACGTTTTTGCAGATGATTTGAAAAGCCTCGATCAAATCTTGAAAACCTTTATCGGGAGATAAGCGTCCAACCGAGATAAATGTCGGTTGTGCGGGAGCAAGCCCCAATCGCGAGCGTAACCGGAGGTGTTCGTCTGCTGAGATGCCGGGGTTTTCGTCCACTGCGTTGGGCAGGACGAGTAAATCCCGTCCTAAACGAGGTTGATAAACTTTGGCTACACTTTCTCCAACACCAATGATTTCTTGGGCTTGGCGGAGAATCAGCAATTCGAGATTGTCCCGCCAGAAATGTGTGTAACGAGTGTCAACTGCGGTGCTGTGTAGAGTGGTTAGGACGGGTGTTCTTGTGAATTTTCCTGCTATTCCTGCGAGGATATTGGCGTAGGTGAGATGAGTGTGAATGAGCGAAAAACGCCCTTTTTTGATAAAGTTCGTTAAGTCGCGAAGACGTGATGGCGTAAAGAGTTTTTTTGCCGGAAATTTGACGACATTTACGCCTAAATCGTTAAAAGATTTTTCTAAAGCATTTTTTTTACTTAAAGAGGCTACGGTTATTTTGACTTTATGTGCGCGAGCTTGCTGTGCTAAGGTGAGCGTTAATTTCTGCGCACCGCCAATTTTGAGATCGTCAATGACTACTAAGATTCTCATTTATCTCGTAACTGCCTTTCGGAGAATGCGGTATCCATCTAGGAGTAAAGGACGTTGAAAAGTCCAAAGAATGCTTAAGTAGGCTACTCCGCCCGCGAAGATGCTTAAAATGAGCTGAGTAAGTGGTGCGGTCTCTCGAATTTGTATGAGTAAGAGAGTTATAGTCAGAGCCATAAAAGAGGCTGCGCCGATGGCGGGTGCGATAGTTTTGAAGATTTTGCGGAGGGAGATATCTAACATGCGGCTGGCTATGCTTAAATCAAGTGTGGTGATGATAAAGGCGACAAAGACGCGTGCCCATGCAACTGCTACAACTGTTCCGCGTAGCGTAATTGCAAAATAAAGGGCAGGCAGGAGGAGAACTCCTTCTACAAGGGTTAGGCGAGTCAGGATTTCAGGATGTCCTTGCGCTTTATACACATCCCCGGCGTTATAGGCTAAGGATGCGAAGGTAGTGTAAAGGGCTAGGGCTTGCATTACGGGGATTGCCTCCGCCCATTTTTCTCCGAAAAGGGTCAGGACGAGCGGACTTGAGATCGCGGCGATTCCTATGCCCATTGGTATCGTTGCCAGCGTTGTGTATTTAGTTGTATACAGAAAACCGCGCTTGAGGGTTTCTGCATCTTCGCGCATTTTTGCGTAAAAAGGAAAAATTACTTTGCTGACCAAAGCGTTAAATTGCATGATGAGCATATTTGGTACTCGAAAAGCGAGGGTGTAAACGCCTAAAATGGCGGCTCCCATGAATCTGCCAATAAGTAAAGCATCGGAGTTATTTAACAGAACGCTTAATGAATTTACGGCGACAATATTAAGACCGAAGTGTAAAAGTTTTTTGGCTAAGGGGCGGCTAAAATAAAAAGATGGTTTCCACGGAACAACAATCCAGTATGCGATAGAAGCGATGAGTGATCCGAGTAATTGGCTATAGATGAGACTCCACACCCCGTATCCTAAAAGGGCAAACAAGATTGCAAAAATGCCTTTTCCTAGGGATTTAGAGAGGTCAGGGATGAATTTACGCTTGAAAGAAAGTTTTTTGCGTAAAATCATATCGTGGATATAACTTAGTGAGGAGATGGGGTAGCTAAAAGCTAAGGCTCGAGTGACTGGTATTGCGCGAGGGTCTCCAAAGAATGCTCCAACTAAAGGGGCGGCGAACCATGTGGCTGCAAAGAGAACGAAGCTGATAGATAAACCCAACCAAAAGGCGGTGTCGGTTGCTTTAGGGTCTTTTTTTAGATAAATTAATGCTTGTCCAACGCCCAAACTACTTAAGACGTTGAGAGAGCTAATGACAACCAGTGCATAACCGGCAACGCCAAAATCATCTTTGCTGAGCAGACGTGCCAATGCAATCGTACTGAGAAAAACGAGGAGTTTTCCGCTATAGTAGGAGACGTAAGTCCACATAATGCCGCGCACAGCTTGCTTGGTTGATGCTTTAGATGCCATATAAATCCTGTTTTGGGGTAGCGTTTTTTAAAATATCTTCTGCTATACGTGGAATAGCTAGAGAGATACCAGCAAGTAACCAAAGATAGCGCGGATATGCTCCGTGAATAAATAAAGCGGCGGCTAGATATCCAATAACGCCGCTGGCGAAGCTCAGTATTAAATCGGAATACCAGATAAAGCCCGCATTCTTTAGGTTTTTTATTGCATCCAACATCCCTTTCACCATAGAGACGAGCAGCCAGCCAAAAACAAGGATGCCTGCTAAGCCTGTTTCGGCGGCGACTTGCAGATATAGGTTATGCGCTTGACGCGCCTCGATGCGCGAATCTAGACCCAGCTTGCGTGAATAGCTTTGATAAAAAACGGGGTAATTTTCAACCCCGACTCCAAAAAGCGGATGATCTACGAACATGAGCCAAGCAGCGATTACCTCGCTTGTGCGTCCACGATAAGAAACATCGCTGAGTGCGCCTTTTTTGCCACCAAGAATATCCGGAATGGTTGCTAAGCGTTCTATATAAGGATTAGGGATGAAGGTGACAATGAGAATGATCAGTAAAATCCCTATCAACACATCGGTTACGCGCGGTGGGCTGTAAAACATCCCAAAAATTGCCATGACACCAATTGCAACAGCTGCTCCGCGAGAGTATGAAAAAATGACAGCCAATGAGGTAACTAAAAACGCCCATCCCGCTAAGGCTTTTAAGTGCCAACGCTTTTCCTTTAGGAAACGGTTTAAAGCGATAGGGATAAGGACAAGCATTGATTGGGCATAAAAATTGGCATCGCCTACAGGTCCGGATAGTCGCGCCCCTTCGGTATTCCCGACTATATTTCTGTAACTGACTTGCCCAAAGCCGCCAAAAATATTGGATGTGTTTCCACTGAGACCTTGATAGGTGCTAATCGTTCCGACAAAAATTCCTGCGATGAGTAAAGCCCAGATAACGCCGCGAAGAGTTTTTCCGTCGCGAATTAAAATGGCGATGACGATCGCAATAATGCCATCTTTTAGGAATCTTAAAACTGCTTTTAGGGCGTAGTTGAAATCGGCGGCGTACAAAAGGGAGGAGAAAACAACCAGTCCATAAGCTCCTACTAAAATAGCGGCGCGCTCCCATCCTTCGGGGACTTGTCTCTCTACAACCCATTTGACTAAAATAGCGACAACCAGCAGGGTTATATAAGGTTTGGCAATCGAGGGGAAATGATGAAATTGCACCAGGATGTCTGATGTGCGCGTGTATGCCATGAAGATAAGGACGAATAGCCCAAACTCAAGATTTGTGAACGAGATTACCGCGAAAATTAATGCAACTGCGCCGGCTATCGCCAATATAGGGTTTTCCAGCTTGAAAATTAAGAATCCTGAAAATATCCCGATAACCGCGGCGATTAAACCAAAAACCAGAGAGAGCCAAAGATTCTTGTTCGCATCAGATAAGTATGATCTCTGCGGCATCGGCTTACTCTTCTGCTGGAGCATCATCTGCCCAGAAGGGGTTTTTCATATCCCAAACTCGAACAGCGTCTTCGCCAGATTGACGAACAGCTTGCAAGATTTCCTCTGTTTGACTGAGAAGGTCGCCCAGACTGATGTTGTTACTATAAACCGCACCGCCGATATGTGGGTCTAAATTGATCGTAATATCGTATTGAGGAAGGTCTACCGGTCGTTTTATGGATTGGTATATCCGTTCAAAGGTGCGACT
>Ga0164318_10005708_pt1 | contig 12033 bp, 7 predicted proteins | sample GuaBasSedimGuay9_FD_113734 | JGI IMG/M metagenome (GOLD analysis project Ga0164318, IMG submission 113734) | Subseafloor sediment microbial communities from Guaymas Basin, Gulf of California, Mexico - Guay9, Core 4571-4, 0-3 cm | ecosystem: Environmental > Aquatic > Marine > Hydrothermal vents >... | reverse complement strand
GAGGGGCTGACCGATCTGGACGTGGAGGCGCTACTGGTGGGGCCGGGGGGGGAACTGTACGCCGGGACGGATGACGGCGGGGTCTTCCGCTCCGACGACGGAGGGGAGCACTGGTGGCCCGTTTCGAGTCGCCCGCTGTCCGCTGCTTCCTTCGAGGATGTGCAGATGAGCGCCCGACAAGGTAAAGTTTACCTGACCCGCCCCGGCATAGGGAATTATCTACCCTGGGCCACGCACCGCTACCAGGCCCCCCAGGCTCTCGCCATCCACGACTCCACGGCCACCCTCTATGCCTCGGCCGGCGCGGCGATGCTCCTGCGGGCAGAGGTGCCGCTGCCCCTCATCTGGCACCTGCCCACCCCCTACCTGGCGCTGGTCGCCGCCACCTGGCGCGGGCTGGCGTGGGCCGCGGCCAACGCGCTGCCCCTCTCCGTCGGCCTGGGGCTGATGCTGGCCCTTCTCTCCCTCTACGTCTACGCTGGCGTGGCCCGCCCCAACCGGCTCCGCCCCGCCACCGTCCTCTGGCTCCTCCCCCGCCCCCGCCACCTCCTGGCCGCCGCCGGGTACCGCGACTACGCCCGCCGCTGGGCGGAGGGGGACGCGCTGGAGCGGCTCATCCTCCTTGCCGCCCCCGCCGACGAACCGCTCGCCCCGGCCGGGCTGCTCCCGCCCCTGCGCGGGTTGGGCGCTCTCTGCGATGAGGAGGGCCTGCGGGTCGCCTTCGGCGCGCTGGCCCGTCGCGGCCTCCTGGTGCGGGAGGACGGCGCGTGGCGGCCGGCCCAGCCGCTGCTCCTCCCCGTCCTGCGGCGGGAGCAGGGACGGGAGGCCCCCGCCCGCCTGGCGCGGCGGACCCGCGAGGAGCACCCCTTCTACGCCGAGACGCGCCGCTTTCTGGAAGGGGCCGGATTCGCCGTCCGCGACGCCGACCCCCTCGGCCTCCTCTGCACCGGCGAGCACCCCTTCTGGGAGGACATCTCCCCCCTCTACGTCCGGCTCGCTTGGGATCGTGCGCTGGACCTGGAGGCTTTCCGCGACCTCTGCGCCGCCGCCCGGGGGGTCTACGGCGGCGACCTGCGCGGCCGCACCAGTGCCGTCGTCATTGACCGGCCACCCCGCGCCGGGGACCTGCACCAGATCTTCGCCCTGCGCGCCCAGGAGGGGTTCACCGTCGTCCCCCTCCCCCGCTCGCTGATGAGCCAGGCCCGCCGGGAGGGGCGGGAGATGGAGGCCCTGCGGGAGCAGGTTGACCGCTACACCGGCCGCACCGACCTCTACGACGTCCGCACCGCCGTCACCGACGTCCTCTCCTTCTTCGGCCGCAGCCGCCTCCTGGCCGACCTGCGCCGCCGCCTGAGCGCCGGCCGCTCCCTCGCCCTCTTCGGCGTGCGCAAAGTCGGCAAATCCTCCCTCCTGGGGCGGCTGCGGGAGGAGGTCCCCTGGCCCGTCGCGCTGGTGGACCTGGAGGGGTACACCGGCGGGCTGGGTTACGTCTACGAGGAGGCCCTCCTCGGCTGGCAGGCCGCCGTCCGCCTGGCCTTCCCCGCTCTCCCCCTCCCCGAGCCGCCGGACTGGGACGGGCTCCCCGATGCGGCGGCCCAGGCCCGCGCCTTCCGCCGAGCGGTGGTGGACCTGCTGGAGCGGCTATCGTCGCTCCCCGGCCGGCCCGGCCTCCTCCTTTTCCTGGACGAGATGGACGTCCTCTTCGAGCGGCCCGAGTACCCCGACTTCGCCGCCGTCCTGCGCAGCGTCGCCGAGGACTCGCGCTGCCAGGGCCGCTTCGTGCTGCTGGCGGCCGGCCTGGAGCCGACGCTGAACCGGGTGGACCGGATGAGTGGGGCCCGCAACCCCTTCTACGCCTTCTTCGGCGAGGTTCCGCTGGGGCCGCTGGCGCCGGAGGACACCCGCACGATGGTCGTCTCCATCGGCGGGCAGATGGGGGTCGCCTACGATGAGGCGGCGCTGGCCCTGCTGGTCGAGGCCGGAGGGGGGCATCCCCACCTCACCCGCCAGTTGTGCAGCCGGGCCATCGAGGGTCTGGAGCGGCCGGGGCGGGTGGAAGTGGAGCGGGCGCTCCGGGCCATCGCAGCCTACCTGCGGGAGCCCCGCAACTACCCGGCCGAGAGCCTGTGGGGGATGGACGCCGGCGGGCCGCCTCCGGCGGAGGCCGACCTGCTCCGGGCGCTGGCGCAAAAGCAGCCGCAGCCGACGGAGCGCTTGATCCCCTCCGACCTTCCGCCCGCCGACCAACGGCGCTACCACCTGGCCCTGGAGCACCTGCGCGACCAGAGCCTCGTCCGGGAGGTCGAGGAGGGCTGGGAACTGACCATCCCTCTCTACCGTCGTTGGCTCCGCCGCTACGTCCTGAACCTGCCCGAGTGACCCTGTGAGGGAGAGCGCGATGAAGCCACCCAATCCTTACAACTACAACCTGCCGGTGGGACCGGAAATGTTCGTCGGCCGGGAGGCGGACGTGGAGACCCTGATGCGCGGCCTGAGCGGCACGCCGGGCGATTCCTACGCCCTCGTCGGCGGGCGGCGGATGGGCAAGACCAGCCTCCTGGAGGCGCTGATGCGGGAGCCGGAGCCGTCGGCGGGGAGGCTGCTCCTCATTCTCGTCTTTCTGGACCTGAGCGGTGAGGGGACGGGTTCGGTTCGCGCCTTCTTCCGCACCGTCGCCGAGCAGGCGTGGGAGGCGTTGGACGCACGCCTGGACCGGCCGCCGGGCGATCCCCCCGTGTGGGACGAGACCCGTCCTCCGGCGCGGGTCTTCCGGCGGCTGCTGGTGGGGTGGAACCGGGCGGTGATGGAGCAGCGGGGCCGCTCCTTGCGCCTCGTCCTGCTCCTGGACGAGTGCGAACAGATCGTCGAGCGCTCGTGGGCGCCCGACCTGTACGGCGCATTGCGCTCCCTGCTCGTCGGTCAGGCGACCCGCGCCCTCCTCAAAGTCGTGATGACCGGCTCCCACCGCTTCCTCACCCAGGTGCGGCAGCAGGGCTCTCCCCTGCGGAACATCCTCAAGTACCACACCCTGCGCGTCCTGGACGGGCGGGCCACCCGCGCCCTCATCGTCCGCCCCACGGGGGGCGTTCTCTCCGAGGAGGTCGTTCAGGAGATAGCCCGTCAGAGCGGCGGCCACCCTTTCCTGACCCAGTACCTGATGCACCACCTGTGGGAGCGGGGGGTGGAGAGCGCGACGGTCGAGACGGCACGCCGGATCGCCGCCGGGTTCCCCCACAGGCGGGGCGACTTCCGGGACTGGATGGAGGGGTTAGGGGATTCCGGCCGCCGCGTGTACGCCGCGCTCGCGCAGGCTGCGACGCCGCTGAGCGAGGAGGAGGTTCGCTCTGCGCTGCGCCCGCCACCGACCGACCTGCCCCAGGCGTTGGAGGCCCTGTGCTACCACGGCCTCGTCGTGGAGGAAGATGCGGGGGGCGGCTACCGCGTGGCGGGCGAGATGTTCCGGCAGTGGTTTTTCGCCGCCGTCGCCCCTCGCGCAGCGCCCGCTCCCCCGGACCGGCCCGACCGCCTGCGCCTCCGGCAGTTGGCCGACGACATCCGGCAGGACCTGGAGTTGCTCAAAGAGTACGAAGACGCCCTGCGCTACGAGGACGACCCCCGCCGGAAGGCAAGGTATCGGCGCGAGATCGGGCAGTTGCGCGAGTCGGCGGCTCGCTATCGGCGGGAGTACGAGCAACTGCGGGCGCAGGTGGTCGGTGAGCCGACGGCAGCGATGACGGACGTCGCCGACCGGCTGGGCCAAATGGACGCCAAACTGGACGCGCTGCTGGAGGGGCAAGAGGCCATCCGGGACGACCTGGTCGCTCTACGTCGCACCGTTCTCGACCGCTTCGACGCCGGCGAACGCGCCCTCATCGCCGCGTGGGTGGAGCGACTCGATCAGGCCCAACTGGAGACGGTGGCGACCGTGCTGGAGGCCATTGACGCCGGGACCATCCCGACGCGCGAGTTGGAGGAGACGCTGGTGGCCGTGCGGGCCGCCTTGACCGAGTTGCGGGAGGGTGGGACGCCGTTGGAGGAGCGGCTACCGCCCGGCGCAGTCGAGCGGCTCGCGGAGGCCGTTGACGCGCCCCGGCTGGATGTGCGGCACAAGTTGAAGGTCGCCCTGCCCATCATCCCCTGGCTGCTCTCGTATGAGGGCGAGATCGAACTGGGGAGCGGGTTGAATCTGGAGGAGGCTTGGCGACGGATAGTTAGCCGGGTGCGAGGTGGAGAATGAGCGAGGAGGCGGATCGCAGGCGTCGGCAGGACCTGGAAGAGCACATTCGCAAAACGCTGGCCCTCATCAAAGAGTACGAAGAGAAACGTAGGCTGTCTGATGATCCCAAGGAGCAACGGAACTGCGAACGAGAGATCGCCGACCTGCGCCGGCTGCTGACGAGATATCAAGCGGAGTTGGGTGAGATAGAAAGGAGAGCCGAGCGTCTGGTCGCGCTTTGGCCTCCTAACATCCCTGATGAGCATTACTACCCTCTGCCTGGCCGAGAGCGGAACCTGAACCAACTGCTAGGAGCACTAGAGGATCCCCAAGCCCCTCCGGTGATCGTCATTGATGGGTTGGGTGGTCTGGGGAAGACGGCGATGGCTGTTGAACTGGCCCGGCGTGCTCTGCGGCGAGGGCTATTCGAGGGCGCAGTCGGTGATAGTGCGAAACAGGAACTTTTCACTGGCGGGGAGATCGTACAGGTACGCGAGGCGACCCTCGACTTCGACGGCCTGTTAGATGCCATTGCCCGCCAACTGGGGCGTTGGGAGATACCCACTCTAAAGACGGAAGAGAAGCAGACCGCTTTGGCCCACATCCTCCGACAGCACCGCTACCTGGTACTGGTGGACAACCTCGAGACGGTTGAGAACGCCAACGCTCTGATCGCCCGGTTGCGGGGCTTCCTCGACGGCAGTCGGGCCATCGTAACCAGCCGCAAGAAGGTGCGTCACGATTTCGTCCGTTCCCTCTCCCTGCAGGGGCTCGATATGGAGGACTCTCTGTTCTTCCTGCGGACGGATGCGGAACGACGCGGAGTACAGCAGATCCTGGAGGCACCAGAGGAGAAGTTGATCGAGATCCACGACATAACCGGCGGGGCACCTCTTGCATTGAAACTGGTCGTGGCCCAGGCGGGATTCCTGGATCTGGACCTGGTGCTGAGGCAACTACGGCAGGCCAGCGGTGACCTTTACCCTTTCATTTTCCGCCAGAGTTGGGACCGGCTCTCACCGGCAGCCCAACGGGTGCTCATCTACATTGGTAGAACGGTGGTGACGACCGTAAGTTGGGAGGAGTTGAGCAGCGTGGGGATTGCCGAGAACGAGGAAGCGCTGATGGAAGCGATTGACCAGTTAGTCGCTTATTCCTTGCTGGAGGTCTCCTCCAGTGCGAGTCAGATCCGGTACGGAATTCACCAACTCACGCGCCACTTCGTGAACAGCGATCTGCCGAGACTATGGCGGGAGCAGGGGCTGTTGTGACTGCACATTTGGCTCACCGGGCTGTGTCCGAGACAGTCACGGCCCTGAGGAGCCAAGTCGTCCATCAGTGGAGGTCGGCAGACCACTTGGCCGCGGAGGCACGTCTGAGGCTGGCCCGCCGCTATCGAGACCAGTACGGGCGGCTAGATGACGAATTCGCCAATCTGCGGGCATCCTGGTCCTGGTTGACCACCCAGACCAGCAAGGAGGCAGCACATCTCTTGCTCGCCTATCTCGACGCCCTTACCCCATACTTGCGTCAAAGGGGGCTCCATGCCGAACTGCTGCGGTGGTGCGAGGTCGGCCTGCAGGCTTGCGAGAAACTGCAGAAGAACCCCGGCCGGTTGCTGTTGCTGCGCAGCGAAGCTCAGAACGCTCTCGGTCGGTGGGACGGGGCCGCAGCCAGTATCCAGGCGGCGATCGAGGCGAGCAAGGGAAAAGACCCAGGCACCTATGCTCGAGCCGTCCTGGCCCTTGGACGCCTGCAGAAGAATCAGGGGAACTACAGGGAGGCCCTTGAAACTCTGTCCAAGGCTGAAAGGCTGCTGTCTGAGCAGTCTGATTATGAGGGGGTGGCTGTCGTTCGCTCAGAGATGGCAGGGGAGTATCTCAACCGGGGGGAATGGGATAAAGCGCTTTCGCTTTACCGCAGCGTGGACCGACTCCGAAAACAGGCCGGGGCCACTGAGACGTCGGACCACACATTGTTGATGCTAGGCGTCGTCCACCGCAAAAAGAGAGAGTATGAGCAGGCGATCTCGTACCTGCAGCGCCTTCTCGAACGGAGTGAAAGACGGCACAACCAGGGGGCTACTGCTACTGCGGCCCACCACCTGGCCTGGGTGTATCTCAATCAAGGCGATTTGGCCCAGGCTCAACGCTTGTGCGGACGTGCCATTGCACTATACGAGGAGAGCGGAGATACGCGAGGCACCTCGGATGCCTACGAACAACTGGGACTTATCGCCTGCGCCGAGGGCAGGGGGGAGGAAGCTTTATCTCATTTGAAGCGGTCATTGGCGATCCGTCGCCAACTGGGCAACCAGCACGGCGTGGCCAGCAGCCTGCGTCGCCTTGCCGTCGTTCATCTCAAAATGGGACACCCGCTGACCGGTGCACGCGAATTGTGGCAAAGCCTGGCTCTCTACCGGCGTCTGGGTGTGCTCAGTTATCAGCAGTTCATTGCCATCCTGCGAGAACTCTGCGATTGGATAATGGGACGGCGGCAATGGACGATATAAGAATTCACAGTGGGCAGACCGAGAATATCGCCTTCTTCTATCAGGTATTGGACAGGGCTATTGCTTATCGCTTGTCTCTCGCCCGAAGAGAAGCCAATAATCACCAGGTTCTGGAACGCGAACTGCCGAATCTATTGGAAGCAGCCCGGCAGAGTTATGGACAAAAGGCCTGGAAACTTGTGACGGCTTTTCGAGAAGCTTTACAGCCTTTTTTGGACCTGCGAGGATATTGGGCGCAGAGCCTGATGCTGAACGAATGGGCCCGCGAGGCGGCGCAGGCCCTTGGAGACGCTGTCAGTGCCGCCAACTGGACGCACGACCAAGCCGACATCCTTCACCAGCGGGGTGATTATCGCGAAGCGGAGAAATTATACAAGGCCAGTGAGGCAGCCTATCACGCTTTGGGTGAACACGCGATGGCCCTGAGGAGCCGCCATATGCGCTCACTGGTCGTGCGTGCTCAAGGGCGGCTGACCGAGGCTGAACATCTCTGCGAAACGACCATTGCCGAAGCCCGGGAGTTGGGCCTGGGGCGCTGGTTGGCTCACCCTCTCTATGTGCGAGGCCTTTTAGCCCGTGACAAAGGTGACTTGCGCAGAGCAAAGGAATTTGTACAGGAAAGCCTGACCCTTCTGGCAGACACTGATGAAACAGCAATGATTGCTCAGTGTCAGCACTTCCTGGGAGAATTGGCGTTACTCGAGGGGAATCTACCTGAAGCTCGAGTGCAGCTGGAGAGGAGCCTGCAATTGAGCCAACAAGTCGGTATCCTGCGCCGTGTGGTGACCACTTTGCGGCTTCTAGGGGACCTGGCACAGATTGAGGAGCGCTACGAGGAGGCCGAGGGAACATACCGAGAGGCCCTTGAGATGGTTACGCGCCTTGGGGATCAGCCTCAACTGGCACGATTGCTTCTGTCCCAGGCACGACTCATGGCACACCTGGGACGGACACGGGAGGAAGCCAATCTATTACGAGGAGCCTTATCCACTTACGAGAAGATCGGGGATGCAAGAGGAGTGACAGGAGTATCCCTGCTTCTAGCCCGGTTGTATCTATCCCAGGGACAATGGCGGCAAGCGCTACAAATGGCCTTTAAGGCGCTCAAGACGGTCAGATCGGTTGGCTTGCTCCAGCCGCGTGTCTTGTTCGGCGTGTTACGTCGCAGGAAGGAATGGCTTGGCCATTGATACATCCTGCCAGGGATATGGACGAACGGTCATCTGATGACTACTTAATCGAACTAATGCGGGAAAGATGAATGCGCTCCTCAAACTGCCCGAGTATCGATCCCAAGCAAGCAAATTGCTGGCTGCACTTGCCAACGAGGCTGTACCATTGCGGCCAGATTCCCTGCAAAAGCCCACCCGCAGAGATAACGACGCGCACTGACGCGACGGAGGAAAGGAGTGCAAGGTGGGACGCAAAGAGGATCTCGAAGGCCACATCCGTGAATCCTATGAACTCATTCACAGGTATGAGGACATCCTACGTCTCTCCGACAGACCTAAAGAGCAAGCCCGCGCCCGGCGTGCCATTGAGGAGCAGTGGGGTCTCATCGCGGGGTACTTAAGAGAGTATCTACCCCTCTGCGAGCAGATAGGTGCGCGGCTGCCGGCCGACATTCGTGAGATCGCCGCCCGTTTCGAAGCAGCAACTGATAAGCAGGCCCCATCTTGGGTTGAGAGGCCACCAGCAGCGTCCCCGACCAGCGGGGCTGTCTACGTCACTTACATTGACCACGCCGAAGGCATCGCCATCGGCAATGGTGCCCGCGTAGAACGACCGGAACGGAAACCTGCAGCAGCCCAACCGGCTCCGCCAAGCGTGTCGGTATCGTTGCTTACCCGCGTCATCCCGACGGCCTATTGCCATCACCTGAACGCGACAGCCTTTCCGCTGGTCACGGTCGCCCTGGACAACACCGGTCAGGGATGCGCCAACGCGGCTCTCCGCGTCTGCGCCGCCATCGAGGGCTACAGCGACCCCGACGTCGCCAGCCTCAACCTGCCCCAAGGAGAGCAAACCCGCATCCCCCTCCTGCCGCTCCTGAAGCCGCCCGCCGTCGCCACCCTCAACGAGATACGTCCTGCCACCCTGCGCGTCACCGTGGAGCAGATGGTCCCCACCCCCCGCATCCTCCACGACCGGACCGAGCGCGTCCACCTCCACGCCCGCGATACGGCCCTGCTGGCGGTGAAGGCCCCTGATGGCTCTATCGTAGACCTGACCAAATATCTGGTCGCCTGGGTCACGCCCCGCCACCCCGAGATCGAAAGGCTATTACGCCGGGCGGCCGAGTACTATCCCGACCGGCGGTTCGTCGGTTATCAGGGCGCGACCACGCCCACGGAGGCCGCCGAGATCGTGCGCAAACAGGCGCGGGCCATCTTCACCGCCCTCAAGCGAGATGCCGACCTGACCTACGTCAACTCGCCGCTAAGCCTGGGCGCGCAGGCCGGGCAGATTACCCAGCGGGTGCGGCTTCCCACCGAGAGCCTGGACGCGGGCGGCTCGGCCAACTGCATAGACGGCACTGTCCTCTTCGCCAGCCTCCTGGAACTGGCCTCTCTCCAACCGCTCATAGTGCTAGTGCCGGGCCACGCCTTCGTCGGCTGGCGCATCTGGCGGGGAGTGGACCAATATGAGTTCCTGGAGACGACGATGATCGGCAGCGACGACTTCGCCGCTGCGCTACAGACCGGGCAGGCTCAGTATGAGGAGGCGGTGTCGAAAGGATACTTCGGCCGCGGGCTGTTCGATCCTGGCGGCTTTGCCCGATTGATCGACGTGGCCGCCTGCCGGGCCAGGGGCATCTACCCACTGGAGTAACGCGATGACGCAGGCATCGGACCTTCTGCTTAACCTAGCCGCCGAACTGGCCGCCGATCTTCTCAAGACCGGTGCTGCTCGCTGATGGCGGGCTGGAGCCTGCTCTACGGGACGCTGCGCACGCTGGCGAGCAATATCCCAGTGGAGGCACTGGAGATGATAGCGCGGCTGGGGGAGAGGGAGCGAGCGGATGGGGCTGCGCAGAAGGCGCTGACCTGTGCCCTGGCCGCTGCCGAGGGGATTCGGGATGAGGAGCATCGCGCCGAGGCGCTGGTCACCGTCGTCGGCCCGCTGGCGGAAGTGGGAGACCAAGAGGTGCTGGTCCGCGCCCTCGACGCCACTGAGAGGATTAGGGATGAGGGGCCCGTGCCGAGGCGTTGGTCACCGCCGCCGGGGCAATAGCCCAGGTGGCCGCACCAAGGGAGAAGGAGGCCATCGGGTGGGGCGTCGTCGTCCTCCGGGCCGCGCGGACGCGGGGGCGGGAGGAGGTGTGGCAGCACATCGAGACCTTCGTGCCGCTCCTGGGGAAATTGGGCGTGATCCCCGCCGTCTGGGAGTGGGTGGAGAAGGTGGAATCGCTGAGGCGTTGAGGCGCCGAAGGGCGCCGATCCTACTGATATGACCGGCAGGTATGGGAGAATCGAGGAGGAATGACGATGAACGACTATGCGCAGGTGATCGTAGGCAACCACGGGACGATCTATGTCGAGGTCGCGCCCACCGTCAAGGAGGGCTGGCGTGAGGCTGGTCTAGCCGAGGTGAGGGAGAAACTGGTGTTGGAGTTCGACAAGGTAATGGGAACGGTGCGCACCGCTGCGCTCGGCTTTCGAGATGGCCTGAGCAAGTTGGAGAAGAAAGCCCGCCCCGACGAGGCCACCTTGGAGTTCGGACTGACGCTGGGGGGCGAGGCGGGTGTGGCCATCGCCGCGAAAGCCACCGGCGAGGCCGCCTTCAAGGTCTCCCTGACCTGGAAGAACTCTGAAGACGAGGATTGAAACTGCGTCAGGTAGGAGCACAGGATGGATACTTCCTGGGAACGGGCCATCGCCTGGGTGCGAGGGGAGAAGGTCGGAACCGGATTCCTCATTGACCACGACGCCCGCCTGCTCCTGACCTGCGCCCACGTCGTGGGAGATAGCGGGCGGGTGCAGGTGCGCTTCCCCGGCCAGGATGCGTCTTTGAACGCGACGGTGGTCGAGAACTGGGCCCCCGGCTTGGACGCGGCCCTCCTGCGGGTGGAAGGGCCGCTGCCGGAGGGAGTCGCGGAGGCTCTATTGGGGCTGGAGGTGGTCCGAGGGCACCATTTCCAGAGCCGGGGCTACCACTACGCCGGAGGGGGTGCGCCGCTGCCCATTGAGGGCAAAATCCGGGGCCTGGGGGAACTGGACGGCCAGCCGGCCGTCATCCTCAGCAGCATGGAGGTGGCGGAAGGGATGAGTGGCGGGCCGCTGGTGGATGCTGCAAGCGGCCTGGTAGTGGGATTGATCCGCCGCTACCACGAGCAAGAGTGCTGGCTGGCCTGTGGCGTCCCCCTCCGCGCCGTCGCCGACCGCTATCCCCGCCTGCTAGGACTGACCGCCGAGGCCCGCTACCGCCGACTCCTGCGGGCCGCCTACGGCTTCTGGGAGCGCCGCTTCACCCCCCTGGAGATGACCGCCCAGGAGCGAGAACGGCTGCCGGAGGCCCGACGGGGCTGGATCCCTCCCATCTTCACCGCCCTGGAGGAGCAAAAAGCGCGGGAAGAGCGGGATAGGGAACTGCCGCCCGTCCGCCGTGTCCCCCTCCCCGGCGGCCTGACCGAGGCGCTGGAGCGGTACGGGGCGGTGGTGCTCCTGGGGGTGCCTGGCGCGGGCAAGACCACCGCCTTCCAGCATCTGACCGGCCAACTGGCCTCCGACCCCGCCCGCATCCCCATCCTCGTCCCCCTGCGCCGCTACGAGCGGGATGACGAACCCCTCGACTTCATCCGCCGCAACTGGGCGTTGGCGCTGCAGGATGACCTGAACGAGGCCATCAGGTGCAAGGAAGCGGAGCCGATTCCCCTCCACCAGGTGGGAGAGGCGGTAGGGCCGCTGACGGCGCTGCTGGAGCACCTGTTGGAGCAGGGGCGGTTGGTGCTCTTGTTAGACGGGCTGAACGAGATGCCCGGCCTGGCCCCCGACGACCCACGCCTAGCCCGCCTGGCGGCCCTCGTGGACCGGGCGCGGGCGCGGGGGAACCGGGTGGCGGTCGCCTGCCGGGTGTTGGACTACGCTGCCTTGCGCCGCCCGCCAGAGCGCCCCTTGCAGCGGGTCGAGTTGGAGCCGCTGGACGAGGAGCGCATCCGCACCTTCCTGCGCGGCTATCTGGACGATGAGGAAGAGGAGAGGCTAGCCTGCTGGCTGGGGGAACCGGAGCGGAGGGCGATACGGGAACTGTGCCGAGTTCCCTTTTTCCTGGCATTGGTCACTTCCCTGTACGTGCTGAAGAAAGG
>Ga0164318_10005706_pt1 | contig 12037 bp, 7 predicted proteins | sample GuaBasSedimGuay9_FD_113734 | JGI IMG/M metagenome (GOLD analysis project Ga0164318, IMG submission 113734) | Subseafloor sediment microbial communities from Guaymas Basin, Gulf of California, Mexico - Guay9, Core 4571-4, 0-3 cm | ecosystem: Environmental > Aquatic > Marine > Hydrothermal vents >... | reverse complement strand
GTTTGTCAGCACGCATACCGGCAGCCGGCCCGGTGCTTTCGCTTTAATTGAAGTGATTGACAACGGTTGCGGGATGACTCCCGAGGCCCGGCAACACTGTTTCGAACCTTTTTATACGACTAAAGAGGTGGGTCAGGGTACCGGCCTGGGGTTGTCGATGATTTATGGTATCGTTAAACAGAATAATGGTTATGTTTGTCTCTTAAGTGAAACCGATCAAGGGACAACGATTCAGATTTACTGGCCGCTTTTGTCTGAAGTTGATGCTGTTGCTACTGCTGAACCAGAAATTAAACGGGAGTAACTTATGCAGTATTGTAAGAAAATATGTATATTTTGCCTGTTTCTGTTGTTTTGCGTTTCTGGGGCGAGTTTATCTCTTGCCCAAGACAAGCCTCAGACTTCTGTTTCGAAAAAAAACTTTCGGATTCTTGTCCTGAATTCATATCATCGCACCCACCCCTGGACTGAAGCGATAAATCAGGCACTTCAGGATACAATCTCTGCGGCAGACTTTAAGGTTGATTGGCACTTTGAATATATGGATTCAAAGCGTTTTAAACCGGCAGCTATTTTCCCTTCCCTGGAAGAATTATACCAAAAAAAATATCGGGATTACCATTTTAATCTTATAATTACTACGGACAATAATGCACTTGATTTTATTATTCCCCGGCGCCAGAAGTTATTTCCCAAGGTACCGATAGCTTTCTGTGGGGTTAATGATTTTACCCCGGACAATATTTACGGCATTAAAAGAATAACTGGTGTAGTTGAAGCTGCGGACTTTAAGGGAACGATTGAATTGGCGCTTAAACTGCAGCCGAATGTTAAGTTTGTTGCTGTGGTTTGTGATAATACCCCTACCGGCGAGGCGCATCAAAATGTGTTCAGAAAAATAGCCCGGAATTTTGCTGGTCAAGTTGAATTTATTGAGCTCTTTAACAAAACTCTTTCGGAGTTGGTTGTTGCTCTTAAGAACCTCCCGGATGAGAGTGTTGTTTTGGAGCTTTCATTTTTTCGGGATCGGGAAGGGAAGTGTTTTTCAGTTCGGGAGCAGGCTGCCCTGATTATTGAAAATAGCCGCTGTCCGGTCTATACCGCCTGGGATTTTTTTCTTGGCCTCGGAGTTGCTGGCGGAGTAATGGTTAGTGGTCGTACTCAAGGTGAAAGTGTGGCTCGACTTGCGATGCAGATTCTCAATGGTGAAGAGCCGGGCAATATTCCCGTGTTGACTGATAATATTAATGTTCCAATGCTGGATTACAACGTAATTAAAAAGTTTCATATTCCAATCTCAAGAATCCCTGCCGGCACGATAATGATCAATCAGCCACACTCTTTTTATGAACAAAACAAAATGATCATTTGGCAGACAGCAGTAGTTATCCTGATTCTGCTATTTCTCATATCTATTCTGATTGTTATTATTATAAAGCGTCGCCGGTTTGCAGAAAGACTGAAATTGTTTAATGAACAGCTGGAGCAAACGGTCGCAGCAAAAAGGAGAAAACTGCATTACAGTGAAAATAGATTTCGTTTGATGATGGAGTCGATGAATGACCCGGTCTATGTCTGTTCGTCAGATTTCCTGATTGAGTATATGAATCCGGAAATGATTAAAATGGTTGGTCGTGATGCTGTAAACGAGGTATGCTTTCAGACTATATTTGGCTTTACCGAGAGATGCCCATGGTGTGAAAGTACACATGATTCTCGGGGTAAACGTTTTGAGTCAGATATATTAAACCCCAATGATAAACACTATTATCATATTTTACATTCACCGATTATCAATTTTGATGATACCGTTTCTAACATGATAATCTTTCGTGATACGACGGCAATTAAAAAACTTGAGAGCCAGCTGTTACAAGTGCAGAAGATGGAATCAATTGGTACTCTGGCTGGAGGCATTGCGCATGATTTTAATAATATCCTTACGGCTATTTTCGGTTATTCCGAAGTAGTTATGTCGCGTCATGCAGAGGATAGTGAAGATTGGCATGATCTCAATGAGATTCAGAAATCAAGTGAAAAGGCGGCGGCTCTCACCCAACAGCTTCTGACCTTTAGCCGGAATCAGAAAATTGAACCACAAGTAATTAATTTCAACAGTTTTCTGGTTGAGATGGGAGATATGATCGGGCGTTTACTTGATGAAGATATTAATCTGGAAACATCACTTGATATGAATGTCGGGCGAATTATGGCCGATCCCACCCAGTTGCATCAGATTATCATTAACTTGTTGGTAAATGCCCGGGATGCACTGCTGATGAGTTCTGAAATAACTGGTAAGACTGTCAAGATCTCGACCTCTGAGGTCTATCTCGATGAAGCATTTAATCTTTTTCATGACGGGAGTTCTCCGGGGCCGCATCTCCTGATTGAGATTTCCGATAATGGTTGCGGGATTTCGACAGAGGATTTAGAACATATTTTTGAACCTTTTTTCACAACCAAACCGGTCGGCCAGGGGACGGGCATGGGCCTGGCATCCGTTTATGGTATTATTAAACAGAATGCCGGAGCCATTTATGTTTCGAGTGAACTCGGTTCCTGGACGACATTCAAAATCTATTGGCCGCTTTTGAAAGTGAGTGATGCGGCTGCCAAAGATGCTGATGAAAAAGTTGCACCGTTAACCTTAACCAGTGGTTCGGAGACGATCCTTTTCGCGGAAGATGATGAAAGTATCCGGAAAATAATCGGCCAGAAATTCGAGCAGAATGGTTACCAGGTTATTTCTGCAGCTAATGGCCATGAAGCTTTGGAAAAAGCCCGGAGCCATGCTGGAAATATCGACCTGCTCTTTACAGATGTGATTATGCCGGTAATCGGCGGTAAGGAGCTTAGTGATGCGATGCTTAAGCTCTATCCGGAGATAAAGATTATCTTTGTTTCCGGATATCTGGATGATCGTATCCATAAGGACATTTTGGAAAAAGGTATTTTTGTCAATAAACCGTATAGTTTTAAAAAAATTGTCGCTATGATTCGCCAACTTTTTGATAAATGAAAATCGTAAATTGGCTGAATGAGGAGGTGCTGATGAAACGTCTATGGACTTTTATTGTTTGTGTTGCAATCCTGTTTCTGTCTACAGCCCTAACTCTGCCGACGGCTGCTACCGTAACAGAATCTGTCGCGGATTCGCAGGATGTGGTTATTGGTGTACTTGCCAAACGTAGCCCGGTCAAGTGTTTGCAACGTTGGCAACCGATAGCTGAATATCTAAACCAAAATTTTTACGGCAAAAGTTTTAAGATTTTGCCGTTAACTTTCGATGAAGTAGAGGACGCGGTTGTCACTAAAAAAGTCGATTTTGTGCTTGTCAATCCCGCAGTTTATATTTTACTTGAAGTAAAATATAAGGCTTCCCGGATTTTAACTCTGGTGCAAAAACAGAATAGTGTTTTTAGTACTGAATTTGGTGGGGTGATCTTTTATCGGGCTGATAAAGGTAACTTTACTAAGATTGAGGACCTAAAAGGTAAGAGTGTAGTGGCTTTCAATCAAACCGCATTAGGAGGATGGTTGTCAATTCAGTTTGAACTTTTTGAAAAAGGTATGACGCCGGAAAATGATCTGGCAGGTTTGGAATTTGTCGATAATATGGATGATGTTGTCTATGAGGTTCTAACCGGGCAAAGTACTTTCGGGTGTGTTCGGACTGGTCACCTGGAGAAAATGAGTCGGGAAGGTTTGATTGATTTTAAAGAACTGAGGGTTATCCATGATCATGGTGGAGGCAAAAACCATCTTCCTTTTGTTCATTCGACTCTATCTTATCCGGAATGGCCCCTGGCTAAATTATCTTACACTAACCGTTATTTGGCCGATCGCGTGGCTCTGGTGTTGCTCTCCCTGCAGGCGGTCGACGAAGCTGCGGTTAAGGCTGGAATCGGAGGTTTTACAACGGCGTTATCTTATACTCCTGTTAGAAAGCTTATGAAAGTACTAAAACAGCCCCCTTATGAACACCAGGGAGAGGTGACTTTGGGTAAGGTTTTCTGGCAGTACTACCATTATATAATCTTTATGTTTATTATGGTGTTGGCTGTATTCATTGGAATTATCAGTTTGTCCATATCTAATAATCGCGTGCAGAACCTGCAGAAGGAACAGAAGAGTACGATTGAAAAACTACATCTCGCTGAGGCCGATGCCCAGGCCCGGAATTATATGGCGCAGGAGCTCTTGAATGCGATCCCGCTGCCGGTATTTTATCTGGACGGCCAGAGTAATTTTCGGGGTTGTAATTACGCATTTGAAGAGTTATCCCGATTTTCTAAAAATGAACTTCGGGGAAAATCCGGGGTTGATTTTAAGGTGGCGGGCGGCATCTCGATTATAACCGAAGCTGACAAGGATCTTTTACAAAATTTAGGCTTGATCTCCCGGGAGTTTGCAGTTGATAGAGATGGGGAACGGACTCAACATGAACTCAAATTAAGTGTTTACCGTAACACCGAACAACAGCCGGCCGGGCTGATTGGCGTGATTAGTGACCTTACCAGCCATAAGTTGCTGGCCCGACGTATGGCCCAGCTCAGTGCAGTTATTGAACAGGCCGCTGAAAGTATCGTCATCACTGATCTTGAAGGTAATATTCAATATGTCAACCCGGCATTTGAGGAAATTACCGGTTATTCAATGGCTGAAGCTTTAGGGCAGAATCCGCGTGTTTTAAAAAGCGGTCGCCAGGATGATAATTATTACAAAGAGCTCTGGGAGACCTTGGCAAAAGGTGAGATCTGGCGTGGGGCATTCGTTAATAAACGGAAAGACGGGACGTTTTTTGACGAATCTGCAGCTATCTTTCCGATTCGAAATGATGATGATGAGATTATTGCACTCGCGGCAGTCAAACGTGATATAACCCATGAGAAAGCGATGCAGACCCAGCTGCGGACAAGCCAGCGGCTTGAAGCTGTGGGGCAGCTCGCCGCCGGGGTCGCTCATGAGTTGAATACACCGATCGGTTTTGTTGCCAGCAATTTCGAAAGTATTACCGGCTATGTCAAAAATTTTGTTGATCTGATTGAGCTTTATCGAAAAACCGTTTCTGATCTTGCCGGCCAGCTGCCGGAAGCAGGGCCTGCGGCCCTGGAACAGGCGGCCGAACTTGAAGAGGATCTGCAGATTGAATTTATCCTCGAAGATCTGGATGATCTTTTCAGCGAATCGCGGGATGGATTTGCAAGGATCAGCTCGATTGTCACTAAGCTCAGGGAGTTTTCCCGGATAGACCAGATGGATGCCAAGGAGAGCTTCAATTTTAACCGGGCGATTGAAACCACTATGGTTGTGGCCCGCAACGAGTATAAATACAGTGCTGAAATTGAACTGAACCTGGAGTCGGAACTGCCTGACGTTATGGCCTCCGGCGGCGAGATTAATCAGGTGGTTCTCAATTTGATTATTAATGCCGCTCAGGCTATTAAAGAGCAGGAGCGTTCAGAACTGGGCAAGATAGAAATTACCACAGAATATGATGATGATTGGGTGCGTTGCCGGTTTGCCGATGACGGCCCCGGGATTAAGCCGGAGAATATTGAGCGTATTTTTGATCCCTTCTTTACCACCAAACCGGTGGGTAAAGGAACCGGCTTGGGGTTAAATATATCCTATGATATAATCACGAAAAAGCATAACGGCAGTCTGGTTGTAGAGTCAACCCTCGGCGAGGGAACTACTTTTTTTATTGCTTTGCCGCGCCATAATGCGACTTCGGAAAAAGGGTGAAATTATAATGTCTGAACAAAAGTATATTCTTTTTGTCGACGATGAGCGCAGTGTTTTACGTTCCTTGAAACGAGCCTTTATCAGAAGTGGTCATAAACTTTATTTTGCTGATACTGCTGAACTTGGTCTTGAAATCCTGGCTGCAGGCAAGGGCCGGATCGATATGGTTTTAAGTGATATGCGGATGCCGGGGATGGATGGTTATGACTTTCTCAAAAAGATTAAAGAAGATTATCCACAGGTTATCCGTTTGATCTTGAGCGGTTTTGTTGAAGAGTCTTATGTTTACAAAGCTTTAATCGATGGTTCAGCCAAAACCTATCTTGCCAAACCCTGGAGTACCAAGGAGTTAATCGACCTGGTTAATAGCTTGATTGAGATTGAGGATAAACTTAAAGCCAAGAATTTGCTGGAGATTATCAATACCGTTGGGGAACTGCCGACATTGCCGGATATCTATCAGAAAATCATGGCCTTGATCGATGCTGATGCTGATTTTGATAAAATTGTGGCCGTTATAGAGAATGATCCAGCAATGACGGCCAAGGTTCTGCAGGTGGCAAATTCCGCTTTTTTTAAGAGTGGTACAGCTTCGTTAAAAAGAGCGGCAGTGTTTATCGGGCTGATGGCGTTGAAGGATATTGTTGCCGGTAGCGCTGTATTTGAGGCCCTGGCGGCGCCTGAGTTAGGACCTTATTCGATTGAGGTGATCTGGGAGCATGCGGTTGCCTGTAACGGTCTGGTCAGTGAAATGTATGAGCTTATTCATGACGAAAAAATCCCCGAGGATGTCGCTTCAGTCGGGCTTCTGCATAATGTTGGGATTTTGGTAATGCTTAAGTATTTTCCGGATGAGTTGCTGCAGGTCGTGGATCAGCAAAAAAAGCACCCGGAACTTACACAATTGCAACTCGAAGAGGAGATCCTGGGAGTCGATCATGCTCGGCTCGGAGCTTACCTTTTGAACTGGTGGAATATGCCTTATCCGTTGATAGAAGCGGCACTTTTTCATCATGACCCCCTGGCGGCAGCTCCGGGGAATCAGGAGATTATTGTTCTTCTTCATGTTGCCGATCATCTGACTCAAATCGAAGCCGGATCCGAAAATATTAAACCGCTTGATCCCGAGATTTTTACCCGCGTTGAAATTCCCGGCCGTTTTCGTGAGCAGTGTCAGATTCTAGAAAAGGAAAATGATTGTGAGTAATCTATCGACTCGGCTAACTATTCTTCTGGTTGATGATGAAGCGATGATCTTGAAAACCCTGCAGCGTCTACTCGTAAGACATGATTGGGATATCGTGATTGCCGAGAGCGGGGCTCAGGCACTTGAGATTATGGCGCAAAGGTCAATTGCTTTGCTGCTTACTGACCAGCGTATGCCGGAGATGAGCGGCCTGGAACTTTTGCGGGAGGTTAAAGCCAGTTATCCTGATACCGTTCGTATCGTTCTTACCGGTTATGCTGAGATGGATGTGGTGGTTAAATCTATTAATGAGGGTGAGGTCTATCGCTTTTTGACTAAACCCTGGAATAACGCTGAACTGCTCAAAACCGTGCATGAGGCTCTCCAGCACTACCATGAAAAAATGACCCGTTACTCAGAGATCACAAGTCAACTGGAACTGGCCAACCTTGAAACTGTGATGGCTCTGGCAGAGGCGATTGAACTGAAAGACCATTATACCAAAGGCCACTGCAGCCGGGTACGGGATTATGCCTTGCGCATCGCGATGGCTCTGAATCTTTCTGATAACTTGCGTCGGGATCTGGTTTATGCCAGTATCCTGCATGATTGTGGCAAAATCGGAGTCAGTGAATCCATACTTAACATTGACGGCCCTCTAAATGATGAGCAATACCGCGAAGTCAAACGCCACCCGGTTTTAGGTTTTGAGATGACCAGTAAAATTGATTATCTGCGGCCGGCCAGTATTATTATCCGGCAACATCACGAACGCTGGGACGGGACGGGGTATCCTGATGGAATAAAGGCCGATGAAATATCCCTCGGAGCTCGGATTGTTGCGGTAGCGGATACCTTTGATGCCATGACTTCAAGTCGTCCTTATCGCCGGGCGCTCGATTTCGATGTCGCTGTTCAGGAACTTATTACCAATCGCGGCAGTCAGTTTGACCCGGAAATAGTAGATCTTTTTGTCTCGTTATTGGATCGTTCCACTCCTTTTTCGGGAGAGCTTGAAACCCCGCGCCGGTTGCTGTTGGTAGGGGCTCTTTCCGAGCAGATATCTGAACTTGCAAATTCATTACCGGCAACTTGCTATGAATTGATTTCCGTCGCGACTTTGGCTGAGGCTAGAGTCTTGATAACGAGTGTTGATATGGTTGTTTGCGCTCGGCATCTGGAAGATGGAGATGTAATTGATTTTCTGATTGCATGTAAGCATCTTAACCCACAAATTATACGAATCATGTTGATTGCCCGTCAGGATATGGCAGGTATGGCGGAAACTGTTAATCAGGTTGGTCTTTATGCTTTTATGATTTATCCTTTAAGGCCGGCTGAAGTTTATGCTTTGGTCGAAAATGCTTTTGAATGGCAGCGCATGGCAAGTGTTTTGCATTTTGTCGAATAGTGTCGATATTAAAGGGTATCCCCTAAAGAGAGATTTCGATTATGGAATATGAAATTACCACAGAAGAGTTCCAGCGTATCTTGATTGTTGATGATGAGGTTAAGATAGTTAATGCCGTCCGCCGGGTTTTTTCGACTTCAAACTTTATCAAAGTCGAAACTGCCAACAGTCCCGGTGAGGCTTTGGCGGCGCTGACAAGCTTTCCCGATCTGCGTCTGGTAATCAGTGATTATATGATGCCGGGTATGGACGGTCTCGAACTCTTAAGCGAGATCAGTCGGGTCAATCCGGAAATTATCAGGATTATTTTGACCGGTCATGCTGGTCTTGGTACCACTCTTCGGGCGATCAATGAAGTTGGAGTCTATAAGTTTATTCTTAAGCCCTGGAATAATCACGATCTCTATTGGACGGTGGTTCGGGCTCTGGAGCTCGGCGCGGCCCGGCGTGAGAATCTGCAGTTGAAGAAAAAACTCAAAGAACAGAGTCACTTGATGCAGCGGATAGAAAAGCTCTATCCGGGCATTTCAGAGGTTAAACGGGATGCAGATGGCGCGACAGTCCTGTCTGAATTGTAAATTATATTAATAATTAAAAGGTTCTATCAATGGTCATAGAAAAAAAGCACACCGTACTTTTTGTAGATGATGAACAGCGGGTTTTGAAATCTATAAAAAGGGGACTTATCGGCGAACCGTATCGTACCATTTTTGCTGCCAGTGGTATGGAAGCCCTGGAGATTTTAGCGGAAAAGCCGGTTGAAGTAATTGTTTCTGATATGAAGATGCCGGAGATGAACGGGCTCGAACTTCTCCAGGAAGTGGCGAAGCGCCATCCGGAGATTATTCGTTTAGTGCTCTCTGGATACTCGCATACCAGTACCGTTCTGGCAGCGGTTAATGAAGGAAGAATTTTTCGCTATATCACTAAACCATGGCGAATAGATGACGACATCAAACCGGCTCTGGCAGCGGCTTTTGAACTCTATGATCAGCGGGTTGATGAGCGTCTGGAAGCGAAAAAGCTGCAGCTAAATAATACAGAACTCAAAGGGGCACTGGATGATGGCCGCAAAACTGTCTCCGAAACCAAAAAAGTGGCCAGTGAAATCTATCGTCGCAAAACTGATGCCCAGCGGCGCGCTCTTGAGCGGGTGCAGGGGCTTCTAAACTATGTTTCGAGTCAGGCGATCAACCTTGAGATGGGAGAGATAGATGACGAAAGCCGCAAACTTGTTGTTGAAATCAAGAACAGCTGTCGCGAGGCTATTGCGGGACTGGAAAAAGTTTATCTTTTCAATGCTCTAGAAGTCGGAGAAAGAAAGCCGGTTGCCGCTGTTCTTGAGTTACCCGAATTTTTTGCCGAACTTGAGTCGGCGGTTAAAAAAGCGGCGCAATCTTCCGGTTTGACAATTATCTTTCAAACTGTTTCTGCTCTGCCGGAGCAGGTGGTGACCGATGTTGAGTTACTTCGGGTTATGCTTTGGGAAATTTTGGATAATGCTCTCCAGAATAGCCCGTCCGGTGGGATTGTTGTCTGTAATGTTGAACCACAAGTTGTCAGTGAAGGGGTTTTACGGTTAACTACAGTGATTCGTGATACCGGTCCGGGAATCAAGGCAGCCGAGCTTAAAGAGTTGCAGCAACCCTTTTCCTGCGGCTCCTCCGGCAATAATCGCCAGTCCTGGGGCGTTGGTCTAAGCCTCGCCCGAATGATCGCTTCCCGACTGAACGGATCATTGAAAGTCGGCGAGGTTGACCAGGGCTGTCAGGTTACGCTTACAGCTGAAGTTCGCATCAGTTCTAGCCCTGATACTGAATAAGAGGAGTTTGCGATGAAGGTTAAGTCATAAGTATGGCTGAAATATTGAGGTTGCCAGTCGTAAGGTATGCGCTTTTCTATTTGACTCGGAGTAAAAATTTATACCATAATTTAATTTAGCAAATGATAGCCTCAGAAAAGCCAAACTGGTAAAAGATTGGAATGAGAAATCAGGAATCTTTTAGATAGCCAGACTACTTTTCAAAAAAGTAGTCTGGCTATTTTTGTTTTGTCGGCATATCTTAAAGCACGCCGTCTGACATTCCGGACAGAACACCCTGCGTCTTGGTAAGGAGAGGAAAGATTTTTTCTCAGAGTGATTATCAGGGGGAAAGAAAGTCATCTCCCTTATTTCGAATATCAGCAATAACAGTATGAATTTTCGAGGAAATAATTATGGGTAAAGCTGAAATCCTCAGCACAATAAGAGAAACTTTTTTTTATGGAGCCACAGATTACACAAAAAATCAGCCGGACCTTTTTGTACCCCACAAATTCAAGATGTTAGCCCCATCCCAGGTTGACGATTTTATGAATAACTTAAATGAAGGGATCACTGAAAAAGAAATTTTAATATACATTCATCTCCCATTTTGTTTTTCCGAATGCAGTTTTTGTAATTCTTTCCCGTATAAAGTGAACCACGAAGTCCAGAAAAAGTATCTTGCCAACCTCTTAAAAGAACTGGATATTTTTACCGGTTATGGAGTTTTTAAAGGCAAGAAAGCGAAAGGTATTTATTTCGGAGGTGGAACCCCAACTTCTTTCTCTAATGGTGACTTGGATCGTATCCTGACAAAAATCTCATCGGTAATTAGTTTATCAAGCGGTTGCAGCATTACCTCTGAGGCCCATCCTTTAACTCTTTCTGACCAGGAAAGAATAGTCCAAATGCGAGATATAGGCATAAACAGGTTAAGTATTGGTTGTCAGACATTTGATAAAGATCTTTTAAAATTATGTAATAGAAGGAATACAAAATCTCAAATCGCTAAAATTGTAAACTCTGCCCGCGATGTTGGATTATCGATAAATATTGATATGATGACCGGCCTGCCGGGACAGTCATTGGGTAGTGTTGACAGGGACTTAGAGATATTAAGTAAAATCAAACCGGATACGGTTGAATATATAAGACACGAAATCATTAATCCCAAGGTGGTGAAACTTTACAAAGAGAACCCCCATCTCATGGTTGACAAAGACACACTGTTTGAAATGGTATGTCGCACCCAAGAATGGATGACAGTACATGGTTACCAACAGAACGGCAGCTTTGTTGATAGCAGACAATGGGCTTACAGGTATCATTGGTTGCATGAAATGCCCATCATAGCCTTTGGTTCAAGGACACGATCATATACAAAATTTACCTGTTATGATAAACACGAAGATATTTCAACATATTCGAGTATTTTAGACAAAGGGATTCTCCCTATCGGCAGATTCATCTCTCTGAGTAAAAAAGATCAAATGTACCGGTCTACTTTATTAAGGCTCCAGTTGAAAAAAGGTATCGATAAAAAATGGTTTCAGGAGAAATTTTCACTGAATCCCTCTGATGTATTCGGAAGTCTATTCTCAAAACTTACCGATCTTGGTTGCCTGGAAGAGGAAAATGGAGCTATTCGTTTAACAAAATATGGGGCCTGTTTTGTTGAAGATGTATGTGACTGTATCATCGATGCGGCATTAAAAGAAGAGTCAGAATTTCTTGTAAGGAGCCCCCATTCAGAGGGTACGAAATCCTCAAGGTCAAGTCTTGGGTAGAGTAGAGAGCAGGCTTGCCCAGAGTTAGTCACGACCTATCTGTTTCCGCCCCTTTCGTCTGGCGGTGCCTCATTAGTCGTAACATAGCCGAATTTGCC
>Ga0164318_10005705_pt1 | contig 12038 bp, 14 predicted proteins | sample GuaBasSedimGuay9_FD_113734 | JGI IMG/M metagenome (GOLD analysis project Ga0164318, IMG submission 113734) | Subseafloor sediment microbial communities from Guaymas Basin, Gulf of California, Mexico - Guay9, Core 4571-4, 0-3 cm | ecosystem: Environmental > Aquatic > Marine > Hydrothermal vents... | reverse complement strand
ATACCCGCTAGCTTTTGGCGTAGAAATCCAATCACGCAATCGTTTTGGATTGGGCGAATAAATATTTGTTATTTGTGAATAAACTCTCCAACAGTCCTCTTTTGCGTTATTGGGTTTTCCATCTATAACAATTCGTACAGCAAATAAATCATAAACTTCTTCAAAAAGCACATTTTGCTTAATCATTTTAGCCCAAATAGAGGGAACAGATTTAGTTCGCCATTTTATTTCAAATTTAAAATGATGAGCATGCAATTCTCTTTCTATTGGTCTGATAAAATCCTGAATATAAACTTCTCGTTTTGCTTTTGTTTCCTTAATTTTATTGATTATCTCATTATAAATATCAGGTTGTTCGAACTTCATCACACGCTCTTCAAACTCTGATTTTACTTTGTATAAACCAAGCCTATGAGCAATGGGAATATACAAATACTTAATTTCATCAATAATCTGGTCTCGCTTATTATCCAATAAATCAAAATGACGAATATCATTTAGCCGATGAGCCAACCGGATAAGAATTACTCGCATATCATCAACCATTGATAAAAATAAAGTACGAAACGTTTCGGACTGGAAAGAAATTCGTTCAGTACGTAATTCTGACACAACATCAAAGCCGCTAACTATTTCGGCAACATGTTCTCCAAAGTCATTCTTAATCTTTTCTAATGTATAATCAGTTTTCTTATTAATCCCATGCAGCAACGAACAAATAGCAGCAGTTGGTCCAAGACCAATTTCTTTCATTGAAATAATTGCTATGTCAAGATTGTAAATTATAAAAGGTTGCCCATCTTTTGTTTCGTCGTTGCGATAAATATCCGAAGCAATTTTAAATGCAAGGTTTATTGATATCTTATCAACCGTAGATAAAGTGTATAAGCTACAATCAAGTAATTCATCAAACTTTTTCTTAATTATATCATCGTAAGATGCCATTATTAATTGTTAATGGTTAATTGTTAATTGTTAATTGTTAATTATTTTTATTAAAGTAATTTTTAACACAATCATGAAAACAGAGATATGCAAATATAATTAATGAAATAATGCCTGCAAATATATTTATGGTTTATTACGAAAAAAAAGGACTCAATCAAAATTCAGAGCTAATAATGAAACCCATTACAACAATTATTGTACTATTTTTGCGTTGGCAATATATAACTTATTTAAATGAAAATAATTAAGATAATAATCGCAACTTTTTTAGTTATCATAGGTGTTTCAAATAATTTAGTTGGGCAAATAATTAAAGGAGAAGCACTATTGGGATTAAACCTAAGCCATGTTCAGGGAGACGAAGTATCAGGCTTTAAAAAGGTTGGATTAAATATTGGGGCCGGTGTATTAGTTCCCTTTAAAAAAAACTGGGATGTTAGCATGGAAGTTAATTATAATCAAAAGGGAGCAAGAGAACCTGACCAATATCATGATACTGATTCTTTGGGGAATGTTACTACCGGAGCATACAAACTTAGGCTTAATTATGTTGAAATTCCAGTATTAATTCACTATACAGATAAGGAATTTATTACAATTGGTGGTGGTTTTTCGTGGGGAAGATTAGTTGGCGTACAAGAATGGGAACATGGTAATATAGTACCAACTACCACATTGAATAGTGATGTTTCCAGCAAAAATGATTTTAGCTATATTGTTGATTTGCGGATTAGAATTAAAGGGCCACTTAAATTTTCAGTACGATACCAAAGTAGTATGGCAAAAATTAGAACACGAGAATTTGAGAATGTGTATACTGGGGATAAATGGACAAGAGACCAATACAACAGAGTACTAACTTTCAGGCTTATATACATTTTTAACGAAACCCAAAGCAAACGAAATAAGCCTACTGAATAATGAAGAATGCAAGTTATTGGATTAATAACCTAAACCTCCTACCCCATCCCGAAGGTGGATATTATAAAGAGTCGTACCGATCAACAGGAGAAATAAAAAACAGCACCTTACCCAAAAATTTTAATGGTAACAGAGCTTTTTCAACTGCAATATATTTTCTTTTGGAAAAAGGTAATTTTTCTGCTTTCCATAGGATTAAATCAGATGAATTATGGCATTTTTATGATGGTGATCCAATTGCGATTCACGTTATTAACTATGACGGAATTCTAACAACCCATATACTTGGTAAACAACCGCATAAAGGAGTGTTCCCACAAATTGCCATACCTGCAAACACTTGGTTTGCTTCTGAATCAACTGGTGACTATTCATTAGCAGGATGTACGGTATCACCAGGGTTTGATTTTAATGATTTTGAGATGGCAGACAAAAATAAATTAATTGATTTATATCGCGAATACAGCATTATTATTGAAAAATTCACAAGATAAATTTACAGCATGATTTATACACTTGGTGAATCGTTATTGGATATAATAATTAACTCGATTGACAATGCAACCGTAAAACCTGGTGGTGCAATGCTTAACACAGCAGTTTCTATTGGAAGATCTAAATTAAAAGTGGCGTTAATAACCGAGTTGGGTGATGATGACACGTCCAATTTAATAACTTCATTCCTAAAAAGCAATAATGTTTCATCAGAGTATATAAATTTGTATAGTAATAATAATACCTCTCTTGCGTTGGCTTTTTTAGATGAAAATAAAAAACCTAAGTATACATTTATTAAAAACTATCCTAACAGTAGAAAGTTTGCCAAAATTCCAATTTTTAATACTGATGATATATTACTTTTTGGTTCAATGTATTCCATTGATGAACAAATAAGAAAAAATATTTTATCGATAATAACCAATGCCAACAAAAATAATTCAATAATTATTTACGATCCAAATATTAGAAATGCTAACCACTTAACTAATCCAGTTTTAATGGATGCACTTCTTCAGAATATTAAAATATCACATATTATTAAAGGCTCGGACGAAGATTTTACTAATATTTTTAAAAGTAGTAATATCCAAATTCAAATTGCTGAACTGAGAAAAATAAACAGGAATGCATTAATTATAATAACGCTTGGCGCAGATGGAGTAATTGCAGATTTAGATGGACAAACTACTAAATTACCTGCCATTAAAACTAATGTTGTAAGTACAGTTGGAGCAGGTGATGCATTTAATGCAGGGATAATTTTTGTAATTTTCAAATTAAAATTGAGAAGAAATGATTTGATGAAAATATCAGACAACCAACTGAAACAAATCCTTAGAAGTGGTCTTCAATTTTCATCTAAAGTATGTGCCACGCTAGATAATTATATTCCAACAAAAGAACATTAACTCATTAATTTTTTTTCCTAAATTTATTTCTGGCTTGAGATGCAAAATCATCAAATTTATCCCTCAATCCATCCATCTCTTCACGTATAAACTTTTCAATATTTGATATGTTAACAGGGTCACCTTGCATTTCAAGTTTTTCACTTATGGTAAGTGCTGGCGGAATAATAACCCACAAAATTAAATACGCAAGTATACTTAATCCCGAAAGAGTAGCAATTACAAAAGCAAGCCTAAACCAAACAGTATCAAACCTAAAATAAGCGCCTAATCCTGAACACACTCCACCAATCATTCGATCGTCAATATCTCGGAACAATCGTTTTCTTCCAACCTGTTTTATATTAGGCTCATTGTAATTATCTTCATCATCAAAATCCGAAGGTTTCCCCATTACTGCAATTACATCTGCAACATCTTCTTCTGTAATTACTTCTTTTTTAGCACTTAGCTTTTGCTGAAATAATTCAACAATTCGAGTTTCAATATCAATTATAATTTCGTCACCACCTACTGTATTCTTAAAGTGATTATTGATATCCTTTAGGTACTTCTTAAGTTTTTCATAAGCATCATTATCCACATGAAAAACAATACCTCCAATATTAATATTCATTATTTTATTCATCGCTTGTAGATTTTAAGTTAATTAAACTATTAACAGAATTTGATAACTGCATCCAGTTATTTTTTAGTGATTCCATTACTTCAATTCCTGCATCTGTTAAACTAAAGTATTTTCGAGGTGGCCCTGATGTTGACTCTTCCCAGCGGTAACTTAATAACCCATCATTTTTTAGCCTTGTAAGTAAAGGATAAACTGTACCTTCAACAACCAGTAACTCAGCATTTTTTAAAGCTTCCAGTATATTTGAAGTGTAAGCTTCTTTGTTGTGTATTACTGACAAAATGCATAACTCCAACACACCCTTTCTCATTTGGGCATTAATTTTATCTAATTTCATTTTGCAAGGATACAACAAAATATAGTACCATGTTATACATAGTACTATATTTATCTGATACATCTTCTATAGTACTGATTATCAAATTCATTATCATTAATAAATAGTTATTATACTGATAATCAATTATTTGCGACTTGGCAGTTTTATCTAGCTACGTAGCCAGATAGATTTGCGAGAAACACTTGTCTGCCTCAGGCATAAAAAACTACACGAACTGTTGTTTAAAATACAACAGTAATTATATTTTACATTGGTTGATAATTTAGAGTTATTAACCATTATCAACTATCTTTGCAGCATATTAAAAATAATTATGAAAATATTAATACTAAACGGTCCAAATCTTAACCTTACAGGCCAGCGAGAAACAAAGCTGTACGGTACTCTATCCTTTGAAGATTATGTTGAGGAGCTAAAGAAAAGATTTCCTTGTATTGAAATAAGTTACGATCAATCAAATGTTGAGGGTGAGCTAATAAATAAAATGCAAGAAGCCAATTTTGAATACAATGCTATTATTCTTAATGCCGGTGCGTATACACATACTTCTATTGCCATTGGAGATACTGTTAAAGCAATAGAAATTCCTGTTATTGAAATTCATATATCAAATATTTTCTCAAGAGAAAACTTTAGGCATACTAGCCACATTGCTCCTTATTGTATTGGAAGTGTTTCGGGTTTTGGCTTAGACTCGTATAGGCTAGCTCTTGCTTATTTCAGAAAGTAGGAATACCAAATTAACATCAAAACACTCAATAAGTTCTTTATCTTTTTATTTCAAATTTTAGAATCTCAAGCAAGGTGTATTATAGTATATAGGGTTAACTTTATGAATGTGGTGCGTGCCACACTTTATTTAATAATTTTTTTTGGTTCTACTATTTTTAAAAATTACTGATTCTTTTCTGCGCACTACCAATTGCGGCTTGTAATCTTTTTTAACCTACTTGCTATTCTTCATATTTCCCTGTAAATGTTATTGTTGGAACTGTATGATAGTTATTCTTTTTCCAAAACCTTAATAAAAAATCAATATCATTTAATAATTCTTTTCCTTCACCTTCTCTAAAAAAGGGCAACTTTGCTTTACAATTATCAATACAGTACATAGCTAATTCAGTAGATATATCTTCTGCAAGAAACAATCGTATAATATGTTCTGTACTATCTTGTTTTTTGAAATATTTATTCTCAGGCAAAGGAAATGCTGAATTTACGGCTAATGCAATTTCAACCCCACTTTTGATATTAAAAAACACTAAACCTGTATCAGAGACTTCCGTATAATTATTTATTGTATTATCATCAGTTCCAAAAAAACCATCTTCACGTACTCTTTTCTTTGCTTCTTCTCTTTCCTTTTTTGTCAGATTTAATGAATGGTTAAAATACTCTGTATATTTTTTTATAAATTCATCAATTTTATTTGAAGGAATAAAAGCTATCTGGGAACCATTATTAAAATCTTTAAAAGCATCAAATTGTAACTGTAGTGTTTCATTAACTTTTTCAGTTTGGTGGTCTAAAAAATTAACAGCCATTCTACTCTCCATAGAGTTTTTTTCATCTAATATTAAATCTGCATTAAACTCATCTTGAAAATAGATGCCAGAAAACCACCATTCGCCTTTCCATTTAGCAATTCCCATAAATATAATAGTGTCAATTTCTTTTAAATCCTCATAATGATCAAATGATTTTTTAGTTAGATTGAATTTTTTGCTTGAAGCTATATGTTCAATGAATACATTATTGTTATCTTGACCTTTATATAGAAAATAGCCTCTGATTTTTTTAGAAATATTTAAGAAATCTGTGCTTAACACGTGTTCTTTACCTATTATTTTAGAAGCCCATTGCTTTCCTGTTAAACTTAATAGTCGAGTATGACTTTTATGTAATTCAGCATCTCTATTTTCATTTAAATAATGAATTATATTTTCGTCATCCTTAATATCTTTAATTAGTTTAGTTTCATTATCATGTAAATCTAAAAGAGTATCAGGATAAAATAGATAGGTTTTAAAAAGTATAGTGTCTATCAAGTTTCGAGCTAAATAAAAATCACTTTCAGTTTTATCTATTTCATAATACTTTTTCAAAACTATATTTTCGGGTGCATACTCATATGCTTCATCTAATATCTCTATAATATCAGATGCCATATCGGAAAAAAAATAATTTTCTGATTTAATAAACTTGTCAGACTGTGCAGTATTGAAAAAATACCAAAACAAGAACCTAATATCTTGTTCATTTATTTCATCTTCGTAATAATCATCTGTGTTGTAGAATGGAAGATTTTTATTATAAAACTCTTGATGAAGTTTAACAAACGAAGTCCAAATATTTGTTTCTGATATTATATCCTCAAAATACGAAGCTATAAAACAAGATAAAATATTAATATATTTTTTGTCAAAATATTTTGATAAAATATCAAAGTGATTACTTATTAGCTTTTCCTTGATTTCATTACTTAGTTTTAGATAATAACCATCAGTTACTGTCGGTGTTTCGTATGGTTTTAATTCTATCCATTCTTTTATGTAAATTCTTCCTTTCATATTGTTAACATCTAATTGGGATTTGAGCTACCATGGAACTACTTTTAAGACCAATAAGCTAAGAAAAAGGCTTCTTCAAATCAGTAAAATTCTTCTTTTTATAAAAATAATGATCAATGGCAATGTTACCATTATATACTTTGCTTACTTTATTACGAATTGTTTTTTTTCGCTTCTTGTGAATATTAGACCAATTACCATAAAAGTAAAAGTGTGCCCTAATTACAGCTAAAAAATCAGAAAACCCTCCCTGTAGCAAAAACTTAATTCCAGCTAAACCATCTAAAAACAGTCTCGAAACTAAAACTGGAAATAACATATTTGCAGGCAAATTCTTATAAAGAAGCACAAAATTATTTCTAAAGTTTAGATATGTTTTTCGTGCCGAGCCAACAGGTAAAGTTCCACCACCCACATGATAAACCATTGACGACGGACAAACCATAACTTTTTTACCAATACTTTTCATTCGCCAGCAAAGGTCTATTTCTTCCATGTGTGCAAAAAAATCATCATCAAAACCTCCAAGTTCATGAAACACATCCGACCTTATAAACATACAGGCACCTGTTGCCCAAAAAACCTCAGTTGAATCATTATACTGACCTTTATCAACTTCTAGTGACTGAAAAATACGCCCTCTGCAAAATGGATAACCATATTTATCAATAAAACCACCGCTGGCACCAGCATATTCAAACTTTTCCTTTTCACTATAAGACCTTATTTTGGGCTGACATGCTCCAATTACACTATCAGAATCCATAAATTCAATTATGGGTTTAATCCAATTTGCAGTAACTTCAATATCAGAATTGAGTAGTATATAATAATCAGCTTGTATTTGTCTGAGAGCAACATTATACCCTGTGGCATAGCCACCATTACTCTGATTATGAATAAGCCTAACATCCGCAAACTGATCTTTAAGTAACTCAACAGAACCATCTGTAGAACAATTATCAGCTACCCATATTTCAGCATCATCTGAACTATGCTCAATAACCAGTGGGAGAAACTTCTTTAAAAATTTAACTCCGTTATAATTTAATATTACTAATGCAGTCTTCTTCAATTTGTATTAATAAAAAGATTTATTTTAGGTTACAAATATGTGACTAATTAAAATAATAACAAGGACTTAAACCAATTTTTTTAATATAACAATCTTTTGAGTGTTCTAAAACGGTTATTATACTAATAAGGCTGTATATATGATTTAGTGGCTTTACCTCCCCAGGTTTCAGGAATAATTGCGTCATCTAAATTATTTGGATCCCAAGTTCGACGGTAAATAACGGTTTCCCACCTATAATTACTTAATTCGCCAACTGCATCGGAATGAATTAATAAAAAATCATTTGTTACTAAATCATGTGTATAGAATACAAATTTTTTATTGCTCTGATTATCTAATTTATAGTATTGCCAAATTTCATATGGATATGCAGCTGGTTCAAAATACTGTTCAGAAATAATATTGGGCTGACCATATTGAAGATAAACTCTGCCTCTATCAGTTTTATAACCTTCTTTTGATACTGCTTTAAAATTATGATTTGCTTGTTTAACCAATAATAAATACTCATTCCATGCAAATTCGGGATTTACTTTATCACGCTCAATCCAAAAATTAAGAAAATATCTACGTAGCTCTTCTGCATCAGCATTACCAAGCTGATTTTCAGCATATAACCGCTCTGTATTTGTAGAAATAGGATACAAATAATCAATATACAATGCTAGCGTATCTCTACTTTTAATTCTTCCTGCAAAAGTACTCTCTGTATTTAGAGTTAATAAATTAGTTAAGCTAAACTCAACTCCTGGATTATAACGCTGAAAGAATATCTCTTTCCTTATGAGCATCTCATTATTACGATTTCGTGCTTCAAGAACCAAAAGATAGTTACCACTAGGTAACTCCTTAATATCAAACGAATTTAACAATACAACTACTGGCTCTGATTTTACTCTTTTTCTGTTAATATACTGATCAAGTTTTTTTTCAGCCTCAAATGGTCGTATGTAATATGTAAGTAAAAATGGTTCATTATCAAGCACAATATTACTATTATACAACTCAGCATAAAATGATAATGTACTGATTGATTGTGGATAGTAATTAGATACATTAGGAATTAGTTCGTAACCATTTTTTTCAAGAGAGCTTGGTTCGGTAGCTTTTTTATATGAGCTCAGTAATTCAATACTTGAAAAAGTCATACTATCAACTGGAAAATCTATATCAAACTTATCATATGATACCAATTTCTTATTACTACTGTTTGTATCTTTTAATGATATTTCAATATTATAATTACCAACTGGAAGTGAGTACCTCTGAATATCAAGTAAATTAACATTATCACCAATGGTATCATCGATAATAGGGCTAGAGAGATAATACTTTGCATAATTAATAATTGAATCACCACTCTTAAAGATAATTTGAACATCAATGGTTCCCTGATAGTTACCATCACCTATGTCAGCATAATCAATACTACTACCCAAAACCGAAAGATAGGTTTCAAGATATGGTTCATCAGAAGGAGTATTAAAAATTGAATAAGATAAGTATGCTCGTAAATTTTGACTATTGCCAATTATTGAAAATAGTACAAACATTATTGTGATGATGATATGTTTTTTCATAGTAAAAATATTAATATGCAAAGTTAATGTAAAAGAGTAGCATAGTCAATATTTTATTGTCTTAGGTTAAAAAACATATCAATTTATAGTATTAACCTTATTCAATAGTTCGTCAAGATTTTATAACACATACAAAATCAAACACTTGCAAAATACACATAAAGCAGTTATCAAGCTTATAATCAATCCTTTGCAACTTGGAATCTTAACGGTATACAAAAACTACACGAAGTGTTGAAAAAACTAATAACCATTAACAACCTGATACTTAACCGTCATATATAAATTACTTAATTTTTCCATATCACAAATAAGCTGCTTTCGAGTAAAAGTGTTCATATCAAACACCCCATTATTATTACTTTCCAATTGCTGATAACTATCTAAACACACAAATCCTCTATTAAGCACAGGCACTATTCTATCAAGGAATTGAGAAATTCTATTTCGAGGATAATCTATTTTATAACTTAATTTGATAAAATAATTAATCTGCTGCTTATACAGTTTGTATAGTTTATTAACCTCAACAAGTATTGTTGGCAATGTTACAATTCCTCCTTTAAAATCCTTATGGATATCAAATATATCATTTTCAAGTTGCATAACAGAACCCAACTGAAATAAAGCAACCTCCTCCCCCTTCAACTGGTAAATTATCAAAAGCTGTTCTATAAAACAAAACTGAATCACCTCCTTTTAATCTGGTAATCTCCCAAATACGCGAAGCATCAATTTTAGGATCTTCTTGCTCAACACTAGCAACTTGAGCCTTGTGCACTAACATCAATTGTTTTTTAATTGAATTTGGAAATGCAGCTTTTTGCAGAACAATTTTGTAAAACTCAAGAAACAATTTTTCATTTGATGAACTAGGAACAATACCCTCCGGATTGTTAACCAATCTCACAATTTGTTCTTCTGGTAATTTTAAGTCATCAAAAAAATCATCAAATAAACCTGTAATAGCACCTTGGCAGGTACTTACCCAACGCTCCGAGTAAGTCATACTACTTCCCCTCAAAACACAAAAAGACTCTCCTAATATTGCAGGCACAGCCAGTCCGTAATACCTATTAATTTTTATGAAATCTTTATCAGATAATGTACTATCGTTTGAAGGGGCAGCCAACTTAATAATTGGTTCAATATGCAATCTCATGAATCTCTTTTGCCTTCTTAAATCAGCTAACAGCTTTATAAATATTATTGGCAGTTTAATTGCATTATTGATTGGCTTTCCCATTAATAATTTTATGGTTTAAACTACAAAGGTAAAAAATATTACTTTTGAAAATTAATAAACTGCTATGATTTACATAACCCGAAGGGAGCGATTTAATGCAGCTCACCGTCTTTTTAGAGATGATTTTACCGACAAGCAAAATTTGGAAGTATTTGGAAAGTGTTCAAACCCAAATTGGCATGGCCATAATTACGAACTATTTATTACCGTTAAAGGCGAGATTGATGAAAAAACAGGATTTGTAGTTAACCTAAAAGTATTAAGTAAAATTATTCGCAATTACGTAATTAACAAAATCGATCATAAGAATATAAATATTGAAGTTGACTTTATGCAAGGTAAGTTAGCATCAACGGAAAATTTGGCAGTTGGTATTTGGCATGAAATCAAACATCATATTACCGAGTTAGGCGTTAATCTTCACTGTGTTAAGGTAATGGAATCAGAAAATAATTATGTTGAATATTTTGGCACTTAATTTGACATATAACAAATAGAATGGAAAAATAATTGAAATGAAAAATCCAAAAGAAATAATAGGATACGAAAAGATTGAGAAATTCAATCCAGAAAACCTTAATAAACTCCAATATCATTATAAGGAAATTTTAAGTTTAATAGGTGAAGACCCAAATAGAGAAGGGTTATTAGAAACTCCATTTAGAGTTGCAAAATCTATTCAATTTTTAACTCAGGGATATGACCATAATCCAGAGGAAATATTACTTTCAGCAAAATTTAAAGAAGATTACCGACAAATGGTAATTGTAAAAGACATTGAAATTTTTTCGATGTGTGAACACCACATGATTCCGTTTATTGGCAAAGCACATGTAGCCTATATTCCAAATGGATATATTACTGGTTTAAGCAAAATAGCAAGAGTTGTTGAGGCATTTTCAAGAAGATTACAAGTGCAAGAAAGATTAACCACCCAAATTAAAGATGCCATTCAAAATACATTAAATCCGCTTGGAGTAGCCGTTGTTATTGAAGCCCGACATTTATGTATGGCTATGCGTGGTATTCAAAAGCAACATTCGGTAACAACTACATCTGATTTTACAGGTGCATTTGAAAGACCAGAAACAAGAGCTGAATTCATTAGCCTTATTTCTTCAAAACTTTCTTGATACTCAAAGAATAATTGAATGTCTTAATGAAATAATTAATCAAAATAATCGTTAATAAGTAGAAATTTATCGTTTACAAATATGAATATTACAAATAGCAGAATAAATTATGGCAGCAGCAGTGATACTATTCCTGTTGCCAAAACGTTTCTTTCAGGGGTTTTTATGTGGATGGGTTTAGCCTT
>Ga0164318_10005704_pt1 | contig 12039 bp, 7 predicted proteins | sample GuaBasSedimGuay9_FD_113734 | JGI IMG/M metagenome (GOLD analysis project Ga0164318, IMG submission 113734) | Subseafloor sediment microbial communities from Guaymas Basin, Gulf of California, Mexico - Guay9, Core 4571-4, 0-3 cm | ecosystem: Environmental > Aquatic > Marine > Hydrothermal vents >... | reverse complement strand
AAGCAGAAAGCAAGAAATAATAAAAATTATTCTTTGATAAAGATTAATCCATAATGATGCACGCTGGCGTTGAATTCCTTTTTTAGTTTTAGGCCGACTTCACTAGCTAATTTTTTTACTTCTTCAGCAGAAATTCTTCCTTCCCTAGGTCCAAAAGAGGCACCGGGTTGCCAGTCAACTATTAAAAGTACTCCTTTCCTTTTTAGGACTTTTTTAATTTCTTTTAGCACTGTTTTTTTGTCTTCAAGCTGGAATAAGAGATTGGTTAATAGAACTAGATCTAAAGAATTTTCCGGCAGACCAGATCCTCCTTCTCTTTCTAAATCGCAGAGCCGGGTTTCAATATTATATATTTTTTCTAATTGGCTATGACTTTTTAAGGCAGAAAGCATCTCTTCCTGGATATCTAACGCATAGACCTTTCCGTCTTCCAATTTTTTTGCTAATGGAATTGCCCATCCTCCTGTTCCACAACCGAAATCTCCGGCAATCATATCCTTACGTAGTTTAAGCTGGTTTAATATTTTATTCGGGTTTAAAAAATTGTCTACATTTTCCATATTTTTTATATACAAGTAGCGGAAGCTACTTTATCTCCCTGATTAAGCTTCATTATTCTAACTCCTTGGGTGGCTCTGCTTAAAATAGGAATAGAGGCGATGTTTGTTTTAATTACCTGGCCCTGTTGAGAAATTACCATTAGTTCTTCTTCTGTGGTTAAAACTGTGGAGAACACAATATTTCCGGTTTTTTTAGTTACCTTTGCGGTTTTTATACCAGTGCCTCCCCTGCTTTGTTTTCTGTAATCTTTGATATCTGTTTTTTTCCCAAATCCATTTTCACTGACCACTAGTAGGTAACTTTTGGTTTTTGATTTTTGATCTGCAACTTTCTTTATTATATCCATTGCTACTACCTTATCTTGCTTTTTCAGCCGGATTCCTCTAACCCCGGCAGTTGGTCGTCCCATTGCACGGATTTCTTTTTCTGAAAAACGGATTGACTGGCCCTTTTGCGTGATTAAAATTACATCATCTTCTCCACTGCTTTTTTTTACAGATTTTAAAGCGTCTCCTTTATTCAGCTTTATGGCAATAAGTCCATTTCTTCTGACATTTTTAAATTCTTCCAGAGCTGTTTTCTTTATTATACCATTTTCTGTAGCCATTATTAAATAGCTTGTTGATAAATTATTAACCTCTTTTTTAACAGGAATTAAAGAGAGAACTTTTTCTTCTGGCGAGATTTCTAAGAAGTTCAAAAGTCCCCTTCCCCTGGAGACCCTGGTTCCTTCAGGGATTTCATAAACAGGAGTTTGAAATACCTTTCCAGAATCAGTAAAGAAAAGAAGGGAGTCATGGGTATTAGCTGAAACAAGGTGCTCAACAATATCTTCTTGCAGTGTTTTCATGCCTAAAATTCCTTTTCCTCCTCGTTTTTGGATTTTGTAAACAGCTGGGTTTATCCTTTTGATATATCCTCCTTGTGTGAGGACGATAATTGTTTCTTCCTGAGGAATAAGGTCCTGTTCTGCAATTTTCCCAGGTTTTTGAGCGATTACCTTAGTTCTTCTCTGGTCGCCGTATTTTTCTTTAATTTCCTTTAATTCCTTTTTAATTATTTGTTTTACCTTTTTAGGGCTTTTTAAAATTGCTTTAAGTTCTTTGATTTTCAACAAGAGCTCTTTTAGTTCTTGCTCTATTTTTTGTCGTTCTAGTCGGGCTAAAGATTGAAGCTTTATTTCTAAAATAGCATTTGCCTGAATTGTGGTAAATTTGAATTTTTTAATTAAATTCTTGTGCGCCTCTTCTCTATTTTTTGATTGCTTAATGGTTTTGATAACTGCGTCAATTTTGCCTAATGCCTTGACCAAGCCCTCTAAGATGTGGGTTCTTTCTTTTGCCTTTGCCAGTTCATATTTGCTTCTTCTTATTATTACTTCTTTTCGGTGTAGGATATAATAATTAAGAATTTCAACAAGCGAAAGGATCTTTGGCTGGATTCCATCTACTAGCGCTAACATATTAAGGTGAAAAATTTTCTGGAGGTCAGTGAATTTATATAGTTGATTTAAAATTTTTTGGGGATATGCTCCGGCTTTAAGCTCAATAACAATTCTCATTCCTTCTCTATCTGATTCGTCTCTGATGTCTTTAATATCTTTTAATTTCTTTGCCTCCACTAATTTTGCTATTTGCTCAACTAAGCTTGATTTGTTGGTTTGATACGGGATTTCAGTAATAATAATTTGAAAGCGATGATTTTTTTTATTTTCTACAATTTCTGCCTTGCCCCTGGTTAAAATCGGTCCTTTGCCCTGTGAGTAAGCAGAGATTATTTCTTTTTTGTCAAAAATTATTCCTCCTAAAGGAAAGTCAGGTCCCTTGATAAATTGAAAAAGGTCTTCGGTTGTTGCTTTGGGGTGGTCTACTAAGTATATTACTGCATCACAGACCTCAGAGAGGTTATGGGAAGGGATGTTTGTAGCCATACCTACTGCAATCCCCAATGAGCCATTTAAAAGAAGTTGCGGTATAGGAGAAGGTAAGACAGTTGGTTCTTTTCTAGTACCATCATAGTTGTCTCTGAAATCTACTGTATCTTTTTCAATATCTTTTAGCATTTCTTCGCCGAGCTTTGAGAGCCGGGCTTCTGTATATCTCATAGCTGCCTGGGTGTCTCCGTCAATGCTTCCCCAGTTTCCTTGGCCTTGGATTAAAGGATACCTTAGTGAAAAATCCTGAATCATTCTAGCCATTGCGTCATAAACAGCGATATCGCCATGAGGATGATATCGGCCTAAGGTACTTCCTACGACTGTGGCTGACTTTCTGAATTTTGCATTATGCCGTAGACCGTCTTCATACATTGTGTATAAAATACGGCGATGTACAGGTTTTAGGCCATCACGGACATCGGGCAGAGCGCGGGAAATAATAACTGACATTGCATAATCAATGTATGATTCTTTCATTTCCTGAGTAATTGATCTGGGCCTGATATAACCTATTTCTGTGTTTGGCTTATTTGGTTGTGGAAAATTTTTGGCCATAAAAAACTTTAAATCCTAATAAAACTACCGGTGGGGCGTTGCTTAACCTGGTTAAGCAACATCTTATTGTCCCTCCCCCACCTATATCCTCCCCCTCCTCTTAGGAGGGGGAGGATATAGGTGGGGGTGAAAATTCTTTTTATTGTTTATTGCTTTTTCTATCATAATAATTGCTTTTTTCTATTGCCTCTTTTAGCTTTTCTTCAAAATAGGGCAGATTTAATTGTTTATCAAGTCCTTGTTCTGGTAGTGTTTTAAGTTTTTGATTAAATTTCTTGACCCACAAAAATAATAAAAATAAGCTTAATATCGCTATTATTGACCACAGAATGGCTTTTCGGATATATATTGGCTGTTTCTGGATTTTATGAAAAATGTTCAAGGTTTTAGACATCAAATTCAAGATATCAAATTTTAAATTCAATCCTCAAAATGTAAAACTGCCACAGGATTTGACTACCAGTGCTTAATCTCCAGTGCTTACCAGTGCTTAACCCAGTGCTTAACCCAGTGCTTAACTTAGTTAAGCACATTACACTTAGTTAAACACACTTTGTGCTTAACTTAGTTAAGCACATTAGTTAAGCACATTATAAGCACATTATACTTAGTTAAGCACATTACAGATTTATGGTTTTAGTACGATTATTTTCATTTTTTCTTCTTCCTTTAAATCTTTGCTTCTAAGAGAAAGTTTGTTTAAGGGTTCAACTGATTTTTCTCCCATTGCTTTTAGAAATCTATCTATCTTTTCGTAAGACATTGGAATAATAATTTTTGGCTCAATTTGATGAATTACCTTGAGGGTTTCTTGAGGTTTAATAAAGAGAACATCCGTTCTTCCAATTTTTTCAACCTGTTGTTCGTTTAATTCATCTTGGTTTAATTTTCCTAAATGGCAAAGTTGGATTTGTTCAGCTGTGATAGTGTAGATAGTATTTTCTTCTTTTTCTGATTGGGAGTTAATACCCTGGATAAAAATTCCTTTTATTTCATATTCACCTGGGCCGGTAATAATAAATGGACTGCTTTTTATTCTTTGGGTTTCAAAGGGTTTATGGGTAAAAAGCAAAATGTCAGGCCTGAATCTTTTTTTAGCAATAGGATCAATAACAAGGTTTACAGGCCCTTGTTTTTTATTTTGGTTTATTATAAGTTCAAAACAAAATTGACCGTGCCAGATGATTTGCATAAATATAAGTTCTTAATCTGAATATTGAAAATTGAAACAATATCAAAATTCTAAATCCAAATGTCCAAAACAAATATAAGCTCAACTCAAAGTGCAAAGCGTAAAGTGTAAAGCTAAAACGTAAAGCGTAAAGCTAAGACAAAAACTTCGCTTTGCGCTTGAATTCGTTTTAGGGCTTTGGGCATTTGGATTTGTTTGCCTCGTACCTTTTGACAGTTATTCAAGGGTAATTTGATTGAAGCCATTTATTAAAGGGCAAAAGGTACGGGGCGAAGGATTTAGTATTTCGAATTTTAGTCCTATTTTCAGCATATCACAGCTTAATTTTTAGCTCAACTGTTAAAAAATAAAAAACGAGAAAAACTACTTTGTGCTTAACTTTTTGTGCTTAATAGTTTGTGCTTAACTTAGTTAAGCACACGCGGTTAAGCACACGCTTTAGTTAAGCACACGCTTTAGTTTGTGCTTAACTTAGTTAAGCACACGCGGAAGTTAAGCACACGCGGATAAGCGCACGCGGTTAAGTATGTGCATTGGGTTTGGAAATTGGAATTTGTTTCGGATTTGGAAATTTGAATTTAAGAGTTAAAATTCAAGGAAAAGAGCAATTTTGAATTTTAAGATGGAATTTTAAGATGGAATTTTGAGATTTGGGATTAAAAACTTGAAAGAGAAAGAAAAATATTATATATTCTACGTATGGGCAAAAAGAAGAATAAAATTTTAGATAAAATAGAAAAGGTCCCTAAGGTTGGTGAGATTTTAACCGGACAGGTTATAGGTCAGGGTCGGTCAGCTGTTTATTTAGATTTGGGAGCTTTTGGAACAGGAGTAATTTATGGAAAGGAATTTTATGCAGCCAAGGATAGCTTGAGAAACTTAGAAGAAGGAACTCAGGTTTCTGCCAAGCTAATTGAGTTAGAAAATGAAGAGGGTTATAGAGAGCTTTCTATCGAGCAAGCAAGCCAAGAGCTTGTATGGGAGGAGTTGAACAAGAAAAAAGAAAAAGGAGAGATTTTTGAAGTGAAAATTTCTGGCGCTAATAAAGGAGGGTTGCTTACCCAAGTTTCAGGCATTCCTGCTTTTTTGCCTGTTTCTCAGCTTTCTTCAGAGCACTATCCCCGGGTTGAAGGTGGCGACCAACAAAAGATTTTAAGAGAGCTTCAAAAATTTATTAATCAAAAACTTACAGTAAAGATTCTTGATTTGTCTTCAAAAGATAATAAGCTGATTTTATCAGAAAAAGCTAGGGAAATAGGCAAGATAAGAGAAATTTTAAAGCAATACAAAATTGGAGATATAGTTGAAGGTATAGTTACAGGTATTGTGGACTTCGGTGTGTTTATAAAATTTGGCAAAGGAAATAAGCAAATAGAAGGGCTTTGTCATCTTTCTGAATTGGACTGGCAGTTAATTGAGGATCCTTCTGATATAGTAAAAATAGGCCAGAAGGTTAAGGCAAAAATCATTAGTATCACTGATGATAAGGTTTCTCTGTCTTTAAAGGCATTGAAAAAAAATCCTTGGGAAGATATTGAAAAGAAGTTTAAAAAGGGTGATATTATAAAAGGCAAGGTGATTAAATTTAACCCATTTGGTGCTTTTGTTCGGATTGCTCCTAAAATTCAAGGACTAATTCATATTTCTGAATTTGGCTCTCAGGAAAAGATGAAGCAAGAGTTAGAGATGGGCAAGGAATACAATTTTCAGATTTTGTCTGTTGACCCAAGCAGATATTCAATAATACTGCGCCTAAAAAAATAGAGACACCATTTCTGCATCTTTTCACTTTAAACTTTTTAAGAGGTTATGAAAAAACTTTTAAAAAATTTTGCTCTTATAGTTCTGATTTTTTTACTTATTTCCAGTATTTTTGCTTTATTTAATCAACAGGCCTTTGAAAAGAAAAAAGAAGTATCTTTTAGCAGATTGGTGGAGGATATTAACCAAGAAGAAATAAAAAAAATTGTTGTTTCAGGGAACCAGCTCTTTATTACTTATGCTAATAATGAAAAGGCAGTTTCTAGAAAGGAGCCGGAGTTAGCCCTGTCCCAATCTTTAATAAATTACGGAGTAACACCAGAGAAAATTAAAAAAATTGAAATAGAACAGACAGAGAAAAAAGAGCTTTCTTCTTTATTAATTTTTGCTTTTATATCTCTACTTCCCTTTTTAATTTTTGGATTTTTTTTCTGGATGATTTTTCGTCAAGCAAAAACTGGAGCAATGCAGGCATTTAATTTTTCCAAGGCCAGGGCACGGCTTTTTGGAGCTAAAGGCAGTCCTAAAGAGAGAATCACTTTTAACGATATAGCCGGTTTAAAAGAAGCAAAGGAAGAATTAAAGGAAATAATTGACTTTTTGAAAAATCCAAAGAAATATCAAAAAATGGGAGCAAAAATTCCTAGGGGAGTTCTGTTAATAGGCGCTCCTGGTACAGGCAAGACCATGCTTGCCCGTGCTGTCGCCACAGAGAGTGGCGTTCCTTTTTTCTCCATTTCTGGCTCAGAGTTTATTGAACTGTTTGTTGGAGTTGGTTCGGCCAGGGTTCGGGATCTTTTTTCTACTGCTAAGAAGAATCAGCCCAGTATTATTTTTATTGATGAATTAGATGCCATAGGTAGAGTAAGAGGCGCGGGGATCGGTGGAGGCCATGATGAAAGAGAACAAACCTTAAATCAAATTTTAGTAGAAATGGATGGTTTTGAAAAAGAAGCAACAACCTTGGTCTTTGCTGCCACCAATCGTCCAGATGTGTTAGATCCTGCTCTTTTAAGGCCCGGCCGTTTTGATAGAAGAATTGTCTTAGATTTGCCTGACATCAATGACAGAGAAGAGATTTTAAAAATTCATTGCCGAGGGAAACCGTTGGCTTTAGATGTTAATTTAAGAGAAGTAGCTGAACGAACGCCTGGATTTTCCGGAGCTGACTTGGCTAATGTGGTTAATGAAGCAGCTCTTTTAGCTGCGCGACGCAATAAAACCCAAATTTTTCAGCAGGAGTTTTTAGAATCTATTGAAAAGGTTTTGCTAGGCCCGGAAAGAAAATCGCATGTTTTATCCAAAAAAGAAAAAGAAATTACTGCTTATCATGAGGCCGGTCATGCTTTGGTCTCTGCTTCTTTGCCAAATACAGAGCCAATAAGAAAAATATCAATTATTGCCAGAGGACAGGCAGCTGGTTATACATTAAAGATGCCTAAAGAAGAAACAAAGCTTAAGACCAAGAGTCAATTTTTGGCAGAGATAGCTACCCTACTGGGCGGGTACACAGCTGAAAAATTGGTTTTTGGAGAAATTACTACCGGTGCTTCTGATGATTTGAAAAAGGCATCAGAAATAGCACGCAAATTAGTCAAGGAATACGGTATGTCTTCTTTAGGCCCGGTTTCTTTTGGGAAAAAGGAGGAAATGGTTTTTTTAGGAAAAGAAATTACTGAACAAAGAAACTACTCTGAAAAAGTGGCTATTGAAATTGATAAAGAAGTGACTAAAATCATTAAAAGGGCTCAGGCACAGGCAAGAAAAATTCTTACTCAAAAGAAACCTTTGCTTCATAAAATTGCTAATGTTCTGATAGAAAAGGAAACTATTGAACGGGCAGAATTTGAGAGTTTGATTAAAGAGGGCAAGGTTAGTGCCAGGAAGAAAAAAATTGATTCCGGTTCTAAAACTGACAAAAAAACAGTCAAAAATAAAAGAAAAATTTCTTTAAGAATTAAAGAAATAAAATAATTTCGCGCCCGTAGCTCAGCGGCAGAGCAGGACTCTTATAAGGTCAAGGTCGTAGGTTCGAATCCTACCGGGCGCACATTAGATCGGTTATTTTATTTCATTGGATTTGCTATTATGTATTATGGGCGCATAGCTCAACTGGTTAGAGCGCATACTTGACGTGTATGAGGTTCTCCGTTCGAGTCGGAGTGCGCCCACCAAAACCTGGATTTTCGGCCTTGAAAGAGCTATTTGGTGGACAGCGCACAGCGCGGTCCATTTTGATTTTGTGGTGTTGCCCGTCTTTCGCAATTGGTTAAAATAAACTTGGAGTCAAATTTTTTGGATATGATTCTTTGAGCAGAAAGTTTATTTACTACTTATTAAAAAAACAATTTTCTAAACTGGCCCTGCAGATAGATAATTTTTTCTGGGTTTTAGGAAAAAGCTTTCATTTTTCTTTTTGTTGTGGTTGTTTAGGTAAGCAGATATCAGTGTGATTAATTTCCTTGAGTTTTTAGTTTCAATATGTTATTGGGTTTGAGAACTTGTTATTTTGGAGAAGTTTTGCTATTTTATCTAAATTGTCCTGTCTATCCAGTTCGGTGCTGTAAACCTTCATCGGGTGGTTAATAATATTTCCCCTCCCCCACCTGTATCCTCCCCCTCCCAAAGGGAGGGGGAGGATGAAGGAGGGGAAGGGAGGATTAAGAAAAGGAAAAGGAATAATGCCTGGACCGTTTCCGAATTGGTTAGCAATTACATTTAAATAAAATGAGCAAAAATTATTTAGAAATTAGCAAGGCGCCGGACATAGATAATCCAAAAGAGAGAATAATTTTTAGGGGGTTGGAGATTTTGCCAGCATTGCTCATTTTAACGACATTGGCTACTGCTTTTTTTCTTTCTTGGTGGAGGCCTGTTTGGGTGGCTATTTTTATAATTTTATTTGACCTTTATTGGCTTTGTCGTGTGTGCTATTTTTCCTTTTATCAAATAAGCACATGGAGAAAAATGAAAAAGCATTCTGAGATAGATTGGCTTAAGAAACTGGAGGGTTTATCTGAATCTGTCAAACATAGGACAAATAAAATCAGTGTTGAATTAAAAAATATTCGGGACTGGCGAGACATCTACCATTTAATAATTTTGCCTTTTTATAAAGAAAGCCCAGAGGTTATAGCAGATAGCTGTAAGGCATTGGAGAACTCAAATTATCCTAAAGATAAGATGATTGTGGTTTTGGCTTGCGAGCAAAGAGCTGGCAAGACAGCTAAAAAAACAGCTCAGATTATTAAAAATCGATTTGGGAATAAGTTTTATCGTTTTTTGACTACCTTTCATCCCCAAGACATAGTGGGAGAAATAGCAGGCAAAGGGTCCAATGTGGCTTGGGCAATAAAACAAGCAAAAGAAAAAATAATTGATCCAGAGCGTATTCCTTATGAAACTGTTATTATTTCCAGTTTTGATATTGATACTAGAGTTGGTTGTCAATATTTTGCTTATCTTACTTGGAATTATCTTATTGCTAAAAAACCTTTAAAAAGCAGTTATCAACCCATTCCGGTTTATAATAACAACATCTGGGATGCTCCTTTTTTTTCCCGAGTGGTTTCTCTTTCTGGTACATTTTGGCAGATGATGCTTCAAGGACGGCCAGAAAAACTAACCACTTTTTCTTCTCATTCCTGGCCGTTTAAGGTATTTATTGAGGTGGGTTATCCTGCGAATTTGGTTCCTGATGACTCTCATATATTCTGGAAGTCATATCTTTATTATAATGGCGATTACAGAGTAGTCCCTCTATTTTATCCGGTTTCTATGGATGCAGTAATGGCAGAGAATTTTTTGAAGAGCGTAGTTAATCAATACAAACAGCAAAGACGCTGGGCCTGGGGTTGTTCAGAAATTCCCTATGTTATTTTCGGTTTTTTAAAGAACAAAAAAATCCCTCTTAAAGACAAGCTTTCTCGTGGTTTTAATATAATTGAGGGGTTTTGGTCCTGGGCTGTTGCTTCTCTTTTGATATTTTTTTTGGGCTGGCTACCTATAATTTTAGGAGGAGAAAAATTTAATGTTACTCTCCTTTCTTATAATCTGCCCCGGCTGACAGGTGTTATTATGAGTATAGCTATGATTGGAATGATAATTTCTGCCGTGTTGACTCTTTTTCTTTTGCCTCCTCGGCCCTCTTGTTATAGCAGGTGGAAAAATGTATTTATGATTATTCAGTGGGTTTTTTTGCCTGTTACCCTAATATTTTTTGGCGCCTTTCCGGCTATAGACGCCCAAATTCGTTTGGCTTTAGGAAGGTATATGGGTTTTTGGGTAACAGACAAGATAAGGAAACGCAATGACTAAGTTTTAGCTATAATTAAATTTGGCGGATTCAAGTAATACTAAGTTACTAAGTTAAGAATTTTCAATAAATTAATTTTCAATGTTTAAAAATTAGAAATTTTACTCTAGGTGGATTTTTTCACAGAACCCCTTTAAACGTTCTCGCAAAAGCGGGAATTTTTTTAATTCAGGGTCTTGTTCTAATAACTGCTTGGCAGATTCCCGGACCCTTTCAACCAAGGATAGGTTTTTTAATGCATCCATTGCCAAATCAGGAATTCCCCATTGTCTTACACCATAAATTTCTCCGGGTCCTCGGATTTTTAAATCTTTTTCTGCTAAGTCAAAACCGTTTTCACATTCTACTAATGCCTTTAGTCGTTGGCTTGTTTTTTTGGCTGGTGAGTCGGTAAAAAGAAAACAATATGATTGATATCCTGCTCGCCCTACTCTTCCGCGGAATTGATGAAGTTGTGCCAGGCCAAAACGTTCTGCGCCTTCAATAAGCATTACTGTTGCCTCCGGAATGTCAATCCCTACTTCAATTACTGAAGTAGAAACCAGGATATTAATTTTTCCTGTTTTAAAATCTTTCATTATTTTCTCCTTTTCTTTGGGCTTAAGTTTTCCATGAAGCATTCCCACTTTTAGGTCTGGGAAGATTTTTTCAGAAAGTTTTTTATATTCTTCTTTTACTGCCTTTACGCTGGCCCAAGAGGAGTCATCTTTTTGCTGTTTTTTTTCTATTCTAGGACAAACGACAAACGCCCTTCGTCCTTTTTTAATTTCTTTTCTAATAAAATCATAGGCCTTTTGCCTGTCTGCTGGAGCTACTATTTTAGTGATGATTTTTTTTCTTCCTTTTGGCAGTTGTTTTATCAAAGACAAATCCAAATCTCCATAGATGGTCAAAGCCAGTGTGCGGGGAATAGGCGTGGCGGTCATAGAAAGCAAATGAGGCAAAGGAATTTCTTTTTTGGTTTTATTACGGGCAACCAACCTAGCTCGCTGTTCTACGCCAAATCGGTGTTGTTCATCAATTATTACCAATCCCAGGTTTTTAAATTTTACTCCTTGTTTTTTTGTCTTTTTGGGCCTAAAACCGAATTCTTCTAAATCTTTATAAAAAAAAGAAGAGGCTCTTGAGCTAGAAGGCGAGATTAAGGCATGTGTGCCAATTAGAATATCAATTTCTCCTTTTTTTGTTTTTTCCATTAATTTCTTGCGGGATATTTGAATAGTTTCATTTTTTAGTTTTTTTGAGGCAAGCATATCTTCTTTGCCAGTAAGTAGTGCCACAGAGACCTTGAACGGATACAGTAAATGAGAGATTTCTTTAAAATGTTGCTTTGCGAGGATTTCGGTTGGTGTCATAACCGCGACCTGTGCTCCGGCCTTGACAGTGTTTAAAGCAGCCATTACTGCTACTACTGTTTTTCCTGACCCAACATCACCCTGTAAGAGTCGGTTCATAGGTAAAGGTTTTTCTAGGTCTTTTAGAATCTGCCAAGCAGATTTTTTTTGGTCGTCAGTTAGTTTAAAAGGTAGAGATTTTGTAAACCTCTGTAGGATTTTTATATTCATAGGAAGCGGTATTGCCTTTTTTTGGTTTAATTTTAAGCGCTCTTTTAAAACTGCTAATTCAATTAAAAAAAGCTCCTCAAAGGCAAAGCGTTCTTGGGCTTTTTTAGCCAAAGCCATAGAATCAGGAAAGTGTATTTGCCAGAGAGCAGTATTT
>Ga0164318_10005703_pt1 | contig 12043 bp, 7 predicted proteins | sample GuaBasSedimGuay9_FD_113734 | JGI IMG/M metagenome (GOLD analysis project Ga0164318, IMG submission 113734) | Subseafloor sediment microbial communities from Guaymas Basin, Gulf of California, Mexico - Guay9, Core 4571-4, 0-3 cm | ecosystem: Environmental > Aquatic > Marine > Hydrothermal vents >... | reverse complement strand
GTCAGCAGAGGCTGAAGAGCTTCGGGAGCTTCGGGCACGTATACCACGTGCTGGGCGTACTTTTTGATCTCCTCGTCGCCCTCGGTAGCTACGACGATAGTATGGCCCTTGCGGGCGCGGATTTCCTCGATGTTGCCGATGATTTTGTCGTAGGTGCTGCACCGCGTCGCGATAAAAACCGCGGGCATGCCGTCGTGAATCAGGGCGATAGGCCCGTGCTTCATCTCCGCGGCGGGCAGGCCCTCGGCGTGAATGTAGCTAATCTCCTTGAGCTTCAACGCACCCTCCAACGCGATGGGATAATTATAGCCGCGACCCAGAAACAGCCAATTTTCATTCTTGCAGTATTCATCCGCGATGGCTTGTATCTGTTCGGACTGCTTTAGCACCTTCGCGATTTTGTCGGGAATCGCAGCCAGCTCGTTGATATAGTTGGCCAGGGTCTGCTGCGACATGAACCGCTTTCGGCCCAGCAGCAGTGCTATGAGAATTTCGGTGATAACATGGCTGGTGAAAGCCTTGGTCGACGCGACGCCGATTTCAGGCCCGGCATGGAGGTAGACCCCCGCGTCGGTCTCTCGCGCGATGGTCGAGCCGACCGCGTTCACGAGGCCTAGCGTCATGGCTCCTTTTTCCTTGGCCTCGCGGATCGCAGCCAGGGTGTCAGCGGTTTCGCCGGACTGGCTGACGGCGATGACGCAGGTGTTGTTGTCGACGATGGGGTTGCGATATCGGAACTCGCTGGCGTATTCGACTTCGGTGGGAATTTTCGCGAGGTCTTCGAACAGGAACTCGCCCACCAGCCCCGCATGCCAGGCTGTGCCGCAAGCGGTGAAAATCAGCCTGCGCGTCCGGGCCAGGTCGCGCACAGCTGGTTCCAGCCCGCCCAGGACGACCCGCATCTCCCGCATATCAAGCCGGCCTGACATGGCTTGGCTTGCACTTTCGGGCTGCTCCATTATCTCCTTGAGCATGAAGTGATCGTAGTTGTCCTTGGCTATCTGCTCGATGCTCCACTCGATCTGCTGAACTTCCTTCGTTACCGGAACATTGTCGATGGTCATCGTCCTCATGCCATCGCGGGTGAGGATAGCCATCTCGTTGTCGTTGAGATACACGACGTTGGCGGTGTGCTCGATGATGGCAGAGGCGTCGGAGGCGATGACGTATTCGTTTTGGCCCACGCCGATAATCAGCGGGCTGCCTCGGCGGGCGACGACGATTTTGTCTGGCTCATCGGCGCAGACCACAGCCAGGCCGTACGCGCCGGTGGCTTCGCCCAGGGCCAACTGCAAAGCCTGCTCGAGCGTCTGGGCTTCGTCGCCGCGGTAAAATTCGTCCACCAGGTGCACGAGGACTTCCGTGTCGGTCTCGCTGAGGAACTCATAGCCCTTGGATTCCAGGTATTTTCGCAGCGTCGAGCAGTTTTCGATAATGCCGTTGTGCACCAGGGCGATTCGGCCATCGTTGCTGAAGTGCGGGTGGGCGTTTTTCTCACTGGGCCCGCCATGGGTCGCCCAGCGGGTGTGGGCAATGCCGATGCTGCCAGCGGCGATGCCCTTGTCGCCGGCGATTTTTTCTTCCAGGTTCACGATTCGCCCTGGGCATTTGCTGACGTGCAACCCGTCTCCGCCCACGACGCACAGCCCGGAGGAATCGTACCCGCGATACTCCAGCCTCTTCAGGCCCTCGATAAGAACGGAGGACGCATTTTTAGGCCCGACATATCCAACTATTCCACACATATTTCAAAATCCTTTCGTTCGCGTTTTGCAATCCACCATCATACCACAAGGCCACGAAAAATGGCGGGGAAAATCCGGCGAAAAATGTCGGCGTTACTTCAGGCTGTCGTAGAATTGGCGAGGTGAGAGAATTGGTAAGCCCTTGAATTGACGCAACGTCAGCAGGTCTTTGTCGCCCGTAACCAGGCAGGCTCCCCGCCCAGCTATGAGAGTTCCGAGCACTGGCAGGTCGTCTTTGTCTCGGCAAGCATTGTTTGGAACTTTCGCGGGCTTGACCATTTCGGCGTGGCTACGTAAAAATTTCACCGTCTCGCGGACGTCGCCAGTGGGCACGCGAAACTTTTGGCTGGCATGGCGTTTGAGTTCCCCGAGAATATATTCCGACAGAACGAGCAGGCAGTCGTCCGACCCGACACACGCGTCCAGCACAGCTTCGCAAATTCCGCGGGTGAATAGGCCTGACAGCAGTACATTTGTGTCCAGCACGACCCTCACGAGACCGCCTTGAAAACATCCTCGTCGGTGAGGAACCCCGCAGCCTCGGCGCGGGGGCGGAGTTTTTCTCGTAGCCTATTCATTTGGTCCACCGCAAGATATTTTTGCAGGGAGTCGCGAACAACGTCGCTCGTCGAACGATGCTGCTGCTCGCAAAGCTCCCGCAATTCATCCTGCATAGCAGCCGATATGCGTATATTCAGTGTAGCTTCCATGTATTACATTGTAACACACAACACCCAACCAGACAACCCATCGGCAATAAAAAAAAGAAAAACAAAAAAAAGAACTTCATGCTCTTCATGTGCTTCATGGTGAATTGTTGCGTAGTTGTGGTTGGCTATGAAAATTAAATTGAAAAATCCGGCATGCTTACTCAAGTAAATTCCACAAATGCCGAAACTATACATAGCACGGAGGTTCGCCAGCGGAGCGGGCCTATGAGACAACAGAAGACTAAAGGATGTAAGACAATGCAAGAACTGAACATGCGACAAATCGATGACGCTATCACGCTAGCTGTCCGGAAGCATATTCCGTTGACGCTCTCTATCAACAACGGGGGCTGGGTCAATTTCCATAGCCGATTTATCGCCATCCAGGATACGCATGTCCTTCTCGAACCTCCCTATACCAACGGCGAGGAGAGCCATGAATTTTCCCCAGCTGAGAAAGTTTCGTTCAGCTTCAAGCTCAAACATCACAAGTATCTCAGCGATGCCCGCATGGCTGGGCTGCAGGAAATAACTCTGGAGGACGGCTCGGCGGGCAAGGCGTTGGCACTATGTTTCCCGATGCGGATGCAGCGAGTGCAGCGTCGAAGTTTCACCCGTATCGCCGTTCCGCCCGGGCGAATTGTGCGAGTGAGTTTCTGGGCTGGCGACAAGGACAACGAGCCTACAAGCCCAACCGACGGCAGGCCCGTCTGGTCCGGTTCGGTGATCGACCTCAGTGCTGGCGGATTCTGCTGCACCGTTACCGGCGACAAGGTTCCGTTCCTCAAAGAAGGCCAATATGTCGGCGTGCGGATCGGGTTCGGCCCGGGGCAAGAATCCATATACAGCGACGCGCACTTTAGACACTGCGATACGTCAGGCCAAAAGAATTCACTGGGTTTCCAGTTCCTGGGCCTGGCCCACACAGCTGACGGCAGAGAAGTGCTGCGAACGATAGGCCAAAAAATGTGCCAGTTCGCCAAGTCCGTCAGATCAGTGGGATAACCACAAATCGAATACAACCGGGTATTTCCCGTTTACATAATAGATCGGTATGTTTCATATCTCCACCTCCTTTCCAGACAGCTCGGCGCTCGCGTCCGGGCTGTCATTTTTTTTGCCTTGACCGGGCCAATGCTCTATCATCTCCGGCATGATAAAATCGAAAACATCCGCTGGGCCTGAGTTTTTCACCGCCTTTGCGACCGCATGGGGGCCGATCGGTGTTGTTGGCAGAGCAGGGGGGGTAGCTCGGGTCGTCCTGCCTCATTACCAGATGGCCGACCTTTTAGCCCTGCTGCAATGGGAACATCCCCAAGCCCAGCCCAGTGACGAGCCTTTTGCGGAGTTCATCGCCGCCAGCCGAGCGTATTTCAACGGCACCGACGCCGGGGCACTGTTGGCCGTGCCATGTGTCTTGCCGTCGGCGGGTTCGTTCGCTGGCAAGGTCAGCCGAGCCTGCCGGGCTATTCCGTTTGGACAGACGCGGAGCTATCGCGAGCTGGCTGTGGAAATCGGCAACCCCGACGCTGCCCGGGCAGTAGCGACGATTATGAGCAAGAACAAAACCCCGCTTCTCGTGCCGTGTCATCGCGTGATCTACTCCAACGGCAAGCCAGGCGGCTTCAGCGCCGAGGCAGGCCAGGCCCTGAAACTCCGCATGATGAGACATGAAAAAACTTGTCAGTAATCAGTTACCGGTAAACTGATTACTGACTACTGACAGCTTTTGCTGTAGAATCCTCGCGTGAATAATGGGTCGTACATTCCGAACATTGTCGATTTTTTCGACGTCGTCGTCATTGGCGGTGGCCACGCCGGGGCTGAGGCTGCATGGGCGTCTGCCCAGCTGGGCCCCCGGGTCGCTCTGGTTACGCTCTCGATGGACACCGTAGGCCAGATGGCTTGCAACCCAGCTATCGGCGGGGTGGGCAAGGGACATATCGTCCGGGAAATCGACGCCCTGGGCGGACTGATGGGCACCGCTGCTGACGCTACGGGCATTCAGTTCCGCATGCTCAACGCATCCAAAGGCCCAGCTGTGCGAGGCCCGCGGTGCCAGTCCGACCGACACGACTACGCAAAATGGATACAAAACGCCCTGGGAAATTGCCCGAACCTTAGCGTCATCGAAGCTGAGGCGACGGATATCCTGGTCGAGCAGGGGGGGGTGACAGGGGTGAGGATAATTCAGAAAAATCTCACAGCCGGGGGCGACTGTGCTACGCGAAAAACGCTGTGTTGTCGCGCGGTTATCGTTACGGCTGGGACGTTCCTCGGCGGGGTGATGCACCACGGGCCTGACACCTGGCCCGGCGGTCGATATGGCGAGCCTGGCTCGACGAAACTCAGCGAATCGCTCCGCAAATGCGGGCTGAAACTGGCCAGGCTAAAAACCGGCACCTGCCCGCGCATCGCGGCGGACAGCATAAACTACGACCGGTGCATCCGCCAGGACGGCGACGAGACGCCCACGCCATTTAGCTTCATGAACGACCATCTGGACGTGCGACAAATCCCGTGTTGGCTGACGCAAACCAACCCCGCCATCCACGAACTCATCCGGGCCAACATGCACCGCGCTCCGATGTACACGGGCCAAATAAGCTCGCCCGGGCCGAGGTACTGCCCGTCGTTTGAGACCAAGGTCGAGCGGTTTGCCGACAAGGACAGCCATCTTGTTTTCATCGAGCCCGAAGGCCGGCCCGAGAATACCAACTGGGTCTACTGCAACGGCATTACGACCTCGCTGCCGAGCGATGTGCAGGAGGCGTTCGTCCGCATGATACCCGGGCTGGAGAACGCCCGCATACTCCGCATGGGCTACGCGGTGGAGTACGACTTCGCCCAGCCGACGCAACTTCGCGCGACGCTGGAAACCAAAACCACGCCGGGTCTGTACCTGGCTGGTCAAATTAACGGCACGACAGGCTACGAGGAAGCTGCCGCTCAGGGGCTGCTTGCCGGGCTGAACGCTGTGCGGAAAATCCGTCAGCTGGAGCCTCTCGTACTCCGGCGAGACCAGGCTTACATCGGCGTGATGATAGACGACCTGATTCTCAAGGGCGTAACCGAGCCTTACCGCATGTTCACGAGCCGGGCTGAACACAGGCTGATTTTGCGGGCGGACAACGCGGACAACAGGCTCACGCCGATTGGGCGAGAGGCGGGGCTGGTCTGCGACGACCGCTGGGCGAAGTTTGAGAAAGATTCCGCTGCAGCTAGTCGGGCTGGTAAGCTTATGCGGACGATTAAAATCGACGGCAAAACGATATGGGAGCTTCTCCGCAGGCCCGGATCGGTGCTGGGCGATTTCCTCAAGCCAACCGCGGATGACAAAAACGAGACTCAAATCCGCGAACTTCGTCAGCTGCTGGCGGATAATCCTCGCCCGGTAACATCGACCGCCATCGACGCAACTTACGCAGGTTACATAGACAAGCAACAGCTTGCCGCAGCCCGGCTGGGGGACATGGACGCCAAGAAAATCCCCGCCGAGCTGGACTACCACGCTATCTCCCAACTCCGCTGGGAGGCCCGCGAAAAACTCTCCGCCATCGCCCCAGCCAACCTGGGCCAGGCCCTGCGAATCAGCGGCATCACCCCAGCGGACATCACCGTCCTGGCTGTGCACCTGCGTATCGGGTATAATGCTGCCGCACGGAAGGAGTGCGGTATGGATATTTACCCGCTGAAGTTTCAGCCTGTATACAAAGAGAAAATTTGGGGCGGTCGCAACCTGGCCCGGCTGTTCGGTCGGGCCTTGCCGCCGGAGGTGCCAATCGGCGAGAGCTGGGAGCTGGCTGACTTGCCCGAGGGCGTCAGCATCGCGACCAATGGCCCGCTGGCTGGGATGACGCTGACGGACATCACCCGCAAGTGGGGCCCCAGCCTGCTGGGCAAGGCCCGGGCTATGGACGACGGTCGATTCCCGTTGCTGCTGAAACTGCTCGACGCCAACGATATTCTGTCGCTCCAGGTTCACCCCGACGCCCGGGCTGCCGCCGAGATAGGCGACGGAGCTGCGATGAAAACCGAGTGCTGGTACGTCGTGGACTCGCGCGAGGGCTACATATACAAGGGCCTGGTCGAGGGCGTAACCCCGGCGGCATACAAGCAGGCCATCGAATCCGACACCGCAGAGGAGGTTACCCGCCGGGTGGACTGCCGCACGGGCGACTTTCATTTTATCCCAGCCGGCACGGTTCACGCCATAGGCCCGGGCCTGGTGATAGCGGAAATCCAAACGCCGTCCGACACGACCTATCGCGTGACGGACTGGGGCCGAGGCCGAGAGATACACATCGCCCGGTCGATGCAGTGCATCCATTTTCGCCCAGCTGCCGACGTGTCCCCCGGCGCCGCGGGCCAGACGCTGCTGGTAACGGATTTCTTCACGGTCTCCAAACGCACCGCCCAGCCGGGCCAGGCCGCGCCGCTGCCAGCTGGCCGATGTGCCGCTCTGATGATACTCTCAGGCCAGGGTCTGGAGATACGCTGCGATGATTCGCCCGAGCCTGTTACCCCCGCCTCAGCAGGCGAGACGATACTCATCCCCGCCGGGCTTACCAAGCCTTGCATGAAACTAAACGAAACCCCAAACTCCAGCCCGGCAACCTGGCTGGAGATAACACTACCGGACGCATGATGGCCAAGAGAACGAACGATAAATCCAGCCGCGCCGCCAAACCCGCAAGAGGTGCCAGGGCTGCGACAGCCGCGAAAAAATCAACCCGGGTCGCGAAGAAATCCGCTGCGAAAAAAACCGCTGCGAAAAAAACTCCCGCGAAGAAAGCCATTGGCTCAAACAAGGGCGGGCCTCTAAAAAAAGTCAAGCCGCCGCATTTCAGCAAGCACAAAACCGCTGGGCATGTCAAGCGTCGCGGCAGGGGGGCAACGACGAAAAAGACCACCGCTCCGCCGGGGATGGTTCGCATTCAGAAGTATCTTTCCCAGGCAGGCCTGGCCAGCCGACGCGCCGTCGAGGAGATGATCGTCGAAGGCCGAATCGTGGTCAACGACCAGGCTGTCGAAGCTCTGCCTTGCTTTGTGAACCCCGCCAGAGACGACATTTTCGTCGACGGCAAGCGGGTCCGCAAGCATCAGAGCGAGCAGCATGTCTACCTCCTGGCCAACAAGCCCAAGGGCGTGCTGTGCACCTCCAGCGATCCGCAAGGACGAAAGTGCCTCGTCGAAATGCTGGGCGATTTTCCCCAGCGGGTCTACTGTGTCGGCAGGCTGGACGCCGACAGCACGGGCCTGATTCTGCTGAGCAACGACGGCGAGCTGACCCAGCATCTGACCCACCCCAGCCACGAGGTGCCCAAGACATATCGCGTAACCGTCGAAGGGCGACTCGACGGCGAGAGCTTGGAGAAACTCCGCTGCGGCGTGTACCTCGATGGCCAGCGTACCCGCGGCGTGCGCGAGACGAAAATCCTCCGTCGGAGTCCGACCAGCACAGCTCTGGAGATGACGCTGACCGAGGGACGCAACCGCGAAATCCGTCGACTGCTGCGGCGGATGGGCCACAAAGTTCGCCGACTGTGCAGGATAGCAATAGGCCCGATAACCGATCGAGGCCTGAAAATAGGCCATGTCCGACAACTGACGGCCAAGGAAGTAGATTGGCTGAAAAACACGGGCCAACATAGCTGAGCGCATATCTCACCATGAAGCACGTGAAGAGCGTAAAGTTTTTTTGTTTCTAAAATCTTTATCTCCTTCATGTCGGGTGGCACGGCTACACCGCGGCTGTTTGCGGGGTAGCCATGAGACGCCGAACATGGCTACCCACCCCGTGTCGTTCCCGCGCAGGCGGGAATCCAGGGGTGGACAGAAAATGACGAATTAAGAAGCCTGAATTAAGAACCAATAACGAATTCAGAATGACGGAAAAAAGAAAACAAAAAAAGAACTTCATGGTGAAATTCGTCTTTGCGTTTTCGTAGTAGTTTTTATGAATGGTTACCGGAGAAAACATGTCGAACTGTGATAAGTTTTTAGCCTTTGATCTCGGGGCTGAGAGTGGCAGGGGGGTCGTCGTGTCGCTTGTCGGCGACCAGGTTGAGATGGAGGAAATCCATCGCTTCGCCAACCGCCGTGTGAACATGGGCGGCACGATATACTGGGACTTCCCAGCCCTGCTGGGAGAGGTGCTCGCGGGCATCGGCATCTGTGCAGGCCGCGGCGTCGTGCCGGCTGGCATTAGCGTCGATACCTGGGGCGTGGACTTCGGCCTGCTCGGCAGCGACGGCAAACTGCTGGGCAATCCGGTGTGCTATCGCGACAGCAGAACCGACGGCATTCACGACTACTCGAACCGGACGATGTCGACTGAACGAGTTTTCGAACTGACCGCGTATGAACCCTGGGCGATAAGTTCGCTGTTCCAACTGCTGGCGATGCAGCGCGACGAATCGCCGCTGCTGGGCATAGCCAAGCGGTTTTTGAACATGCCGGATTTGTTTCACTATTTCCTGACGGGCAAGGCTGTCTCGGAGATGTCGATTCTCAACACGAGCAATCTGATGGGCACCCACTGCCAATGGTCGCGCGAAATTATCGACGCGTTCTCCCTGCCGAAGATGTTCGGCGATGTCGTCGAGCCGACAACCGTTATAGGCCCGCTAAGCGAGACGGTGCAAGAGGAAACCGGCATGAAACACGCCGTGCCGGTCATAGCGACATGCGGACACGACACCTCCGCCGCCCTGGCAGCCGTGCCGGCGGTGGGGGATAACTGGGCGTTTCTCAGCTGTGGAACATGGAGCATCCTCGGAACGATGGTGGACAAGCCCGTTGCTACCCAGCGGTGTTTGGACCTGCATTTTACGAACGAATATACGATCGGAGGCTGGTACCTGGCCCAGAATATTTCAGGCCTTTGGCTGGTGCAAGAGCTGCGTCGCAAGTGGGACAAGCCCAGCGACCCGTGGGATTATAATCGCATCACCGCCGAGGCCCGGGCGGCCCAGACCCAGGCGCTGGTGAACGTAGCTGACCCGTCGCTGATGGCGCCGGCGGATATGGAGCAGGCGTTGTTGGAGCTAATCGCCAAGACGGGACAGGCTGCCCCCGCCAGTCGGGGCGAGCTGGTGCGATGCGTTTTGGAGAGCCTGGCCTTGCAGTACGGCGTGGCTTTGGAGTCCGTTGCTGAGCTTACCGGCAAGCGGCTGGCGAGCCTTTATCTCGTGGGTGGGGGCATTAAAAACAAGCTGCTCTGTCAGCTCACCGCCGATGCGTCTGGCCTGGCTGTCTACGCCGGCGTCGACCAGTGCACCGCGATGGGCAACGCGCTTGGCCAGGCCCTGGCCCTTGGGATACTCAAAACTCCAGCAGACATTCGGCGAGTGATGCGAGCGTCTTTCGAGGTGATAACCTACCAGCCCAGCGACGAAAAAACCTGGCAGGAAAAACGCCTGCTGTATAAAAAAGTAATCAGTCCGAAGTAAAAAAATCATGCAGCACAGCCGCCCTCGGTTGTGGTTTTGCAAACGGACATAAACTTTCACAGCCGGGGGCGACTGTGCTACAGAGCTGCTTAATATGTACATTCTTTGATCGCGTCAGCGTAGGCTTGGAGATTTTCAGGCGGGGTTTCGAAGAAATGGTCCGCGGCACTTACGATATATCCGCCGCCCTGGCCTGCCTGCTCGAATAGCCTGAAAACTTCTTTGCGAATCTTATCCGGTGTGCCGTTCGTCAGGATATTGAACTGGTCCAGGCCACCTATCAGGCAGACCTTGTCGCCGATTTTTTCTTTCACTACCGACGGCTCGTCCACGTCTCCGCCAACGCCGGACGGCGCCAGCGTCTCGGCTGCATCACAGCCATTTTTGACGATAAGCTCGCAAATCGGAATCATGCCACCGCATGTGTGATAGACCACTTTGTAGCCCTTTTCGTGCAGAGCCTCGTGAACCTGCTTGTCGTAGGGGACGGTAAAATCCTCGAAAAATTTCGGCGAGATAACCGTCGTCGAGGCTGCGCCGCCGCCATTTTCGACCAGGTCGTAAGGGGCGTCCTTCATTTCCTCCTCGACGAATCGGAGCTTCTTTTCCATGAGAATTTTCATGAACTCGCCGACCCAGTCGGGGTCGTCCATCCCAGCCATGATCATATTTTCCGTGCCGAAAAGTTCGCACGCATCCTGCCAAACGCCGCCCTGATGGTAGGGCAGAGTCCCTCGCAAAATCCCGCCATCGCCAAGCCGCTCCTTGGCCTTTTTGACCGTCTCGATATCCAGCTTGGGGATGGGCATATATTTTTCGACCAGATAAATATCCTCAGGCCTTTTCACGAGATGCTCTTTAATATAAGTGGTTTCGGGAATCTGTTCGGTCGAATAGCTCAGCAGGCCATCGGGAGTTGTGATGGTATGCTGGATAACTTTGTTGGGCGTCTCCTGCAAAACTTTCGACTCGACCTGCCAGTCGGGCCCAGTCAGGACGGCCCGGTCCAGCGGCCAACACATTATGGCGGCATCCATGTCGAACTTCTCAAAGGCTTCGATGTCGCTTATTCCGCCCAGATGTTTTTCGAGGTAGTAAGGCTGAAATTGATGAATCGTGCCAGGCAGCCTGTCGGGCTTGCCCATATCCAGAGCGGTCAACATTCTTTCTCGCGGAGTCATATCAAGTCCTTCTATCAGTTGTTGAAAAACAGTTATCAGTAATCAGTTATCAGCAAAAACAAACAGCATGGCACCACAACACACAGCAGGGGGGTATGCTACCGATACTCCCTTTGGCATACAAGTTTTTTTTGCCATTTCCCCATCGGCGCATAAAAACGCCGGGACAGGCTGCTCAGTTACCTGTCCCGGCTATATTTTCTGCCCAGCGGCAGAGCCACCGGATGGGCATTTATCTCCATACCGGCTAAGTTGTCTCGCTGCACCGTCGCGCGACAGGCCAACGGTTTAAGATTAACAAATCACACTCAAACTCTCACAGCTGTGCTACACCCCACAGCCGGGGGCGACTGTGCTACATTTTTCGGCGACGTTTGACAATGATGCCAAGTCCGCCGATGCTCAGCAGCAACATCGTAGCTGGTTCGGGCACGACCTGGGCGATGTAGATTCGGTTCTCGGGGAACCAGATCTTTCCGCCAAGCCCGTCTTCCCAGTAGATTTGGCCATCTTCTACGGAACGGCCCATGTCGATGCCGAAGACGATTTCGCGGGGGGTGTTGTCTCCCTGGTTCGGGTCACCCGCGGGGCCGAAGTCGTAGAACACGATCTCGTCGAGTTTCTCGCCCTCTACCTGGTCTGCCAGGATAGAAGCCAGGTCCAGGTCGATACGGATAACCTGCTGGTCTGCCCAGTTATCGATCGTCGGGTCGCCTCCCAAGCCCTTGCCGCCCAGGCCTGCAATCACGCCGCCATCAGCTGCGTTATTGGTATATGCACCACGATCCATAAACGCATCTTGATATTCGTAGCCACCGTGAAGAATACTCTTTTTAATTTCATCGGGCGTCTTGTCGCCAAAAATAGCATCCCACCTGCCAACGCCGCCAGTGATGCTCTGGGCAAGGACTTCTCGGATATCCATGCTGTCTACCAAAGACGCCAGGTCAGCT
>Ga0164318_10005702_pt1 | contig 12045 bp, 10 predicted proteins | sample GuaBasSedimGuay9_FD_113734 | JGI IMG/M metagenome (GOLD analysis project Ga0164318, IMG submission 113734) | Subseafloor sediment microbial communities from Guaymas Basin, Gulf of California, Mexico - Guay9, Core 4571-4, 0-3 cm | ecosystem: Environmental > Aquatic > Marine > Hydrothermal vents... | reverse complement strand
TCATTCCGTCATTATCCATGTCATTGCTTACTGGAAAAGTTCCATTTTCATACTCCTGCATGTTTGTTAAGCCATCGTTATCAGAATCGCCATTTGCTCCATTGTTGCCAGTATCATTCAAAGCATCTAAGCCATACCATGCTTCCCATCCATCTGGTGAGCCATCACCATCGGTATCATTACTATTCGGATCTGTCTCTCCTGTATCCACAGCACCGTTGCAGTTCAAATCCTCCCCTTCCCATGCCTGCTTTACTCCATCTATCCTGCTGTAGTTTATTCCCCAGTAATTGCCATGGCTATCATAACTCCAGCCGTCTATCCATCCATCTGGCAGACCATCATCATCGCTATCATAGTCTTGCCAATCTGTTGTTGTTAAAGGATCACTATCATCATAAGTTGAATTGGAATAATTTGTCCATCCCCTCTCAACACTATCATATAAGCCATCTCCATCGCCATCATAGGATGTTTTTATCCTGTCAACATGCATTGGAATATAATGGATTTCATTGTGGCTGTTATTCCAGTAAGTGTAAAGAAAGTGCATCATTTCTTTCAATGCATCATATAGCAATACTGGCAGGCTACCATTATTTTCCAGTTCAATTTCATCATACCATTTATTTAAGTTGGTATCATACATTTCATAGAATACACTCCCATTATGCTCCCATACAAAATATAATCTTCCATCTTTTGCCAAAAAACCAGGATTTGTTGAATTTTGGATATTGAACTGGATGGGTTGAGTCACATTGTTTCCATTTTTATCTATCTCTTTAAAGTATATCTCCCGTTCCTGATTATTTTTTTGCCAAGCCACATATATTCTGCCATTGTCTATATCTATTTTTGGATTCGTGCAATTTCCACCAGCAATTAGAATATCATTGCTCCAAGTGTGGGAGGAGGAATTATAATATTTGTAATATATTCCTTCATCATCTTTATACCCTTCCCATACAACATATATGTTACCTTCACTGTCCATGACGGAAAAGGGTTTTAAAGATGCTTTATCGGTCAGTTTGCTGTCTCCATTCCACCCATTGAGAGCAAGTACAGCCGCTCCACTCAACATTAAAAAACCCACAAAAAAGATTGTTATTATCCTTTTGTTTTCCATCAATACACCCCGCTTTTTATTTGAAACAGAAATGGATAAATAAACTTTATGTTAGGAATCCAAACCATATTGACAAAATTTCTGAATAAGAGGAGTTATGGTAGAAAAACAGAAAATTGTTGAATTTTTGGAGGAAATAGAAACAGTGTATGGAATAAAAGATTCGTTATGAAAAAGTGGAGTCAAAAATGTTACACAGAATGGAGGCAATGTCTGTAAGGAAGATTAATCCTTCTTCTCAGGTAATCCTTCTTCTCAGAAATCCTTTTAACTTAGGGAGCAAAACATCTCTAATCCCGCCCCCTTGCTTAAATCCCTTACATGTTCTGGAGAGAGAAAGTAGTAAATCATTAACAATGCTGTAAAGAAACTTTGAAAAATTTTAAATATTCACCTTTTCTCATCCACAATGAATTATGCGGTTGAGGTAGAAAATTTAACAAAAATATATGGTGAGTTAAAGGCAGTTGATAACATCTCTTTCAAAGTAAAGGAAGGAGAAATATTTGCCTTCCTGGGTCCCAATGGAGCAGGGAAAACAACGACAGTGGAAATGATAGAAGGGATAAGAACGCCTACCAGAGGAAAAATAAAGGTGCTGGGGCATGATATGAGTAAAACAAATAAAGAAATAAAGGAAAAAATAGGAGTCCTTCCACAGGAATTTTCATCCTTTGACCGCCTCACTGTCAGGGAAACACTCATTTATTTTTCATCCCTTTACAAAAAAAGTGCAGATGTTGACCACATAATTGATATAATGAATTTGGAGGATAAGGAAAATGTTCTCTACCAAAATCTTTCTGGGGGATTGAAACAGAGAGTGGGCGTCGCCATTGCCCTTGTAAATGACCCTGAGATAATTTTCCTTGATGAGCCAACAACAGGACTTGACCCCCGCTCCAGGCGGGAGGTATGGAGTGCTATCGAAGAATTGAAAAATAGGGGAAAAACTGTTTTTCTAACAACCCATTATATGGAGGAGGCAGAATATCTTGCAGATACGGTTACCATAATTCATAAAGGGAGGATAGTGGCGCAGGGAAGTCCTGAAGAGTTGATGGAGAAATATGGTGGAAAAAGCACCCTTGTAATAAAGGGTGGTTCACCAGAAGAAATTGAAAATGTGATGAAGGAATGGGGAGCAAAGGAAATAAAGATAAAAAATTCCAATGTTGAGATAAGAATGGAAAAAAGAGATGAAGTGATGGATATACTCCTCTACCTTAGGGAAAAGGGTATGAGATATAGGGAGGTGGATATAAAGCATTCAGACCTGGAAGATGTATTTCTCCAATTAACAGGGGAAAAACTTGGAGGTGATTCAAAATGAGATTGAAATTTATAATTATTGATTTCATGGCAAGTTTAAGGCATTTTGTGAGGAATAAAAGCACATTATTTTTCACTCTTGCCTTCCCCGTCATTCTTATCCTTCTATTTGGTGCAATCTTTTCTGGAGGAGGGAGCGGCACCTACGCCCTTTATGTGGCAAATTATGATTATGAAAATGGATATGTAAACCAGAGCAATTTATTAAACGGGAGTTTTCTTCCTCCATTTCTGGGGAATGAAAGCAACATATATGATGCCCTCTACAAGGGCATGGAAAAAACAGGGGTTATAGCAATAAGGAGTGTCAACACTTCAAAATATAATGCTTCCAGCCTCATGAAATTTCTGAGGGAGAAAAAAATAAAATCCATGATGGTAATACCCAGAGACTATCTCGCCCATCTGGGGATGGCAATATTTATGAAAAATGAAAGTATTGCCCCCAACATCACCCTCTATCTGGATGAAAGCGAAGCCCAAAGAAATGGGGTTATAATAAGCGTTGTTTCTCAATTTGCAGGGCAGATGAACCTTGCCCTTTCAGGAGGAAAAAACTATTTTCATTTCAACACCACCAGCATTATTCAGGAAAAGTTCAATTATATTGATTTCTTTATCCCTGGTATTATAGCATTAACCGTAATGACCACCAGCATTTTTGGAACCATTGAGTCAAACGTGAGATTGAGAAAAAACGGAATACTTAGAAAACTCATAACAACTCCTGTAGGAAAGCACGAGTGGATTATGGCAAAAATGCTGTATATGCTTTTCATGGCTTTTCTCTCAACATTCCTCATACTCCTTGTCGGGGTTATAATATGGAATATTTCTTTCAAAATAAATCTCTATTTATTCGTGGCTATAATCTCGGCAAGTTTTGCTTTTTCTGGCATGGGAATGATTGTGGCAAGATATGTTAAGGATGAGGACACTGCATCCGCTGCTGGGAATATAATAACATTTCCCCAGATGTTTCTTGCAGGAACATTTTTCCCTCTTGAAATAATGCCTTCCTTCCTCGTTACCATTGCCAAAATCCTCCCCCTATATTACGTAAATGAAGCACTCAGAAATGCCATGATTTATGGAGATTTTTCCACCGCCTTCATGGATACAACAATAATTTTTGTTTTCGCCATAATTGCTTTTGTTATAGGAGTGATGGTCACCAACTGGAGGGAAGAATAATTTTTCATTCCACCTCATAACCTGCCCTTTTTATGGCATCAATAACTCTTTTCTTTTCCACATCTTCAAATCCAACCATCTTTTTTTCCAAGGAAACAACGAATTTTTTCACTCCTGCATTCTTCAAAACATTTTCTATGGTGTGTTTGCAGTTCCTGCATTTCATATCTGGCACATACACCCTGTTTTCCATTTCAACCTCCTTCTTTAACAGGTTTCTTAAAAATGATGATAGAATCAGCACTGCCAGAATGATGCCGCTCAAAATTTTAAACCACTGGGGAAGGTAGAAGGGGCGATAACTTCCTCCAGCAAATGTCTGATAGAGAAAATTGAAGGAGGCGCCGGCAAGGAGGGAAAGAAAGGCAATGGAAGAAAGGTAAAGGAAAAAACTTTTCCTGCCCAGTTTGTATCTTACAAAGGATAAAGTTACCGTATTGGTGGCAGGTCCTGCTATTAAAAACACCAGGGCAGCACCAGGCGAAAAACCCTTCTCAATGAGGACTAAAGCAACAGGTATGGAACCTGTGGCACATACATATAAAGGCAGGGAGACAAGGAGGGCGGCGAGCATGTCAAAAGGATATGCTGCCTTTACAGTAAATGGAATGGATGCTATTATACCTCCTGCAACCACACCTATAACAAGCCATTTTCCTATGTCCTCCGGCATTTCAATAAATGCATATTTCAACGCCTCCCTCAGGCTCCTCCTTTCCATTTTCACATGCCCATGCCTCTCCTCTCTCTCTTCCTCTTTATCCACAGCATGACTCAAAAAGCCTGTAAATATGCCTGCAAAAAGAGCAAATAGAGGGCGGAAGATGGCGAAAAAGGGACCGAGAAGGGAATAGGTGGCAAATATGGAATCAACACCTGTGGTGGGCGTGGAAACCAAGAAAGAGAGTGTGGCGCTTCTGCTTGCCCCATCCCTCCTCATGGAAGATGCAATGGGTATAACACCACATGAACATACAGGCAGGGGAACACCCAGTAAACTTGCTTTAACTATGTTTTTCACTCCCTTCCCCATGTGTTTTTTTATAAAATCACTCCCCACATATATATGAAGTAATCCCGCCACCACCATACCAAGGAGAAGATAAGGAGACATGTCCAGCCAGATTTCAGCGATTTTTTCAATCATTTCCAGTCAAGCAACCTCCTCTCTCCTTCTATTTTCCTTATATCAGTTATATCCTGGGTCACCTCCATCGTTCCCACATACTCTCCATCTCTCCTGACAGGAAAGTATCTTATGTATATCTTCCTACCATTCATATCGATCCAGAATTCTGCTTTGCTCCTTGTGCCATTCCTGAATTCTTCCAGTATTTTATTCACCACATCCACACTCTTGCTTGGATGGCAGTTCTGAACTTTCCTCCCTATTATTGCCTTCGTTCTGATGAAAATTCTCTCCTTGGATTGATTGAAATATTTTACCCTGTCTTCCCTATCTATGAAGGTGATGTCGAAGGGAAGAGAATTCATCATTGCCTCCAATTCCTCCATGTACAAATTTCCTACTTCAAATTTTATTTCTCCCTTCCCCATTTTTTCTTTTTCTTCATGCTCCGCTCTTTTTTGAGGAATAAAGCAGCAGTAACCAATTTCGTCAAACTCCTTCCTTATACTATCCCATTCATTTTCTTCCATTATCTTAAAGGCGGTGGGGAAAAGAATGTTATTTTCCTTATAAAAATGGTGTGAGAGCATCTCCGCCAGCCCTCCCGCCAGATTTTTCATTCTTTCATAATCTTTTTTTTCCATGGCATCGTATATGCCCTTTTTCATCTCCCTTATTTTATCATGCTCCATCCACATTATGGCAGGCGGCTCAGTTATCCCATGCTTCTCCATATAAGGAAAAAGAATGTTTTCCTCCCTCAGATAATGCTTTTCCGTCTCCTTTATATGGCTAATGATTTTTTCCGTCTCCTTTTCATCATGCTTTCCTGCCGCCTCTGCCAGCATGCTGGCATGGCGAAGAAGGATACGATGTTCTTCCATTAAAATATGGAGGGGATGCCATTCTGGCAGGGAGAGCGATTTTCCTTCAATGCTTTCTTTAAAAACCTCGAGGTGGATATCGCATAACTTTTCCATCTCCTCTCTTGTTATGCCTTCCTTCACCATTTCCTGTTCAATCTCTGCTATTTCATCAGGTGTCAAATCCTTTAAAATTTCCTTCGCCTTTTCCCTCATCTCCTCAATATCTGCCCCCTGATGCAACTGTTTTATTATACTCTTCAACATTCCTTTCCTATCGCCCAGCATTTCCATATTTTCTATATTACGGCGTAATATAAAAGGTTTTGGCTTCATCGCCATCAAATTCAATAATTTTATATCTCCCCATCATTTTCACATTGTGGAGAATTATTTTAAGGAGATAGAAAGAGAGGCAAAGAAATGCTACGAAATTGCCACACATGCGAGGAGGAAAGGCTTTGACCCAAAACTGGAAGTGGAAACCTCCTTTGCAAAAGACCTTGCCGATAGAGTGGAGGAACTGGTTGGTCCCAAAGGCATATCAAGGAGGATAAGAAAATATCTCGGTGAAATGGGAAGGGAGGCAACCGCCCTTCAAATTGCCCTGGAGATTGCTGAAAATATGGAAGGAAGTTTCGCCAGCATAATAGAGCAGGCGGTGAGAACTGGTTTGGCTATTCTTACAGAAGGCGTCCTCGTTGCCCCCATGGAAGGAATTTCAGGGGTGGAAATAGGAAAAAATGCTGATGGGAGTAGATATGTTGATTTATATTTTGCGGGACCAATACGCTCTGCTGGGGGGACAGGGGAGGCGATGAGCGTTTTAATAGCAGATTTGGTGAGGAGGAAACTTGGAATAGAGAGATATAAAGCAACTGAGGATGAAATAGAGAGATATAAAGAAGAGATTCCCCTATATGATAGGGTCACCCATCTCCAATACCTTCCCTCTGCCGAAGAAATTGAATTGATAATAAGAAATTGCCCCGTATGCATAAATGGTGAGGCAACGGAAGATAAAGAAGTGATGGGAAAAAGAGATTTGCCCAGGGTAAAAACAAATAAAATAAGGGGGGGAGCATGCCTGGTGATAGCAGAGGGACTCTGCCTTAAAGCCCCAAAACTTTTGAAACATGTAAAAAACCTCAATCTCCAGGGATGGGATTTCCTGGAGAAATTCATGTATGAAGAAGAGGAGGAAAAACACGAAATAAACCCATCTGAAAAATATATCAAGGACATAATAGCAGGTCGCCCCGTATTCAGCCATCCCTCCAGAAAAGGAGGCTTCAGAATAAGATATGGAAGAGGGCGGACATGCGGGCTGGCGGCTCTCGCCATAAATCCCGCCACCATGTTTTTACTGGATGAATTCATAGCCATAGGGACACAGATTAAAACTGAAAGACCTGGAAAAGGAACGATAGCCACACCATGTGAATCCATAGAAGGACCCATGGTTCTTCTGGATAATGGTGACTTCATTCAGGTGAATGATGTTGGTAAGGCAAAGGAATTAAGGGGAAAAGTAAGGGAAATCATTGACCTGGGGGAAATTTTGATACCCTTTGGAGAGTTTGTGGAAAACAATGCCATCCTGCCACCTTCAGGTTACTGCTATGAGTGGTGGATACAGGAATTGGAGGAGAAGGTTGATTTGAATGAGGTAAGGGAGAAATATTCCATTGATGACTTCGAAAGTATGGATGCCGAAACTGCCTTCAGAATTTCAGAGGATTATGGCATCCCCCTCCATCCCAGATATAATCTTTTCTGGCATGATATAAACGGGGAGGAACTGGATAAATTGAGGGATAGTATAAGGAATGGGAGATTTGATGGAAAACTTTATCTGAAGAAAAATGAGGAAATAAAGGAGATTCTGCTGAAACTCGGCGCCCTTCATCTGGAGAGAGATGAATATGTGCTGGAAAGATATGCCATTCCTCTCATAAAATGCTGTGGCTTTGGGATAAAGGAAGGAAAAATTGTGGAAGTGAGGAAAAGTGAAGGGGAGGTCATGGAAGCCATTCAGGAAATGTCGGGGATTAAAATAATGCCCCGTTCTCCCTACAGGATAGGGGCAAGAATGGGGAGGCCTGAAAAGGCGGCAGAAAGGAAGATGAAAACATCCCCCCATCTCCTTTTCCCGGTGGGGCTTGCTGGAGGAAAGGAGAGGTTGTTGCTGGAAGCAAAAAGGACGGAGGTGGAGATGGGAGAAAGGAGGTGTGAGAGGTGTGGAAACTCCACATATAAATCGAGATGCTCATGCGGGGGACATACATATTTTACAGGTAAAATAAAGAAATTTTCTGTAAATGTGGCTGATGAGACAAGGAAGGAAGCATCTCAGATGGGTGTGAATATTCCAGCAAAAATAAAGGGAGTAATAGGTTTATCCTCCGGAACGAAGACGCCGGAATGCATTAAAAAAGGTATACTGAGAGCATTTCATGAAGTATATGTATTTAAGGATGGCACTGCAAGATTTGACATGACAAATATGCCCCTCACCCATTTCAAGCCCTATGAAATAGGAACAGATGTTGAAACACTTAAAAAACTGGGTTACACCCATGACTACGAAGGAAATCCTTTGCAGAGAGATGACCAGATATGCGAACTCAAGCCACAGGATGTAATTCCCTCCACCAAAGGTGGCGATTATATGGTGAGGGTGGCAAACTTTATTGACGACGCTCTGGTGAAAATATACGGGATGGAACCCTATTATAATGTGAAGGAGAGAAAGGATTTGATTGGCCACCTGGTTGTGGGGCTCTCTCCCCACACTTCAGCAGGCGTGATAGGAAGAATAATAGGTTTCATAGATGCCAACGTATGCTGTGCCCATCCCTTCTTCCATGCTGCCAAGAGAAGAAACTGTGATGGAGATGAGGATGCCATGATGCTGCTTTTGGATACTCTTATAAATTTCTCCAGAGAGTATATACCGGAGGGGAGGGGAGGAAAAATGGATTTACCCCTGGTTATAGCCACCCGCATTTCTCCATCTGAAATAGACAAGGAAGCCCTTAATCTGGATTTGCTGAATCAATATCCCTTAGAATTTTACAGAAAGACCCTGGAATTCCCCCATCCCAAGGAAATGGAAAGCATGATGGATCTTGTAGCACACAGGGTGGGAACAGAAAGAGAATTCACTGGTTTTGGCTTCACCCATGATACGCCCGATATTGGAGAAGGACCCAAGATATCTGCATATAAAAAATTCGGTAAGATGGAAGAAAAGTTGATGGCTCAACTATCTTTGGCAATAAAAATAAGGGCTGTTGATGAAAGGGATGTGGCAAGCAGGGTAATTCAAAAGCATTTCCTGCCCGATTTAGTGGGGAATATGAGAGCATTTACCAGGCAGCAATTTAGGTGTATAAAATGTAACACAAAATACAGAAGGGTGCCGTTGAAGGGGGTGTGCATAAAATGCGGTGGAAATCTGGTGCTCACTGTGCATGAAAAATCAGTTAAGAAATATCTGGAGTCAGCCAAGCGTCTGGCTGAGGAATTCAATGTTCCAAATTATACCAGGCAGCGCATTCTCCTATATGAAAAATTCATGGACTCTCTTTTCAAAAATGATAAGGTGAAACATCCGAAACTGGATGATTTCTTCTGAATGAAATTAAAATGGATGGGAAAGGTTAGAAGCCTTTTTCTGCCATGTCGCCCACTACCGGGAGTTTGAACATTTCTCCCTGATATGCCTTTATCATGAGTACAATCCATAGTATAAACATCAAAAGCCCGATAAGTATGCTTATCGCCCATCCTATAAAGGGTATCCACCACAGCATCCATCCGAATATCCAGTATATCACTGACAGCGGCAGAAACACCAGTATTGACTGCATGGCATGGAAGCGTACAAACTTGTTTTCTTTTTCCAGTAGGTAAAATACTATGCCCGTAACCCATCCAAGGACATAGCACAAAGCCCCCTCTATATTTTCCTCCATTCCAAGAGATGTCTTTTCCATGATGGGAAAGAAAGGAGGAATATATATTTGTTTCTTCTTTTTATGCCTCATTCACACCCTCACCAAAAAACATATATACAAAAGACAGATTGTTAGCAAAACGATGATAATATGAGTAAGCCAATTGGAGTAAGGATTGATTCAAGACAGGAAGAAACATGGACTAAATTTAAGGAATTTGTTGAAGAAAAATATGGAAAAAAGCATACTGTTCTGGGTAATGAACTGGTTAAAGCCCTTCAACTATATCTGGATTTATATGAAAGGGTCAGTGATGATAGAAAAGAACCAGAAACCCATCTTCTCAAAGAAAGGGCTGGAGACTTAGAAGTTACACCGTTGAGGGAGATTTCATATGACCTGCTCAATACCATAATAGCATGCCGTGGCTATCTTGAACAGATGGATGAGGAGTTGAGAGATGCATCCTCCAGCATAAGGGAAAAAATAGAAAATCTGAGACAGGGACTTTTTAAGGCACAGAAATTAATACAGGATAGGATTGAGGAAGTCAGATGATGAAGGTGGGATTTATTTTAAATCCCATTGCAGGAATGGGGGGCAAGGTCGCCCTCAAGGGCACAGATGGAATGGAAGAGGAAGCAAGGAAAAGGGGCGCCACACCTGTGTCCCCTGTGAGGGCTGAAGAATTTTTACGCGCCTTAAAAGTGGAGAGAGATTTCTATATCTGCTCTGGTATCATGGGAGAGGAAATTTTCAAAAAAGTTGGAAAGAAAAGGCATGTAATATATCATGCCCCTTCAGTTACAACTGCTGAAGATACAAAAAAATCTGCAGAAATGATGAAAGAGATTGTTGACGTAATCGTTTTTGCAGGCGGGGACGGAACAGCCGCCGATATATTTGATGTCGTCGATGCCAAAATGCCTATACTTGGAATACCTGCTGGGGTAAAGATGTATTCTGCTGTCTTTGCTTTAACCCCGAGGGATGCGGCGGAGATATTGGATTCGGTGGAGGAACTGGAGATGGGGGAAAGGGAGATAATGGATATAGATGAGGAGGCATTCAGGAGGGGGGAATTGAGAGTAAAACTTAAAGGATATGCCCTCTCCCCTCTACACATAAAATTGCAGGGAGGGAAAGACGTTTCCAGTGGTGGAAAGGAGGGAATTGTGGAGTGGTTTATGGAAAGAATGGACGAAAAAACCATGTACATAATTGGAGGAGGAAGCACCACATGGGAGATAAAAAGGGCAATAGGAATAGAAGGGAGTTTTCTCGGCATAGATGTGGTGAAAGGAAAAAGGTTAATTTGCAGGGATGCATCAGAAAAGGAGATACTGAAATTTTTGGAAAAAAATGCAAAGATAGTGGTCAGTCCCTTGGGGGGACAGGGTTTCATCTTTGGGAGAGGAAACCAGCCCATAAGCAGTGAGGTTATAAAGAAAGTGGAAAAAAAGAATATAATGGTTGTGGGAACAAAGGAAAAGATGGCAAAACTTTCCTCTCTGAAAGTGGATACAGGGGATGAAGAAATAAATGAGATGCTCAGGGGCTATATTCCCGTTATAACGGGATATGGGGAAAGGAAAATGATGAGGGTGGAATGAGGGGACAAAGCATTTATACAACTCCTCCATGAACATTTGATGTGTCTTGCCATTCCAGGAAGGATTGAAGAAATAAAAGGAAATAAGGCGATTATAGATTATGGAGGAATAAAAAGGGAGGCGGACATCTCTCTTGTTGAGGTAAATAAAGGAGATTATGTTATTGTCCATGCTGGATTTGCCATTCAGGTTTTGAATGAGGAAGATGCCGAGGAAACATTAAAAATTTTTGAGGAGATAATGGAAAATGCATGAATTCTCCACCATGCAGGGAATTGTAAATGCAATTCTTGAGGAGGCAAAAAAATACAGGGCTATTAAAATTTATAGGGTTGAAATCGAAATAGGGGAACTCACATTTTTGGGAAAAGAACAGATGAAATTTGCCTTTGATATTTTAAAGGAAAACACAATAATGGAAGATGCCAAGATTTCAATAAAAAAGAAAAAGGCGAGGGTGAAATGCATAAAATGTGGATATGAGGGAGGCGTTGAATATGGAATGAAAGATGATTTTCATATCACATTTCCCATAATCAGGTGCCCGAAATGCGGAGGAGAGGTGGAGATAGTGAAAGGGAGGGAATGTCTAATAAAAAATGTGGAGATGGAGATTGAAGATGTTGCAGTTGAGAGATAAAAAAATTGCCGAAAAAATAATCAAAAAAATAAAGGAGTTCAACATTCCATTAAAAATAATGCATGTATGCGGCACCCATCAGGATACAATCGTGAAATATGGCATAGATGGCATACTTAAAGAATGCAACATAGAAGTAATACAGGGTCCTGGTTGTCCCGTTTGCGTCACCACTCCATC
>Ga0164318_10005700_pt1 | contig 12045 bp, 13 predicted proteins | sample GuaBasSedimGuay9_FD_113734 | JGI IMG/M metagenome (GOLD analysis project Ga0164318, IMG submission 113734) | Subseafloor sediment microbial communities from Guaymas Basin, Gulf of California, Mexico - Guay9, Core 4571-4, 0-3 cm | ecosystem: Environmental > Aquatic > Marine > Hydrothermal vents... | reverse complement strand
TCTGGCCGCGGCGGTGGAGGTGATGCGGCGGTTTACGGAATGGCTGCGAAAGGAGACCGGGCCGGAGGAGCGGGAATTGGTGGGTAAATGGATCCAGGCCTGGTTTAAGGCGATTGAATAAGGGCAGTGGGTCGCCTGTTTTCTGTTTTCTGTTTTCTGTTTTCTGTTTTCTGTAGGGGCAGCGGGCAATATATAGATGGCCAAACAATTAACTCTGAAAAAGAAGTTTAGTCGGGCGGAATTTCGGAAGCAGGCGGCGGAGATTCTGCTGCGCTTGCAGACGGAAGTCAGTCCGTTTTTTGAATCGGATGAGGCAGCGCGGCGGCAACGACTGAGGCGCAGCCGGGAAGATCCGTTTTATTTTTTCCGGACTTATCTGCCGCATTATTTTTCGACGGAATTTGCGCCGTTTCATTATGAATTGGTGGAGTTGTTGGACAGGAGGCCGGGGGATTCCTCTCACCCCAACCCTCTCCCCCCAGGGGTGAGGGAATTAAAGGAAAGAGTGGAGGTGTTGACGCCGGTGGCGGTGGCCGCGCCCCGGGAGTTTGCCAAGACCACGATTACCAGTTTCGGCTATGTGCTGCACCAGGTGTGTCACGGGCTGCGGCATTTTGTGATCATCGGCAGCGATACCGAGGACCTGGCCAGTGATTTGACCGGCTATATTTATTTGGAATTGCTCTACAACGAACGGATCAAGGATGATTTCGGCGAGTTGGTCAAGGACAACTGGGCGGTGGACGATTTTGTCACCCTGAGCGATGTGCGGCTCAAGGCCAGAGGTCGGGGACAGCGGCTGCGGGGATTGAAGCACAAACAATGGCGGCCCGACCTGGTGGTGCTGGACGATATGGAGAACGACCAGGCAGTGAAGAATCCGCGGCGGGTGGCGGAGCTGCTGGACTGGATCAAAGGGACGGTCTATCCGGGGATCGACTCCGAGGGAAACCTGTTTATCATCGGCACCATCCTGGCGCGGCGGAGCGCCCTTTATACCATGATTCACTCGGAGGAGGAGCCCTGGCGGCACTGGACGCGGCGGATTTATCGGGCCCTCGAGGCGGACGGCGCGAGTTTATGGCCGGCCAAGCATCCGGTCGAAAAGCTCTTGGAGCAGAAGCGATTGATGGGCAGTCTGGCCTTCAACCGGGAGAAGATGAATGACCCGAAGGATGAGAAGGGCTGTTTTCAGGAAGAATGGCTCAGGTTTTATCATCCCTCGGAATTGGCCGGGAAGCACTTGGTGAAGGTGGGTTATTTTGATCCGTCGGTGGAGAGTGGGGCCAGCAGTGATTACAAGGCGATTTTGGTGGTGGGGTTGGAGCCCGGGGAGATGGTGTTTTACGTGCTGGACGCCTTTATCCGACGGGCCAGCATCGACCAGACGATTGCCGCGGCCTTTGCCCGGCACCGGGAGTACGGGTTTTTGATTTTCGGGGTAGAGGACAATGTTTTCCAGAAGCTATTGATTCGAGAGTTTACACGGGCCGGGCAGGAGCGCCAGGTGATTTTGCCGTTGAAGGGGTTGACCAACACCTTGAACAAGGAAACCCGGATCGCCGGCTTATCGCCGCTGGTGGAGCAGGGAAAGATCAGATTCTGCCGGGGCCAGGGCGATCAGGATCTATTGATAGAACAGTTGATCTTTTTCCCCAGCCCGACGGTCAATGATGATGGGCCGGACGCGCTTGAAGGGGCGGTCAGGCTGCTACAAGTGTATGCCTGGGAAGCGGCGGATGTGCAGGTGGAGCCGGGGTTGAGGACGTATCGGAGCGGGAAGCCGAGGACTTGGCGGCCTGGCGGCTTGGCATGAGAAAAAATCTCGCAAAGACGCAAAGGGGCAAAGGGAGATGACGGGATTAGGAAAGCGAATTAAGGCGGCCTGGCGGGGATTTCGGGAAGGCGTGTGGTGGCCGGGGCAGCAGGTCGGGGTGGACGCGGATGAGTCCGACTGGCGGCGGCTGACCGGCAACGCGGATCGGGATCTGTCGCCCCTGACCCATGAACGGATGCTCAAGATTGCCTATTATCTGTATGAAACCGATCCCTTTGGCAAGCGAATCATCGAATTGCCGCGGGATTATATTGTGGCCGAAGGGGTGAGTTTCGAGGCTAAGGATGAGCGGGTACAGGAGGTGCTGGAAAAGTTCTGGGATGATCCGATCAACCAGATGGATTTGAAATTGGACAAGAAGGTGCTGGAGTTGGGGTTGTGGGGGGAGCAGTGCTACCCGATATTTGTCAATCAGGCCAATGGGCATGTGCGGTTGGGGTATTTAGATCCGGGTCTGATTGAGAAGATAGAACAAGACTCGGAGAATGCCGAAGTGGTCAGGCGGATCAAGGTGAAAACCGGGCCGGGCGAGGCGGATAAATGGTTGTCGGTGATCAGGGTGGATGAGAAACCAACCAGTCCTACTTATGGCTATCGGATCGGAGAATGTTTTTATTTCAAGATCAATGCGGTGACGACGGCCAGTCGGGGGCGCAGCGATTTGCTGCCCCTGGCCGATTACTTAGATTTATACAATCAGTTTCTGTTCAATCGCGGGGAGCGGGCGGCGTTCGGCAATGCCTGGATCTGGGATGTGACGTTGGAGGGTATGACCGCGGAGCAGATCAAGACCTGGCTTAGAGATCATCCGGTGCCGAAGCCGGGGAGTATTCGGGCCCATAATGAGCGGGTGAAGTGGGAGGCAGTGGCGCCGGATCTGAAGGCCCATGATGCCAGCTACGATTCCCGGATGATTAAAAATTACATCTTGGGGGGCGCGGGTTTCCCAGAGCATTTCTTTGCCGAGGGCGGCGAGACTACCCGGGCCACGGCGGCGGAGATGGGCGAACCGGTGATCAAGCATCTGACGGCGCGTCAAAGATTCATCAAGGCTATGTTGAGGGGGATTCTGGAATTTGTGCTGGATCAGGCGATATTGGCGGGGGTCTTGCCGAGGGAGATAGATCGGACCTTCGGATTGCACTTCCCGGAGATCAGCAGCAAAGATTTGGGGCGGGCGGGGACGGTGCTATTGCAGACTGCGCAGGCGTTATTGATTGCCCAGCAGCAGGGATGGGTGGATCATGACAACGCGGCCAATCTGTTCTGTGCGGTGGCCTCGGGGATGGGGCCGGATGTAGAGCCGGCAGAGAATCCGGAAAGGGCGACCGGGGAGGAAATTCCGCAGAAGGAGATCAGGCAGGCATTGCGAAGGGTGAAATGATATTTTCCCTCAAACAGAAAACAGAAAACAGAAAACAGAAAACGGAAAACAGAAAACAGAAAACGGAAAACGGCGCAGGCCGCTAAGGTATCCCTGCGATCCGAACGGCGCGGCCAGTGAGGTGGTGAATTGCAAGTGCCGGGTGGTGGCCTGGCATGAGGATTGGGGAGAAATTTAAATGCCGTATCAGACTAAAAAAGACTTGCCGGAGGCAGTGCAGCACCTTCCAAAACATGGCCAGGAGATTTACTTAAAGGCTTTCAATGCGGCCTTTGAGCAGTATAAGGGCGATGAGGAAAAAGCGCATGCGACGGCCTGGGCCGCGGTGAAGCAGAAGTATCGGAAAGAGGGAGAAAAGTGGGTGGCAAGGGAGGCAGCCACTGAAGAAGAAGGAAATAAAAATCCCTCCTTTGGGCGGATTATTGAGGCCTTCGGAGAAGACGGCCGGGAATGGGAAGTAGCGTTGATCCGGGCCGGGCTGGCTAAGAGCGGCACTATTTATCCGGCGGAGGTGCTTAAAGAGGCAGTGCCACTATTTGAGGGCGTGCGGGCGTTGGCTCGGAGCGATGAGGAGCATCTGACTGATAAGGGAGTATCGACCCGGAATATCGTGGGCTGGTATGACCAGGCCCGGTTTGAGGAAGAAGAGATCAGGGCCCGGTTTCATATATCGGAGGCGGCCGGATGGCTGGCGACCATGATGCGGGATGCCTGGCGGCGGGGCAAGAAGGATTTGATCGGCTTTTCGATTGTCGGCGACGGCCGGGCGACAGTGCGGCGGGAAGGCGGCCAGGTGGTGCGCTATGCCGAAGCCATAACCAAGATTGAGTCAGTGGATCCGGTGGTTAATCCGAGCGCCGGGGGCCGGGTGATTCGGTTGATTCAGGGAGAGGGACAACAGGAAGGAGAATTGGAGATGATTGACAAATTATTAAAGATTATCGAGGCTGAGCGGCCGGATCTGCTGGAGAGCAAGGATAAAGCCAACTTGAAGGAAGAGGAAATCATGGCCCTCTTTCAGGAAGCGATGAAGCAGCCGGAGAAGCAAGAGAAGGAAGGGAACAAAGAAACTTTCAAGGAAGGCCAAGGCCAGGAAAAAGATAAAGATCGGGAAGATTTATCGGCCAAAGTGGAGCGGCGGCTGGCCGAAGCTGAGTGCAAGACTATGCTGGCCGACAAGCTGGCCGAGTCCAAGCTGCCGGAGATCACCCGGGCCAAGATCAAGAAGTGGTTTGGCGGCACGATCTTTAAAGAGGCCGACCTGGACAAGGTGATCGCCGAAGAGCGGGATTATCTGGCCAAATTTGCCGAAAGCGGCCAGGTGGCCGGGCTGGGTGCGGCGCGGGCCGGAATGAATGAGAAGGACAAGGTGATCAAGGCCCTGGATGGGTTTTTCGAGGCTGAGGATATTGATAAGGTGCCGCGTTTTCGGAGTTTCCGCAAGGCCTATGAGGAAATCACTGGAGATGTGAGCCTGACCGGACGGCTGGCGGAAGCCAAAAACCTGGAGCGGTTTACCGAGGGCCTGACTACCAGTTCCTGGGCGCAGATCCTGGGGGATTCAATTACCCGGAAGATGCTCAAAGAGTATAATGTGGCGCCATTGCAGGATTGGCGGAAGATAGTCAGTGACATCACGGCGATCAGTGATTTCCGGACCAACCGGCGGCTGCGGCTGGGCGGCTTCGGTGTGTTGCCGAGTGTAGCGGCGCAGGGCACTTATACCGAACTGACCTCGCCGGGCGATGAAGAAGCAACCTATGCGATCGGGAAATACGGCGGATTGGAAACGGTGACGATGGAGATGATCGCCAATGATGATGTCGGGTCGATCCGGCGGATTCCGGTGCGGCTGGGCCGGGCCGCGGCGCGGACCTTGTACAAGGCGATCTTCGATATCTTCACCGCCAACAGCGGCCAGGGGGTGGCGCTGACCATCACCGGGGATACTGATTATCTGTTTAAATCGGATGACACGCATGGCAATTATGCCACGACGGCGTTGAGCCATGCCGGCCTGAACGAGGCCCGCTATAAGATGCGGACGCAGACGGCGTTTGGGGATTCTTATGAATATCTGGGATTGACGCCCAAGTATCTGCTGATTCCCAATGAGTTGGAAGAGCTGGCCTTTAAGCTGTGCATGGGGGCCTATACCCTGATCAGCGCGGCCACCACCGAAATTTCGGATGCGCCCAACCTGCATAACCGGGAGCGCATGGATTATATCGTGGTGGATTATTGGACGGACGCCAACAACTGGTATGTGGTCTGCGATCCCAAGGAATGCCCGACCATTGAAGTCGGCTTCTTCCAGGGCCGGGAAGAGCCGGAGCTGTTCGTGCAGGATCAGCCGACGGTGGGCAGCATGTTCAGCGCCGATAAGATCACTTACAAGATCCGGCACATCTGGGGTTATTGCGTCCTGGATTATCGGGGCTTCCAGGGTCGGGTAGTGAGCTAAGGGAGGATAAAAATGGGTAAATTTCTAGGGGCAGATGCGCCGGGATTGGTGATTTCGCATTATTTTGAGGCCGGGGCCTCGGGGGCGACCAATACTGATCAGACTCTTGGATATTTTGTGGCGCCCAAGGATTTGCGGGTCAAAGGGGCCAAGCTGGTATTTGAGGCGGCCTTGACCGGAGCAGCGACCAATTATCCCAAATTTTCCATCGTCAATCTGGGTACGGCGGGAGCCGGCACTGACGAAGTGGCGGCATTGGCGTTTAGTTCGACAGGGGTAAGCGCCGGGAGCGAGGCTCCGGTGGCGATGACCGTGGATACCGACTATGATGAGGTGACGGCCGGCGAGGTATTAGTGCTCAAGGTGGCCCAGCAGGGGAATGGTAAGGCCTATCCGGCCTTCCATGGTACCATGTGGTATGAGTTTCAGTAATTCTACCTCACCCTAACCTTCTCCCCCCAACGGGGGGGGAGGAAAAAAGGAAGCTAAAGCATGGCGGTTAAGGCGCTGAATTTGGGGTGTGGTAATGCTGTTATGTCCAGCACCGCGGCGGTGCACTGGATCAATCTGGACCGGGAGCCGCGGGACGGCGTGGACGTAGCCTCAGATCTGGAGAATCCCCTGCCCTTCGGGCGGGAGGAATTCGACCTGGTGTATGCCAGTCATGTATTTGAACACGTGCAAAATTATTTGCCACTGGTGCGGGAGATTCACCGGGTGTTGAAGCCCGGGGGGACGCTGGTTATTAAAGTGCCGGAGTTTCCCTGCCGGGCCGCGGTGGCCGATCCGACGCATGTCAGGTATTTCGTGCCAGAGAGTTTTTTCCATCTGCTGGATCATAATATGGGCTTTGACACCGGGGGCTGTGCGGGACTGTTTGAGCTGGAATTTTTGGAGAGTGTGCGGCATGATCGGCCCAATATCGACCGGGGCGAAGTAGGAAATTATTTTACCGAACTGCATTGTGAACTGACCAAAATATCTCCCTCACCCCGCCCCTCTTCCATCAGGGAAGGGAGAATTAGGGGACGGCCATGAAACAGGCTTTGATTGTGCGCGGGGGGCGAGGGATCGGCGATCTGTTGTTTACCACGCCGATCCCGAGGCTTTTGCAAGGTGAAGGCTATGAGGTGGATGTGGCGGCCTGGCCGCAGAATAAGGCAGTTTATAAGCACAATCCCTATGTGCGGGAGATTATCGACTATCCCGAACCGGAAGAACCGTTGGCCTGGGAGGAGTGGATAACAGGGTTGGAACAGAAATATGACCTGGTGATCAACCTGGCCTTTACGGTGGAGAAGAAGTATCTACATAAGACGGATGGACAGTTTGGTGAGATACCGACCATAGAGGAGCGGCGGCAGAAGGCGGCCGGAATTAATTATTATGATGACACGGTCCAGGCCGCGGGTTTCAAGCTGGAGGCGGGAGAGAAATTTGGGCCGGAAATCTATCTGTCGGATCAAGAACTGGAGGTATTGGCCAAGTTTCAGGAGGAGAAGCAGACGCGGGACGACAAGGTAGTGCTCTGGCACTTGAACGGCTCTACCCGGAACAAACAGATTGTGCGGGGCTTTCGCTATCTCAAAGAGGTGTTGAATCAAGTGCCCAATTCCCGGCATTATATCTGTTCGGGATTTTATTATCAGAGCAGCGCCATGCCCGTAGATGAGCGAGTGTTGGCTGTAGGCGGAAAATGGAATCTGCGGACGACCCTGATGATGACCAAAGTGGCTGATTTGGTGGTGGGACCGGAGAGCGCCCTGGTGAACGCGGCCGGGGCCTGGGAGACGCCCAAGATGGTATTTTACAGCCACAGCGCGCCGGAGAACCTGGGCGGGCATTGGAAAAACCATTATCCGATCTGCCCGGTCTGCGATTGCCATCCGTGTTATCTGATTCCTATGGATTTCAGGAAGATCTGGGAGCCGGAGCGCCGGGCCCTGGCGCGGGCCTTTGAGAAGGAATGCCGGCATCCGCATCCGGTAGATCCCTACCGGGCGCAGGGATTTCATTGCACCTGCACCCTGCCGGAGGAGAAGATTGTCGAGACCGCGGTGAAGATTTTGACTAAGAAAAAACCTCTCGCCAAGATGCCAAGACGCCAAGCGGCAAAGAAGGATCAGAAATCATGAGCAATACAATAACCAAGAGCGGTCATGTGGTCAGTGTGGTATTTGACGGCAGTTCGGCCCTGGATTTGGCTACAGAACTGGGAGTGGAGAATACCGGCCTGCGGCTGCGAAAAATAAATTTTTATCCAGTAAGCACAGGCGAGACTTTGATAATCAGGGAAAAAAGCGCGGAGGGACCGATTTTGTTAAAAGTCAAAGATGATTTCGGATTCAATCAGGAAATTGATTTTCCAGGAGTGCGGTGCTTTCCTTATGTCAAGGGCGATGAAATTACGGCAAATACAATGATATCTTTTATCTTTGAATAATGGCAATCTTAGACGATTTTCAGACCAAACTTAGCCAGGTGCTCCAAGATGATGCAGAGCACCTTTCCACCACGGAGCGGGATGCGTTTATCTCCGAGGCGGTGCTGATATATTCCAGTGACCGGCCGCGAGTGATAGTATCGGCGATCACCGGGGCCGGGACTTATGAATATGATTTGCCGGACGACTGGATGGCTGGATTTTCGGTGGCTCTGGGGGTGGAATATCCGGCCGGCAATCAGATCCCGACTTATGTAGATGAGAGTGAATGGTTGATCTATCAGGGGACGAGCGGCAAGACGCTGAGGTTTTTAAATTATGAACCGACAGCGGCGGAAACCATTAATCTGAAGCATACGGCCTTGCATATAGTGGATGCGGCCACCAGCACGATTCCGGCCAGCGATCAGGATGCGGTGATCAATTTGGCGGGGGCGTTGGGTTGCTATGCGCTGAGTCGGAAATATGCGCAGAGTTTAGAGTCGGCGATCGGCGCGGACAGCGTGCAGCATATCTCCAAGTCGGGGGAATATGCCAAACGGGGAAAAGAATTGGAGAATTTATATCATAAGCATATTACTGCCGGAGACGAACGGCCGCCGGTCGCGGCCTCGGTAATCGGCGATTGGGACAGCCTGGCGGGGTGGCAGGGGGATCGTCTGACGCATCCAAAGAGGTATCGTTAAAATTCTTGGCGTCTCGGCGTCTTGGTGAGAGGCAAAAAGAATCTCACGCAAAGGCGCAAAAGCGCAAAGGCGCTAAAGATGATTAGTATCCGGACAGAGATAGAGGCGAGAGGGATTTTATTGACGGCAGGCAACCGGGCCGCGGGGATTTATCGGCAGGAAGTGATCCGGGGCGGGGTGGAGGCCACCGAACTGGCCCTGACCAAGGTGGTGCAGGCAACGCCGTTGGGGGAAAGCGGAACACTGTGGCGGGGCTGGGATAAGCGATTGAGTCCGGGCGTGCCGTTTCGAGCAGAAGTTTTCAACCCGGTGCCTTATGGGGAGATCGTGGAGAAGGGCAGCCGAGCGCATGAGATCCGGCCGAGAAGAAAGAAGGCGTTGGCCTTTATTCCGGGCGGCGGGCCGGGCCGCACCACCTGGGCGGAGCGGTTGGGGAGCGGGAAGACGGTATTTGCGAAAAGGGTGCGGCATCCGGGGACCAGGCCGCGGCGGTTTGTAGAGAAGACAGTTGGGGATTTGCAGGGGTCAGGATCGCCGATGTGGAGATTATGGGAGCGGGTGATTGACCGGATAGTGAAAGAGCTATCATGAGTTACAGCACGATTCGGGATTATATTGAGACGCAGCTAAATACCATAGCCGGCATCGGGGTGGTGCATGACTACGAGCGCTGGGCCAGCAACTGGAAGGATTTATTGAGGCTTTATCAGAGTAGCAGCAAGCTCAACGGCTGGTCGATCACCCGACGCAGCACCTCGGAAGAGTGGGAAGCCAGGCCCGTGGTGCGGCGGCGGCATGTTTTTGAGATCACCGGCATTTACAGCCTGGATGACAGCGCCGGGAGTGAGAAAACCTTTCAGGATTTGGTAGAGGCGGTGTGCGCCAAGTTCCGTCATGATCCTAACCTGGGAGGCAATTGTCTATTATCGGGGCCGCCTCAGGTGGAGAATGTGGAGGCCCGAATGTTTGGATCTGTATTATGCCACGTGGCTGAGATCAGCCTATTGGTGGAAGAGAGGTCGATGGATGAGTGAAGATAGATTGGTTTTCCATACCAGGCGGGGGATCACCACTTATGTGGACGAGAAAGAACCTAAAGAAATCAGGAAAGAACAGGAAATAGAGGAGAACAACCATGCCGATGTTGGTCAGAAAAACGCAACTATTGGCCAAGGCCGAGACTAATGAAGGCACCGCGGAGACGCCGGGTACGGCTGATGCGTTATTGATCTTCGACAGTGGTTTTGAGCCGACAGTCGAGATGCATGAGCGTAATCCGCGGCGTGAGACTTTGTCGAAATTGATTACTTTGGCCGGCCGTCGATCGGCGCGTATGAATTTCCAATGTGAATTACATGGCAGCGGCACGGCCGGGGTAGCGCCGCCCTGGGGCAAACTGCTGAAGGCCTGCGGCTTTGCCGAATCTATCAGCACCGGCACCAGTGTGACTTATAGTCCAGCCTCCGAAGATATTGATTCCCTGACCCTGGAACTACGTATGGACGGCGTAGTTAAGAGGATATGGGGAGCTAGAGGCAATGTCCGACTGACGCTGGAAGGCGGTAAACCGGGTCTATTAAATTTCGAGTTCACCGGGATCGACAGTGAAGTGGAAGATGATGACCTGGTGTCAGCTTCTTACAATGCCACGTTGCCGCCGGTTTTCCTGGAGGCCTCTTTTGTGATCGATAGCTATGGGGCCTTGATTGAGCGGCTGGAAGTCAACATGAACAATGAGCTTACTTTGCGGCCTTCGGTTAATACGGCATGCGGTTATTCGAGCGTATTTATCAGCGACCGCAATCCCACGGCGACCTTTGATCCAGAAGCGGTAACCGTAGCCACCAAGGACTTTTTTTCCATGTGGCGAACTAATGCCGGTATAGCAATGGCGGCCACTCTGGGAGCTACGGCAGGGAATATTATCGCCCTGTCTGCCCCTAAAACCCGATTGCATGAAGTCAGGGTAGATGAGCGGGCCAAGATCTATACTTATCCGATTACCGCGTTGTTGGCGATGAATACCGGGGATGATGAATTCAGCATTACTTTGACTTGAGGTATAGCCAATGAGAATTGCCGATTTGATAAAAGATCCGACCGAGGCGCAATGGGAAAAGGTTCCGGAAATTCCCGGGTTTGAAGTGCTAGTGCGGCTGCCCGATATTCTTCAGGATACCCGCCTGATTATGCGGGCCTTACCGGATGACCAGGTAAAACTGCATAAAGAGAGCTGGGCTGACTATCATCATAGTGTACTGAAATATGCGGTGGCGGATTGGCGAGGTTTAACCGTCGCGGGATTAGCCAAACTGTTCCCGGACTATGAATTAAATATTGAAGGCCAGGGCACTCCAGAGAATAGTGAAATGGCCTATGATGAGGACAATCTGACGTATTTATTGACCAAGAGCGGCGTTTTCCTGCGGTGGCTCAACGAAGTGGTGCGACGGCGGCAACAGAAAGTAGAGCACAAGGAGGAAGCTGATCGAAAAAACTGATTGAGTATGCCGAATATTATACCGATCCTTATTCCCGCACCTGTGAGAGATGCAGGAAAGAAGAAGAATTATTCGGCATACGCCCTCCCTGTGATCAATGTCACCGTTCCGCCTTGCGTCCCGGCAATTTCCTGGTCTGGGAAATTTATAAGATGATATGCAATCAATTCTGTCAAGATTTCAATATTGATGTGTGGAAAATAATGGCTTGGTACCAGGTAAAAAATCCGAAAAGGATGCTTGAAAATTTAGCATTGATTCATGATATCGCCCGAAAAAATGCCAAGAAAGTGAAGACTAATGGCTAATGAACTGAAAATTACCCTGACCGTCGATGATCAAGGGTCGATCAAGATTTCCCAGGTCTCGGGAGAATTGAAAAAACTGGCCGGCACGGCCCAGCAGACTGGCCGGGAAGTGGCGGCCAGTGGCAAACAATCCCAGCAGGCCAGTGTGGATTATGATCGGCTGAGCCGTGGGGTAGCAATGGCCCAGGCCAAGCTGATCGCCTTGTATGGGACGGTGCGGGGATCGGCGCACCTGTTCACCAGTGCAATGGAGTCGGTGGATTATTATCAGAAGGCTATTATCCGGCTGGCGGCATCGGAGGCGGATCTGGCCAAAGCCGGGGAGGATGTCGGCGCGGTTTATGAGCGGGCGAAGGGGAAATACAAAGAGCTGGTGGAATATGCGATGGTGGCCAGTTCCAAATATTTTGCCAATGCCCGGG
>Ga0164318_10005698_pt1 | contig 12046 bp, 8 predicted proteins | sample GuaBasSedimGuay9_FD_113734 | JGI IMG/M metagenome (GOLD analysis project Ga0164318, IMG submission 113734) | Subseafloor sediment microbial communities from Guaymas Basin, Gulf of California, Mexico - Guay9, Core 4571-4, 0-3 cm | ecosystem: Environmental > Aquatic > Marine > Hydrothermal vents >... | reverse complement strand
CCTAAAACAACAAAGATTATTCCTCCTTCTTCGAATGATGATTTTGAGATCCAAATACTTACAAGTACAGAGAGAAATTTTGTTGAGGATAAAAAAAAGATTTTAGAAAAAGCGGGTTACAAAACCAAGATAACCACTACTGTAAAAAATGGAAAAACTTTTTACAGACTTCGATTAGCAGATTCTTATTCAAGATCAAAAGCTATAAAAATGGGAGATAAACTGAAAAAAGATGTTCGGTTTGTTTCAGATTATTGGATTGTGCCGAAATCAGGAGTAAGTGCCCCTGCACCTCGAATCACAAAAAAGAAAACAAAGGTTCAGGATAAATCACTCACTGAACCGATTCAGTATCCCATAAATCCTAAATATCAATCTAAGGATCGAAAACAACAAGAAACAATGACTTGTGTAGCCAATGATATCAATATTCGCATTGGTCCAGGAACTTATTATGCCATTGATCCAATCGGAAAATTGATGAAGGGCGTTACTGTTTTTGTGGTTGATGAGAAAAATGGCTGGGTAAAATTTACGATCACTCCCAATGATGAATCATGGTCAGGTTGGGTGAATAAGAAATATTTAAAATAAAATATAATTTTAGATTCAATTATAAATATAAAAATAAAATTCTTATTTATTTGGTTCAATTTGACAAAGAATATCACTTTTAGCAACTGAGTCACCAGCTTTTCGTACAATGTTCTTTATAACGCCATCACATGGAGCACCCAGATTATTGAACATTTTCATTGCTTCCAAGACAACGATAGTGTCTCCAGCTTTAACTTTATTACCAACTTTTTTCTTATATTCGATTATCATGCCCGGTATAGGAGCAATTAAATTACCGGTATTATCTCCTGTAGCTATTTCCTCTTTTTTCTTAACGACTATTCCCATCTGTCTTACATTTGGATCTGCAACTTCCACATTGAAGTGCTCACCATCCACATAAACGTCAAAGGCTCTTGTATTGGCAGATTTATCTTTCTTTGTTGTTAGCTTACCAGAAAGTGCTTTTTGAATAAGTTCTTGTTCCTTTTGTACATTATCTAATGTTTTTGGTTTTGCATCATCTGGAATATCCTCGTGTCCATATTTCCAATTTAGGAATCTTTTTCCCGTAACAGGATAAAGAGCACAGAGTATTTCATCATCAATATTTTTTGCCAGACCCCTGAAGTCTTTTTTTATTTTTGGGAGTTCTGGTTCGAGCATATCACCAGGTCTTTTCGTAATCGGAGTCTCACCACGAGGATAACCTTTTAGTGCTTTCTTTCGTACCTTTTCATCAATTGGAAGAGTTGTTTTTCCATACAGTCCAAAGCAAAGATCTTTAACTTGTTCTGTAATATTGGAAAATTCTTCACCATCTTTATCGAATAGAACATTATTCACAGTTTGAATACCGATAATTTGACTTGTTGGAGTAACCAAAGGAACCTGTCCGAGTTGCTTTCGTACCCTTGGAAGTGTTTCGTAAACTTCATCCAACTTATCAAGTGCATCCATCTGGCGGAGTTGGTTAACTAAGTTGGAAAGCATTCCGCCCGGAGTTTGATGAAGAATCACATTTGTATCTATAATCGCATTTTTTGTATCATCGAGTAAATGTTTGTATTTTGGAATTACTTTCTCCATTTCTTTATCTATCTCAGCAAGTTTATTGATATCAAGTCCGCTATCGCGGTTAGTTCCAAGAAGTGAAATCACAAGTGGTTCAACAGCAGGATGAGAAGTTCTATATGCATAAGGTGCCATACATGTATCGATGATATCCACTCCAGCTTCGATAGCTTTGAAAAGAGTAAGATCACCCATTCCAGATGTGAAATGAGTATGAAGATGAATTGGAATATCTGTTTGTTCTTTGAGTGCTTTTACCAGATAGTAGGCATCATAAGGAGCAATGAGTCCTGCCATATCTTTAATGCAGATAGTATCTGCACCTAGTTCTTCTAATTGTTTAGCTTTTTGTAAATAATAATCCAGGTTATAAGTTTTACCACCCATTCTGGGTTCTGTGAGAGAATAGCAGATAGTACCTTGAAAATGTTTCTTATTTTTCTTGATAACCTTTACAACAGTTTGGAAATTACGGAAATCATTAAGCGCATCAAATACACGGAAAATATCTATTCCATGATCACATGCACGCTGAACAAAAGCTTCTACGACATCATCTGCATAATTTCTATAACCCACTACATTTTGTCCACGAAGCAACATCGAGAAAGGTGTTTTCGTCATGTATTTTTTAAGAGTTTTTATTCTTTCCCATGGATCTTCATTGAGGAATCTATGCATCACATCAAAAGTTGCACCACCCCACATTTCTATTGAGTAGAATCCAATGTCATCCATCATTTTAGCTACGGGGATCATATCTTCAGTTCTACCACGAGTAGCAAAAATACTCTGATGTCCATCGCGAAGACTTACATCCTGGATCTTGATTGGATTTTTTGCTTTCGGACGTGTAGGGTCATAATTCATCTTTGCCATTTCCAGAATGCCATGTTTATCGAATTTCATTTATTTCCTCCGTAAAAGAATAAGTACAAAAGCGAGGAAGCGCTTAAGCGGTTTTACTCTTCATATATTTTATAAAATTTAAATGTTTTCTTCTTAATTTTTCAATATTTTCAACAATATCGGAATCTTCTATGTATCCTAACCTCTCGGCGATAATAATCTGTGTTTCGAGTTCAGCAAGTGAACCAAGACTTATATAAAGAAAGCGGATATATTCTTTAAAGGAGTTTCTTGCTGCTCCTTCTGCTATATTAGAAGGATGAGAAACTGCAGCTCTTTGCATTTGAAAGATCAAACCAAACTTTTCCGATTCTGGAAACGAATTAGTAATTTTGTAGATTTTCTCTACAAGTTCAATTCCTAATTTCCAAATATCCAGATCTTTATGCATCTCAATTTCCCTTATTCGCTTATACTCTTACTCGCATTATCGCGAAAGTCCTCTCCGCTGAACCATCATTCTATTCTGCATGATGATTTCGCGTCCGGAAAGTACCCAATTATTTTCTGGTTTGGAATTTTCTTCTTCCTGTTGTTGCAGGTAATAAAGTACTCCTACAATCGCAGCTTTAAGTTTCTTGCTTTTATCTTTCAAAATATTCTCCTGAATGAGGTTAAGATCGAGGTTCAGGACAAGATCAAGATTAAGGTTAAGATTAAATCAGCATTTTTATCATTTTTCATTTTTTCCTTCATCGGTCAGTGTTCGATATTAGATATTCATTTTTTTTCAGATCATAAAATATCTTTGGAAAAAGAATATCTAAACAGGAATATTTCCATGCTTTTTAGGTGGGAGTGCTTCTTTTTTTGTTACCATCGTTTCAAGCGCATCGATCAAATGGATCCTAGTTTCACTTGGTATAATTACAGCATCTAAATAACCACGCTCTGCAGCGATGTAAGGAGTGTTGAAAGCAGTTTCATATTCTTTGATAAGCTCTTGCCTCTTCGCTTCCGGATCTTTAGCATCTTTCATATGCTTACGATATGAAGCTACAATATTTACCGCTCCCTGAGCACCCATAACTGCAAGCTCTGCTGTTGGCCATGCAAATAACATATCTGCCCCCAGATGTTGGGAACTCATCGCAATGTAAGCACCACCATAACTTTTTTTAGTTGTAACTGTAAGTTTGGGTACAGTTGCTTCCGAATAGCTCCATAAAAGTTTAGCTCCATGGCGGATCACACCACCCCATTCCTGGTCACTACCAGGCAGATATCCCGGAACATCAACAAATGTAATTATTGGGAAATTGAATGCATCACAGAATCTTATGAAGCGCGAGATCTTATCCGATGCATTAATATCCAGACATCCTGCAAGGAACATGGGCTGATTAGCAATAATTCCTACCGGTCTGCCATTCATTCTGGCAAAACAGATAACAGCATTTTGTGCATAATATTCATGTGGTTCAAAGAACTCACCCTTATCTACGACAGATTGAATTATATCTTTCATATTATAACCGGCTTTTGGATCATCCGGAATTATTGTATCGAGTTCAGGACACAATCTTGATGGATTATCGCCATTATTGAATTTTGGAGGGTCTTCCATATTATTATTAGGAAGATAACTTAGTAACACCTTAACTTGATAGATCGCGTCTTCATCATCTTTACAGGCAAAATGGGCAACACCGCTTTTAGTGTTATGGGTCATTGCACCGCCCAGATCTTCAAAAGTTGTTTTCTCACCCGTAACTGTTTCGATCACGCTTGGTCCAGTTATAAACATATAGCTTTTTTTATCGACCATAAAGATAAAATCGGTCATGGCGGGTGAGTAAACCGCACCACCTGCGCAAGGACCCATAATTATAGAAATTTGAGGTATTACACCGGAAGCTCTGGAATTACGAAAGAAAATATCTCCGTAACCTTTAAGTGAATCAATTCCCTCCTCAACTCGTGCTCCACCGGAATCATTAATTCCAACGATCGGCAATCCAGCTTTCATTGCCAGATCCATAATTTTGGTTATCTTAGCGGCATGTTTTTCTCCTAAAGAGCCACCACGTGAAGTGAAGTCTTGCGAATAAGCAAAAATAGGTCTGCCATTCACTTTTCCATGACCAGTAACTACACCATCAGATGGAATTTCGATCTTCTGCATGTCGAAATTGGTAGATCTGTGCTTAACGAACATATCAATTTCACGGAAGGTTCCTTCATCAAAAAGATGATCAAGTCTTTCACGAGCTGTTAATTTGCCCTTTGCATGCTGTTTCTCGATTCGGGTTTTTCCACCCATCTCTTTTATCTTTGCTTCTCTTTTCTTTAAATTTTCTAATTTTTCGGAAACTTTCATATCATCTCCTAAGTTATGTTTTACAATTCTCTAATTATTTTGGTTAAAAAATTAATTCTAATAATGTGTGTAAAGAAAAATTCCTAAGTTAATTTGTAATTTGCGGTACGGTAATTCCGGCATTTTGAATAATAATTACTTTTGCATCTTTGCCTTTGAGCATTATTGCCTCGTTCACAGCTTCTTGAAGTGAAGAAAAATTCCGAATAAAGATATCTTCAAGAACATCATTTTCAATTTCACTAACCATCCATAACTTATTTTTCTGCATGAAGGAGACAAATTTTACTGTTTTATGATATCCTAATTTGTAATTCCTTTCTACTTTTTGGAAGACCATCTCAGGTAATTCACTAGATGCCATCAGCTCATAAAAAGCATTGTTTCCGATTCCTTCATCGCAACTGGAAACCAAGATGAATATTCCATTTTCATGTAAAATCGATTTGCAATTCTCCAGTCCTTTTTGTGATTGATACAAATTCCTGTTCAGTGGTGATTGATTGATCGCAATGACAATATCTGCTTTCTCTTTCACTTCGGGTGCAAAAAGTTCTATAACCTTTTTTGAAGCAGCTTTCAGTGTGGAATGAATATTTCCACTGGTTGAAAAAAACACTTGATCATTGGTATCCAGAACTGTAAGGATACAGTATGTTTCAGTGGTTATCATTTCAGCGGCTTCTCTCATATCTTCGTGAACGGGGTTGCCTTCAAGTTTCAGTATTTTAGCATCATTTCTCAAAGCGAGAGAGTGGTTTTTTTCTATTGATTCAAAAGCTGCAACACCTGGCAGAAAGCTTTTTCTTCCTCCGGTAAAACCTGCAAAATAATGTGGTTCTACCGAACTTATTATTATCACTCCATCAGCTTTGGTAACTTCTGAATTTATTCTTACCGGAGTTCCATAAGAGGTTTTACCAAAATAGGTCATCTCATCATTTTGTGAATCGTGACAGATAATTCTATCTTTAAATTCTCTATAATATTTTCCAAATATTCTATTGAAATCTATTTTGGTGGGTTGACGATGAGTACCAAGAGCAACTATAAATTTGAAGTTTTTATTTTTTATTTTATCATAGATGACAGAAATTACAATTTGTGTGGGTGTGTTACGGGAACCGTCATTCACAATAATGAGAATATTCATCTTATCTTGTAAAAATGTTTGCAGACCAGGTGAATCAATTGGATTGTGCAGTGATTCACGAATTAGTTTTTCCTGATCGAAAATAGCCACTACTTTGGGTTTAATTATCTCAACCGGATTATGCGGGATTTCCAAGTCTATTTGTTGACTATCTACCGATATTTTATAATTCATGATTTCAAATACTTAGACGTGATTTGATTGTCAATTAGAAAAGGTTGAGTAGTCTAGTGGTTAAGTTGATGAGGATGATCTTCTTTAAAACGAAATAGCATAAAAAAAGATAGCAAGGAGGGGAATATATTCAATGTTCATTTCTTTTGTGTCTCCAAAAGAAACGAACCAAAGAAAAAGAGACTTCATCTCAATACAGTTAATCCTCATTGCTCTTTTCACTGTGGTCTTTACCTGGCTTGCAATCAAAGGTAATTCGGAAAAGATGTATTGAGAGAGCACCGAAACGACCTGACTGTAATGAAGTTGAACGGAAAGTATTCAAAGTCTTATGCGAGGATTACTGCTGAGATAAAGAGGAAAAGATTTCTTTTCGATAATAACGCTCCCCTTTGAAAGGGGAGATTTATAAGCCTTTGGCTTACTAAGAGGTTTTTTTTCAACGTCAATTTGAAATCACAAAAAATAGATCAATAATGGAACGTAAATGATACCCAATAACAAAGAAATTGAAACCAAGCTGGCGGCAAATTCTTTATCCATCTCTTCTAAAGAAGCAAATACAAGAGTATTATAACCAACCGGAGCACCGCAGAAAACAACAATTAATGTTCGCATGATACCTTCGATATTGAGTAAGTTTACAGCTAATAAACCCAGGCTCATTCCGAGCCCAATTCTTATGGAAAAAACAGTAAGCATTTTACCAAGATTTGTAATTTTAGGGCTAAAGTAAATTCCAAGTGATAGGATCACGAGAAAGATAGTTGGTTTTCCTACAATTTCCATAAAATTCAAGGCTGTCGGATGTAATTCAAATTTCAATAAATTGAAAATAATACCGAAAAATAATCCCCAAATAGGAGGAAGTAATAAGAACTTTTTTATGGGGATTTTACGATGTTCATTTTTACCAAATTTTATTGCAAAATAATAGGCAAAAGTAAATATCATTAAGGTATTACCAAAATCGAAGATCGTATATATCGCCAGTCCCTGGTTTCCATATGCTGCAAGAACAAATGGTAAAGTGAAACCGGTATTCATGATAAGAGTGCCAACAATGAATGTGCCTTGAGTTGCTTTTGGCAAATTGAATTTCTTACTTATAGGAAACGAAACTGAAAATATTATTAAAACAACTGCAATTGCAATAATTGGTAGATAAAAGAATTTTAAAGATAATTCAGCAGTGGAACCGGAAAGAAACGTGAGTGCCGGTAGTGTTACATAGAAAACAATTTTAAGAAGTGTGTCTGCTGTATTACTGCAAAATAGTTTAATCTTCTTTAAGAAATATCCTAGAAAAAATATAATAATTATTGGTATCACCTTACTCCAGAAACTATCCATTGATTCTCCTTTTACTTTCCTTCAATTCATCTTAATTTGACTAAATATGATTTGGCTGCTGGTTTGTTGTCAATTAGAAAAAGATTGCTGTTGAAGTAATCGAGATCTCTCGACAAGCTCGAGATGACGTAGTAGAGATAATTCTTTGAATTTAGCACTAATAAAGCCTGCTGGCTAATCAGCAGGCTTTATTAAATAATATTTATCTTCTAAACAAAGAATTTCTTTAATTTACTAAAGAAACTTTTCTCCGGATTCAATTTCTTTTCAGAATCAAATTTAGAGAGCTTATCAAAAAGGTCTTTTTCTTCTGAATTCAATCTGGTTGGAGTTATTACATGTACTTTAATGAACAAGTCTCCATGATAAGAAGAATTCACATGGGGAAGACCTTGTGAACGCAAACGGAACACTTTACCGCTTTGAGTTCCAGCAGGAATTTTCATTTTAACATGTCCGGTTAAAGTTGGGACGTGAATTTCCGTTCCCATAGCAGCTTGAGAGAAACTTATCGGGAATTCACAGATGAGATCAGCATCCTGGCGTTCAAAAATTTTGTGTTCCCTTTCCTGGATATGAACCAGAATATCTCCATGCTCTCCACCTCGTTTTCCAATATTACCCTGACCACGAAGCCTGATATATTGTCCTTCGGAAACGCCTGCAGGAATTTTTATGCTGATAGTTTTTGCTTTTTTGGTACGTCCTTCACCCCTGCATTTAGGACAGCGATTCTTAATGATCTTTCCTTCTCCTCTACAAGACGGACATTCCACAATAGTTTGCATTTGACCAAAAAGAGAACGAGTAAGTTGACGCACTTGTCCTGATCCGTGACATTGAGTACAAGTTTCTACAGAACCATCCTGAGAACCAGAACCGTTACATGTTTCACATGTATCCTGTACATTGATCTTGATCTTTTTGCTGATCCCCTTGGCTATTTCTTCTAACGTGAGAGAAAGTGATATTTGAAGATCTTCACCTTGATTGCTTCTTCTACGACCTCTGCCTCCGCCACCAAAACCGGAACCGAATAAACCTTCAAAAATGCTACCGAGTCCACCACTTCCGAAGATGTCAGAAAAATCTGAGGCATGAGTAAAATTATCCCATCCAAATCCACCACCACCGAATGCACCTTCCATTCCGGCATGTCCGAACTGATCGTATCTCTGTTTTTTATTATCATCGCTGAGAACTTCATAGGCTTCTGATGCTTCTTTGAATTTTTCTTCAGCTGCTTTATCGTTGTTGTTTTTATCGGGATGGTATTTCATCGCCAATTTACGGTAGGCTTTTTTTATCTCAGATGCATTGGCGTTTTTATCTAATCCCAGAACTTCATAGTAATCTCTCTTAGCCATCATTCTCCTTTTAATAACTCAACCTTGCGAAGACAATGCTCCGCAAGGCTAAATCTTATCTCAACACTAAAAAATGCTTTATTATTTTTCGTCTTCGTCAACAACTTCAAAGTCGGCATCTACCGGACCGTCTTCCTTTTTCTCTTGTTTTTGTCCACCCATTTTACTTGGATCAAAGTCAGCATTTCCCATATTCGGATTTGCTCCGCCCTGAGCTTGCTGTTCTTTCTGCATTTCTGCATAAATTATCTCACCGATCTTCTGAGCTTTCTTGGCAAGATCATCACGAACTGCTTCATACTCTTCTTTAGAAGCTGATTTCTTATTGAGTTCTTCAAGTTTTTCTTTAGCTTCTTTTATAGCTTCTTCGATAGGTTTCTTTTCTTCTTCTTTGAGTTTGTCACCGTGTTCTTCCATACTTTTTTCTGTAGAGAAGATAAGTGTATCAAGTTCATTACGAGCATGAATAGATTCTTTTTGTTTTGCATCTTCGTCAGCATGAGCTTCAGCATCTTTAACCATTCTATCAATTTCACTCTCATCGAGAGAACCGGTTCTTTCTATCTTGATAGACTGCTCTTTTCCGGTACCTTTGTCTTTAGCATGAACATGTAGGATGCCATTTGCATCAATATCGAATGTTACTTCAATTTGTGGAACTCCACGTGGCGCAGCAGGAATACCGGTAAGTTCAAAGTTACCAAGTCTTCTGTTGTCTGCAGCCATAGAGCGCTCACCTTGAAGCACAACAATAGAAACAGCCGGTTGGTTATCTGCAGCAGTTGAAAATACCTGGCTCTTCTTAGTTGGAATAGTTGTATTTCTTTCGATGAGAGAAGTCATCACTCCGCCTAATGTTTCGATACCTAAAGAAAGTGGTGTAACATCAAGAAGAAGAATGTCGTTCAAGTTTTCATCACCCGAAAGAATTCCACCCTGAATTGCAGCGCCTACGGCAACAACTTCATCAGGATTCACACTCTTATTTGCTTTTTTACCAAAATACTTTTCTACAGCTTCAATAACTGCAGGAACTCTTGTGCTTCCACCAACCACAAGTATCTCGTCAATATCACTAACCTTAAGCTTGGCATCTTTCACTGCAATTTTGCAAGGATCAATAGAGCGAGCGATAAGATCGCCAATCATTTTATTGAATTGAGAGAGAGAGAGATCAAGATTTAGATGTTTTGGTCCTGAGGCATCTGCTGTGATGAAGGGCAGATTAATATTAGTTGTTTGAGTTCCAGAAAGTTCGATCTTAGCTTTTTCAGCAGCTTCTTTAACTCTTTGTAGAGCCATTGGATCTTTAGAAATATCTACACCTTCCTGCTTTTTGAATTCATCTAGAATCCAATCCATGATCTTCTTATCAAAGTCATCTCCACCGAGATGTGTATCACCGTTTGTGGAAAGAACTTCAACAACACCTTCTGCAACTTCCAGAATGGAAATATCAAATGTTCCGCCACCCAGATCGTAAACAGCTACTTTTTCTTCTTTTTTGCTTTCTAGTCCATAAGCAAGAGCTGCTGCTGTTGGTTCATTGATAATTCTTTTCACATCGAGACCGGCAATTTTACCAGCATCTTTTGTAGCTTGTCTTTGAGCATCATTAAAATAAGCTGGAACAGTGATCACAGCTTCTTTAATTTCTGTTCCGAGATGAGCTTCTGCAGTTTCCTTCATTTTAGTCAGGATCATTGCAGAAATTTCCTGTGGTGTGAAATCTTTATTTTCTACATCAACATGGACTGTAGCTTCACCGAATTTTCCACCTTTGATCTGATAGTTAACGTTTTGGATTTCAGAGCCGACTTCATTGAGTTGTCGTCCCATAAATCTTTTAATTGAAGAAACTGTGTTCTTCGGATTTGTAACAGCTTGACGTTTTGCCAGCTGTCCTACTAATCTTTGTTTGTCTTTTGTAAAAGCAACTACAGACGGTGTAGTTCTTGTACCTTCTGCATTCTGAATAACGGTTGGTTTTCCACCTTCCATCACGCTAACACAAGAGTTTGTTGTTCCAAGGTCAATTCCTATTATTTTACCCATAATATCCTCCATTATACCTTATTCTTTTTTTTATTTTTTTTAGATTTCACTTCTTCCGGCTTTTCTCCATTAGAAACTGCTACCCTCGCAGGTCTGATGACCTTTGAATTCATTATGTAGCCATTTTGGATCACAGCCGCGATCTTATTATCTTCTAATTCGGAAGGTATGTGAGCCAGAGCTTCGTGAAACTGCGGATCAAACTCCTCTCCCAAAGCTTCTATTTTTTTCACACCTTCTTTTTTTAGAACTCCATCTAATTGCTGGAAAATTAGTTCTATTCCTTTTTCATAAACTTCACGATTTTTTTCTACTTCAGGATGCATTGCACGTTCAAAATTATCGAGTACATCACAGAGTTCCAGCACGATCCTTTCGGTAGCATTTTTTATCCAATCAGATTTTTCTGAAATGGTTCTACGGCGGAAGTTCTCAAATTCAGCAGCATTACGCACCCACTTATCTTTCAATTCTGCGTTCTCTGCTAAAAGATTCAGATATTTTTCTTCAAGCGTGAGTTCTTTTTTCTGTTTCTTTTCTTCCTGCTTTTTTTCTTTTTGTTTTTTTTCTGTTTTTTTCTTTGTCATTTTTTTGGTACCACCATTCCTTTTTTCGTGGTTTCTGTTATAATATTTGCAATATCTCTAATTATCGCAATGTTTTTTGCATAATTCATTCTTATTGGTCCGAGTACTCCTAAATATCCCGGAATTCCAAAGATCTCATATTTTGCAAAGATCATAGCAAAATTTGTAAATTCAGATTGTGCAAAATCTTCACCCATTAATATATTCCAAGAGCCGGTTTCTTTTTCCTGCATCAGGTTTATCAGGTGATCTTGTCTTTGCATGAAGTTAAGGAAAGTAAGAATTGCTCTTTTATCATTAAATTCCGGTTGTTCCAAAAAAGAGATATTCCCATCAAAATGGATATAATAATCACTGATCTCAGAAAAAGCATTCTGCAGCTCTTCTAAAAATTGTTTGAGAATCGTATTCTCTTCTGTAACTTTTTCTGCAATTTCTTCCAACACAGTATTTTGAATATCAAATATTCTCTGCCCGACCAGTGTGTCATTCACAT
>Ga0164318_10005697_pt1 | contig 12046 bp, 8 predicted proteins | sample GuaBasSedimGuay9_FD_113734 | JGI IMG/M metagenome (GOLD analysis project Ga0164318, IMG submission 113734) | Subseafloor sediment microbial communities from Guaymas Basin, Gulf of California, Mexico - Guay9, Core 4571-4, 0-3 cm | ecosystem: Environmental > Aquatic > Marine > Hydrothermal vents >... | reverse complement strand
TAGAGGAAAGATCCTCATAAGCTGCGCCACGAAGTAGGGACGCTCAGGCCTTGGTCCCACGAGGCTCATCTCCCCCTTGAGCACGTTGAAGAACTGGGGGACCTCGTCCAGACGGAGCTTCCTCAGCACCCTTCCCACTTTAGTTATACGGGGGTCGTCCTCGGTGGCCCATACCGGGCCGGTGTACTTCTCCGCATCCTCGATCATGGAACGGAACTTGTACATCCAGAATATCCTCCCGTCCTTGCCCACCCTCTCCTGGAGGTAGAACACGGGGCCTTTGGACTCCAACTTTATTATGATGGCTATCAGAAGCCATAAGGGGGCACCTCCTAAGAGGACAACGATGGAAACGACGATGTCCAAAGCGCGCTTGGCAGCCCTCTCCCAGGGTGGCATGAAGTCGGGGAGGAGCTCTATGAGGGGGAGACCGTATATCTGGTTCGTGCGCACGTATCCGCTGATTATGTCGTAGATGTCGGGCACCGCGCTGAAGGTCACCGGGAGGCCGTCGCAGGCCGAGATTATGTCCGGAACCTTCCTCTTAAGCTCCGGGGACGGGGCCAAGAGCACCTCCTCCACATAGTATCTCCGCACCACCTCCGGAAGCTCCTCTATGGTCCCGAGCACCGGCGTCCCCTCTACGACCTCCTCAGGCGGGTCCCCGGGACCCCGCACGAACCCCACGACCTCGTACCCCAAGGCCGGATACTTCCTCAGGTCCTCTAAGAGGGTCCTACCCCTCTCCCCGCTCCCCACTATCACCGCCCTCCTCCTACCTATCCCCTTTATCAGAAGATGCCTCTGGAAGCTCCTTATGCCGAGCCTCCCACCTCCGACGAGCACCAACAACCCTCCCCAATATGCCAGCATCGCCATCTTGGCCGACGGGAAGGGATGGGATAGGTCCAAGGTGGCGAGGAACAGCACTACCACGCCCACGGTGACCACCTTCGCCACCGCTATCCCCTCGTCCAGCCTGGAACGGGCCCTCCACGACCTGTAGAGCCCGTAGAACGCGAAGAGGACCACCCAATAAAGGCTCAGCACGCCCGCAGGTCCCAGATAGGCCCTGAGGGCGAAGGAGAAGCTGACGGCGCCCTTCCCTCCGCCGTAAAGGCGCCAAAGGTGATGTAGGTACTCCCAATGTCCCCCCTCGTACCTTATCCACAACACGAAAAGGAGGGCCAAGTTCACGGCCAGGACGTCCGCCGAAAGAAGTAACAGCTTCTCCTTCAGCTTCGACAAAAGACCACCTTCCCTTCCTCGCTCGACCTTAGGGCATCCTCGGCCACGGCCACGGCCGAGAGCCCTTCCCTTCCGGAGACCTCCGGGGTCCTCCCCTCGGCCACGCAGGACAAGAAGTGGGAAAGCTCCAAAAAGAGCGGCTCGGCACCCTCCACGGGGACCTCCCTGACCCTGGGGGAACCGAACTTGACCACGAAATCCCCGAAGGAGTCGAACGTCCTCCGATATTCGCTCTCGTACACCCTGAGCCTCTGGGTAATGTAGTTCAGCTCCGCGTAGCCCCCCGTGCCCGTGACGGTAAGCTCCCTTATCTTAACCGGGGTTATCCAGTTGACCTGGATGAGGGCCGAGGCCTCCCCGTAGTCCAAGAATATCCCAGCGAAGTCCCACTTCCTGCTGTTGAGGGCCTTCCCCGCCCTGGCGTAGACCCTCTCCGGAAGTCTCCCCAGAAGGAAGGAACAGATATCTATATCGTGCACGGCCAGATCCAACACCACGTCGGCGTCCTTGACCTGGGGGGGGAAGACCCCCACCCTCCTGGCCGTGAGGGAAGTGAGGTCCCCGAGGTCGCCCCGGTCTATGAGCCCTTTGAGGGCCCGGACCGCGGGGTTGAACCGTTCTATGTGGCCCACCATGAGGGGGACGCCCCTGACCTCGGCGAGTTCCGCCAGCTCCTCAGCCTCCTCCACCGAAGAGGCCAACGGCTTCTCCATCAACGTGGCTACCCCGGCCTTGAGGCAGTCCACCCCCACGTCCCTATGTAGGGCCGTAGGCACCGCAACCGATACAGCGTCCGGCCTCTCCTTCCTCAACATCTCCCTGTGATCCCTGTAGAACCTCGCACCGTACCTTACGGCCACCTCCTCGGCCTCCTCCCTCAGGTCCGCCACGGCCTCGAGGTCAGCCCCCTCCATCTGGGAGTATATCCTGGCATGGTGCCTCCCCATATTCCCGAGACCGATCACCCCTACCCTTATCATCCCTTTCTCCTCATCCACTGCCGGACCAGTCCAGCAAGAAACCCTAGTCCGAAGCCGAAGTGCATACAGGCGAAGGCAAGGGGAAGCACCAGAGCATAGGGAGCCCTGCGCCGTATACCTACTATCAGAGAAGCAACCACTAGGGTCAAAAGGTACGTACCCCCGCCTATCAGAAGCGCATATCGGGCCCAGGAGGAAAACGGCGACAGCAGGATGACGATCCCCGCTCCAAGGACAAATAAAGGGGGGACCCTATACCTCCACAAGAACGCGCCGGGGTGCTTGCGCACCACCGCCACTTTACCCCATCCGTACCCGAAATACTGCCGGAAGAGGCCCCGAAGCGAGGTACGGGCGTAGTATCGGGGGCGTATCCGGGGATTGAGGAAGATCCTACCTCCGGCCTTCCTCAACCTATAGTTGAGTTCGTAGTCGACGTTCGTGTCCAACTCCTCGTCGAAGAGGCCTATACGGTCGAACACCTTCTTCCAATATGCCCCGTACCCCATAGTGTCCACATATTGGGCCTTTTGGGAGTATCGGTACTTAGACCCCCCCACCCCTAAGGGATGGCCCACTGCAGCGGCCACGGCCTTGCCTATAAACCCGAGCCCAGTGGTCTCTATGGTTCCCCCCACGCACTCGGCCCCGGTCTCTCTGAGGGTGCGCACAGCCTGGGAGAGGAGGTCCGGAGGAGATTCGCTGTGGGCGCCGAGAAACATCACTATCTCTCCACGGGCGTTCCGGACGCCGAGGTTCATGGCGTGGGGACGCTTTCGGTGGGGGTTGTTTATCACTCGGATGTGGGGGTGTCTTCGGGCGTACTCCCGGACGATCCGTTCGGACCCATCGTGGGAACGGCCATCCACCACGAGCACTTCGTATTCACCCCGGTAATCCTGCGCCAAAAGGGAGTCCAGGCAGCGTTCTATATATCTCCGCTCGTTGTACATCGGGACGATCACGGACACCATAGGCCATTCAGACATCTTTCCACTCCTCTATGTCTACTATACCCCCTTCCATCCTATACCGACCCGGAAGGGCAGGGAGGAACTCCTCCTTACCCCCCGGCAGGGAGACCGAGAGCACTAACCTCCGAGGAGCTCCGGAAAGCCATATACGGAGGTGGGAGGGGGTCCAACGGGCCCGTACCTTTACCCTACCTCTGTTCCTCCACCAACTTGCGATCTCCCTTCCAGTGGCAATCCAGGCACCACATCCCTCTGCCCAACGCAGGATAGCTTCGTACAGAGGACTCCGGTGGAAAGCGCTCTGGTGCCACAGCAAAGAGAGCATCCCTCCGTCCTCCCTCACCCTTTCGGCCAACCTTAATATATCCTCTTCGGATACCCCTTCGCGTTCTACAGCCACGTCCTGGATGCCCAAAGGAAGTTCCACGAGGTCCATGGCCTTACCCCGCTCGGGGTCGTAGGGACGAAAGGGGAAACTGATCCCGGCCCGGTATCCCACCTGGTTGTTGTACCCCAAGGTAGCATCGTACAGAAATCCAGCTTCCTCATAGCACCTGAAGGAGCGTCCTGGGTCCAGCCTCAGGTAGTGCTGTCGGTTTCCTCGAACTCTAACTTCTATAATATCTTCTAAAGCTTCCCGCTCCTTCCACAGCCTTCGGGCGTCCCTAAACGCATAATAGCTCCCATGCAGGCCTACCTCCCATCCGCCTTCTACAAGCTCTTTGAGGACCGACCTCAACTTCCAGGTATTGTAGCGCCTTCCATATCGGGACCACCTCGGCCCCTCCATGAAGAAGAACGTGGAGCGCACCCCCAGCCTCTCCTCTAATCTCCGCCATTTCTCGAAGTTCCAGTAAGAGTCGGTCCTACAGGTCCATTCCTCCACCGTCGAGGCCACGCTGCGGAACCGTCCCCGGAGCACATCCCGCCCCATACGGTAGAGGTCCCGGGCTAAAACGACCAGATCCCTTCTGTGTACCTGGTCTACGTCGTGGCTGGGGAAGAGGGCGAACGGCCTTCCTTCCGGCCACTTTCCCAGGGATATGTACGGCAATCCGTTGTGTTCCAAAGCTTGACGTACACCCTCCCCGAACCGACGGGCGTATGCGTCCACGAGGGGCCGTTTTGGGTCCCCCAGACCCATCAAGGCCCTCCATACCGAAGCTATAAGTTCGGACCCTACGACTAGCCTCCCTCCTTCCCATCGGATCGCTCCGTCCCCCCCTCGCACCTCCACGGTGAGCCAATCTCCGGAAGGAAGCCCCGCTATTTCGGACAGAAGTTCTAAGATATATCGTTCCTTCCCTTCGACCGTTATACATATCATAGTGCAACACTATCGTACACCCGGGCCAGTCTCTCCTCCATCCTCTCCCAACAGTATTGTTCCTCCACAGCCTTCCTGCCCCGCTCCCCCATCCTCCGGGCTTCCTCCGGGTGGGAGAGGAGCCGGACGATGGCGTGTACGACCGCCCCGGGGTCCGTGGGGTCCACGGGAATCCCGCAGCCGGTTTCGCGGACGACCTTTCCGATCTCCGAAAAGTCCGAAATTACCACCGGGATCCCAGCTGCCATATATTCGAACAATTTATTCGGTAAACTGATACGGTAGTTGTAGCGTATGGGCTGAAGTAAGGCCACCCCCACATCGGCCTCGGCCAACTGAATTGGCACCTTATCGTAAGGAAGCCATCCGGTGTACTCCACGCACCTTTCCAGCCCGTGTTTACGTACGAACTCCTCGACCCATTTCTGTACCCCTGGCTCTTTATATCTCCCCACCATCTTTAGGCGTACGTCGGGAACACGTGATCTGACCTCGAGCAAAGCCTCCAAAAGCACCCGTATCCCTCGGTCCCAGGTTATGCCTCCGGAATACACTATAACCTTTCCAGACCTGGAGGGACGCTTCAAAGAGGCGTAGAACCACCAGGGGGGGACATTGTAGATCACCTCCAAAGGCCGATTTCGGAACCGCCTCCGAAGTGGCCCACATACGACCAACACATATCCAGTGCAGCGGGCTGCAAGTCGCTCTGCTATGTCGGTGGTAAAGTATCCCAGCTTCCGCAAAGGGAGGGGAAGCCGTTCGGAGCGCGAAGAAGGCCAGTGCTCGTGGACATCATAGATCACCCGGACACCTCTTAGGACCTTGAGTAGGGCACCGATCCATAGAGACTCCGGCTCGTGGCAGTGGTACACATGGGCCCGGGACGCAAATCCCTTTCTGAACAGGTCCCAAATGATGCCCAAACGATGGACCCACCCCCTCCGAAGCGGCCTCACGGGCACCACCTGCACGCCTCCTCGCCAGAAGGCGTGCTTTACTTCGCCGTCCGAAGGGGCGATCACGGCCACATCGTATCCCATACCGACGAGACTTTTCGCCTCCCTGTAAAAGACGCGGTCGTCTAAAGGAGGATGGCTGGATGTCAACATGCATACCTTCATCTTCCCTTAAGCCAATACTTCAGGCAACGGACAACAGGGGCTATCTTTTTGTAAAAGGCTCGTCCCAACTTACCTTGGAGCGTCAGGGGACGAAATAGGTAGGGGTAGGATACAAGCTTAGGACCGAACGTAGACTTGAAACGTCCGATTCCGGGTATATTCGCCCCCAACATATCGTATCTTCTGAATCCCTCCTGCGCTGCCCACTTTATGATACACCAGTGAAGAAGGTTATTGGGAGCCAATGGATAAGCCCAGCGATAGGAAACGCCATCCCAGAAATACACCGTATCTCTGTACATCAGAAAAACCGCAGCGGCTACAGGTTCTCCCTTATACTTCGCGGCAAGTACTTGCATCGCTCCCTTCGGACGGAAGCGCTCCCAGAGGAGGAAAAAGAGAGATGTAGGGATAGGTGGAAGACGCTTCGCTTTGGCATATACATCGTAGGCCATCCGGATGTAGTCTTCGAAGAACTCAGGGGAAGTCACCTCTTCCACCTCGACCCCGCTCTTCTGAGCCTTCCTCACCCTGTTTCGACACTCCCTCTTGAGCCCCTTCCAAAGCTCGTCCACGCTCTTATCGAGGGAAAGTATGTAAGTGTGCCTTTCGATGGCTTCCGGTAAGAACTTTACTCTGGGAGGGGAGAGTACCTCAACATAGTCAGCTCCCTTGCCGAGATCCAAAAATGCCCGAATAACTTCTGCCAATGCATCTTGAGGGCAAAGGGGGCCAAGGTATGGGGTAGCCCATCCCGTAAGGGGAGAAACGAAAAGCTTCAAAAAAGCCTTGCGCACAGAAAAACACGGGAAAAGCCCTATAAGATCTCCATCGCGAAATATCCCAAGTGGCATCCAAGGAGCTCGATATACGGTTTCTAAGCTTTCCAACCAGTCCCTGGTATGGAACGGGGTTACATAGGGGGCCTCCTTTAGGTACCCATCCCATTCGTTCCGGGATACCTCCTCCAGTTCAACGGCCATCTATGACCTCCTGGTACAATTCGAACAACTGTCCCGCCACCCCCTCCAGCCCGAACCTTTCCTGAGCGTAGGCATGTAGCTCCTCCGGCCTGTAGCGATCTAACCGGTGGAGCACATACTCCATCGCCGCAGCCAAAGCCTCGGGATCTCCAAGGGGCACCAGAATTCCAACATCCTCCACCACTGTATCCTGTGGCCCACCGCTTTCGGTGGCTACGACCGGCCGGCCACAGGATAGGGCCTCTATAACCGTCATGCCGAAGCCCTCGGAGAAGCTCGGCTGGACAACCAGATCCGAGGCTCCCATCCATAGGGGGATTTGCTCGTAGGGGACGGGCCCCACGAACCGCACGTTCGGCCGGGGAGGGTATTTTCCCATTTCCCCTCGGCCCACCAGTACCAGCTCCGCCCCTTTAAGCTTTTCGAAAGCCTCTAACAAAACCCCTACGCCCTTGGCCTCCTTTATGCTTCCAACGTAGAGCACTCGCCTTCTGTCGGGTTCCAGTCCGAGCTTACGGGCGCAGGAGGTTTTGTCGCTGGGAAAGAATCGCTTCCCATCTACACCATCGGGTACGACGACCACTTCGGCCCTCCATGCGCCCAGTTTGTACAGGTTCATCTTTAAAGCCCGGCTCACCGCCACGACCCTGTCCGCATGTTCGGCCGTCCATACTGTAAGAGCCCGCCAGAGCCGCCGTTCGTGAGGATACAGGTTCACATCGCTTCCATGGGCGGTGATCACCACCGGCCGGTCGAGCAATCTCCCCAGAACCACAGCCGCCATCCCGTCCGGGTAAAGCACATGGGCATGTATGAGATCGAAAGGAGGTAGAACCTCCGCCCACAGAGCCCTGAGGTAGAAAGCCCAGACCCAAGAGAAGGCCCACCTACGGGGGAAGGTGATGTACCGGGGATGTGCGACGGTTATCCCCTCCCTCTGCTCACGGCGGGGCACTTGACCCCACTTAACCCATCGAAGAGGACCATAGCTCAAAGGAAACCACGGTACCGGACCGACAGCCCGCACCCGACACCATCGCTTCAGAGCGACCGCTTGCTCCCAGATGAACCGTCCTTGATCGGGCTCCGCGGAGTTGGGAAGGAGGTGGGAAGCAATCAGGAGGTGCATCCTTCGTCTCGGACGATCTCCCGAACGGCGAACAGCAGTCCCGTAGTCATCCAGAAGAAGTTGTTCAACAGACCTGCGTTGAAGAGGAAGTTCACCTGGTATCCGACGAAGACCCCTAAGAGCCCCACAGCGACGGCCTTTATGTAGGGCTCCTCCGCCCACCTGACAGCCTGGACCCCGCTCTTCACGACCACATAGACAAGCCATATGTAGATCAATATTCCTATTATTCCCCGTTCGGCGAGGATCTCCGCCTGGAGGGTGTGGTTCTCCCTCACGGGGACCCAGATAGGGTAGTTGGGAGGCTTGTACTGCTCGAACACCTTTGGGAAGCCCCTCGTGCCTATCCCGAAGGGATGGTCCAGGAACATATGCCAGGACGCCACCACCAAAAGGACCCTGACCGAACTGGATACATAAACGTCCGATCCGAAGAACTCCTTAGGACGGAAGATCTTGAATATGGACTCGAACCTGCTCACCACAAGTTCCGCTATGTTGGATGAAAGCAAGGCTATGATACCCAGGATGGCCAGGCCTGCCGCCAGAACCCAGAGCATCAACTTCACCCTGCGGCTGAGGATCGCTATCAGGCCCACGCCGACCAGGGTAGCAAGCCAGTTGGAGCGGGAGAAGGAGACTATAAGGCCCGCCATCAGCACCAGGACCACGAATCCTAGCACCACCCTCAACCATGCCCTCCCCTTCTGAGCACCTAGCATCAGGGCCGATGCTAAGATTATACAGGTCATAAGGAACGCTGCGTATTCGTTAGGGTTATGGTAAAGCCCCGTGGCCCTCGGGGTGGTCGCACCCACGAGGTTGACGAACTCTGCCGGGAGGAAGTAAACCTGCTCCGTGACCGTCTGCACGATCCCTATTATCGACATGGCTATGCCCAAAGCTAAAAGCCAGAAGATGGCCCATCCTGCCATCCTAGGAGAACGTATCAGGACCACCATGACTATAAGTAGGACGCTCAACAGGAAAGCCCTGATCGTGTAGACGAGCCCCTCTAAGGCTGAAGGGGAGTGGATTGAACTTAAACCCATAGAAGCTATGAAAAAGAACAGAGGAAGGATTATTGGAAGCCTTGGGAAGGAGGTGTCGCCCCTGTAGAGCATGTGGGCTAAGGTGAAGAGTATCAATCCACCCCCGAAGAGGTGGAAGTAGGTTATGTTGAAGAGCTCGGTCTTTATGAGTATCCCGGAAAGGTCCAAGGTGGAAGCGAGGAATACTAAGGGGAGTAACACATAGGGCATAGCGGGGAGGAAGAAAAAGAGTCCTACCCCCAAGACCACGGCCATAAGCAGGAGGATATGCTGGTAGAAGACCACCCCGAGGACGACCAGGGCCAACTCCAAGGCCACAAAGGCCCAAAGTCGCCACCCTTCCAAAGGGGCGGGCTCATCCAATGCGAGAGCTAAGGTGTTCATAGATCACGCCCTCTTCCTTCGGAAGATCTCCAAGATCCTCTCCATCTTCTCGGCCTTCTCCCCCCCTTCCCTCCTGATGGCGTTTACGTACTCCACCGTCAATATCCAGAAGAAGCTGAACACGAGGCTGAACATCCCTGCGAACATAACTATCAGCCTTCTTTTAGGCTTGGAGCGAAGCTCAGGGGGCTCTGCCCTGTCCACCCATGAGACGGTGCTCACCGAAGCGAAGGACTTCTCCATCTCGAGCCTGGTCTCCTCGAGCTTCTGGGAGAGGAACTGCACCATCGCCCCCCAGATCTTGACGGTCATCTCCCTGCGGAAGTATTCCATCTGAAGCTTGGGGATGCTCTCTATGGGGAGGAACAAGTTTTCCACATCCGGGTCCTCAGGAATTCCTTCGCTCTGGGCGTACTTCGGAAGCTCCCCCCTGCGGAGCCTATCCAGCTGTTCCTTCCTTATACGGATCCTATTCTTCAGAAGTTCCACCTCGGGATGGGTAGGTCCCATGGAGGCAAGGTAACTTTCCAACCTCAACTCCAGGCTCATTATCTCCATCTGAAGCTCGGCCGCCGCCTCTATCACGGCCTGGGCCTGATGCTCCAGGGAGACTACCCCATATCTCTCCTGAAACGCCTGAAGAGCCAACTGGGCTGCCCTGAGGGAATCCTGCGCCTCCTTCTTCTGGGCTAAGAGGTACCTGTAACGGTCCTCCTGCCAACGCCGGCTGATATCTAAGTTTATGCGGTCTAATAATTCTATGTAGGCATTTGCCAAAGCTGCACAGCGCTCCGGGGACCTGTCGGTGACGCTAACAGATATCAATCCTTCATCTGTACGCTCTATCTTAGTTCTATTCTTGAGTGTACGGATAGCTTTCTCTTTGCTTTTGACCTTGTACACCCGCATTAGGTCGAAGCTGTCAACTAAGGCTTCCGCTATCCTCCTGCTCTTCAGGACCCCGACGTAGATGTCAGCCGGAGTCCCCTTCTCCCCGAGCTTGAACCTGGGTATGGGAAGCTCGGCCAAGGCTCCCGCCAGACCGTACTTCTCCCTCTCCTTCGGTGGGAGGATGGTGGCCCTTCCCGTGTACCAGGAAGGTAGTAGGAGGCTTACGACCGCAGCCACGATGCATACCCCTACAAAATTGAGCGCTATGAACTTCCACCTGCGAAGAAGGAGGTACAGGTAATCCAGTATGCTGATCTCTCCCCTCATGGTTCCCCCCTACATGTTCGCTATGCTCCTCGCCAAGATTACGAACGTGGCCAACTGTCCTGCAACGGCCGAAGCGTCCTTTACCAACCCCCACCAGTCGTGCTCGGGGTGCTCGGGCACGAATATGGTATCGCCGGGCTCCAGAGTCTTAGCCTCGTCCTTGCTCATCCATACCTGAGTCCTGGCCTTTATGACCTGAACTTTCCCCTTATCCGCCTTCTTCGTGTAACCTCCGGCCTGGCGTATGTAGTAGTCAGGCCCCATCCCCTTCACGAAGGGGACCATGCCCGGATGCTCCACCTGACCGCTCACGGTCACGGTCTCCCACTTTCTGGGGATGTTGATCACATCCCCGTACCTCAGGACCACGTCCTGACTCTTGTCACCTTCCAAGAAGAGCTTCTCGAAGTCCACCGAAACGAGGTACCTATTTTCCCTGGAGCGTGTCTTGAGGTAATCGTACTCCAAGGGCTTCATCTTCTCCAGCCCGCCCATCACCGAGGATATCTGGCTGAGCCTCTGAAACTCCGGATCTGGAAGGACGAACTTCGCCTGCCTCCTCTCCAAGGTCGCCCTCTCCAGGGCGGCATCCTTTGTAAACCCTCCCGCCTCCTCTATGACCTGGCTCAGGGTCGTGATCCCGTCCTTTATGGGATATGGCCCGGGATGCTTCACCTCGCCTATCACCTCCACCCACGCCCTCGGGCGCCAGTTCGGGATGTGTCTGATGAACAGCTGGTCGCCGGGCTTGAGGTAGAAGGGGTCGTTCGGGTTGTGGAGCTGTTCGTTGAGGTCTATGATGTACCTCTCCTTCGTGACGCCGTCGTCCTTGAACCTCACGAGTTCAGCTACGTGCCATGCGTCCTCCCTGAGGCCACCTGCAAGTTCCACGAGGTCGGCGACTGTCTCTCCGGGTAAAAGCTCGTACGCCGAGCGGTCCTCTATTTTTACGGCTCCATATATGTGTACTACGTCACCTCTTGGAGGTACATATATCACATCTCCAGCCTCCAAATAAGGATTTGCGCTCAGATCTCCCAAATTAAGAAAGCGATCCAGGTCCACCCTTAGGGTATCCCCATTACGACGGAATACCTTTATGTTTCGGCGGGAACCGGTGACCATCAACCGCTTCTCTCCTCTCGCAGTGACAACCTCATATCTCGGTGTGACTTCGATACCAGAAAGCACGTCCATGGCACGATGTACAGGGGTGACGTCGTAGGCTCCAGGCCGTGCGACTTGACCTGTAACGAAGACCCTGATCCGTCTGAGGGACTTAAGCTCTACGGACACCTTGGCACGGTAACGTTCCTGGACCTTCTGTATTACCCTCCGCTTGGCCTCGGCTAAGGTAAGGCCGGCAACTTTTATGGGTTCTACGTACGGAACTATGAGCTTTCCCTCGGGCGTAACCGTCAAATCGTGATACTGGTTCACCTGACCCCATATGTATACAACGAACCCATCCCCCGGACCGACCACGTACGAGTTCGGGTCCACGGGCCTGTCCAAGGCTACGACCCTCTCCACCCTCGGTCCCCTCTCCACAAGTTCAGGCCTTTCCCTTTCCTCCTTCAGTCCAGGAGCCCCGAAGGATATCTCCTCGGGAAGCACCGTCCTCTCG
>Ga0164318_10005696_pt1 | contig 12046 bp, 13 predicted proteins | sample GuaBasSedimGuay9_FD_113734 | JGI IMG/M metagenome (GOLD analysis project Ga0164318, IMG submission 113734) | Subseafloor sediment microbial communities from Guaymas Basin, Gulf of California, Mexico - Guay9, Core 4571-4, 0-3 cm | ecosystem: Environmental > Aquatic > Marine > Hydrothermal vents... | reverse complement strand
GAGGAAAGGGACAGAGATTCAGCTTTAATACCGGTAGAAGCAATATATGCCGTTAAAAGACCCAATGCAGCATAGGCGGCTGATCCAATCGCAAATCCTTTTCCAATGGCCGCAGTTGTATTACCGACAGCATCTAGCTTATCTGTTATTGCCCTCACGTTATCAGGCAATCCGGCCATTTCAGCAATACCTCCAGCATTGTCTGCAACCGGTCCATAACTGTCAACCGAAACTATCATACCTGTTGTTACCAGCATTCCGAATGAGGCAAGCCCTACTCCGAGCATTCCCGCAGACGCATCCGAGATGATAATAGCAAATACTATTGCTATAACCGGCCAGAATGCACTTTTAAGGCCTAGTGAAATACCACCAACAACCCCTATTGCGGGACCTGTCTCATTGCTTTTTGCAAGTTTTTGAACAGGCTTAAACCTACTCGATGTATAATATTCACTAACAAAACCTATAATAATACCAGATATAATTCCAGATACAATACTCCAGAAGAATCCCCATTTTCCGTAGTGCCTGGTTCCAACTGTTAAATCAATTCCCATACCATTTATAATTACAGCAGTAAACACTATGGTTAACCCTGCCGCAATGTATGTTCCACCAAGTAATGCAGATTGAGGATTCTTCCTGGCAGCAAGCTTGACATAAAAAACCCCTATTATTGAAGCTATCACTCCGACTGCAGCAATAGAAACAATCATCTGAATAATATTTTTAACTACTTCCATATTCTGAGGAGTAAGTTTGGTCATCCCATAAGAAACGATAGAAACAGCAAGCACCATACTTGCTATCATGGATTCCACATAAGACTCCAGAAGATCTGCACCTAACCCTGCGGTATCCCCTACATTGTCACCAACATTATCAGCTATAACAGCCGGGTTTCTTGGGTCATCCTCAGGTATTCCAGCCTCAACTTTACCTACGAGGTCTGCTCCCATATCGGCACCCTTGGTATAAATACCGCCTCCGGCCCTTGCAAATAGTGCAAAAAGGCTTGCACCCATTGCATATGCATTTATCATACTTAACTTCTTAACGAAAAGAGCAGGATCATTCTCGTTGAAAATACCAAATGCGAAAAGCAGAATTACAAGGCCTATAAGGGCAATACCAACAACGCTAAGCCCCATTACTGCCCCACCTGAAATAGCAATGTTTAATGCTTCTTTCATACCACTTTTCTGTGCAGCATATGTAGTTCTGACATTTGCTCTTGTGGTCATATTCATTCCGATGGCTCCTGCAGAACCGGAAACAATGGCCCCCCAAACAAATGAAATAGCCGATCCATAACCAAAATACTTTTTAGCAGCTACCATTACTATTGCTATGACCACTACAACAATGGCAATGTACATATACTCTCTTCTCAGAAATGCTGCTGCTCCAGTTTGAATCTGCCTTGCAATTTTCTTCATTACATCTGTACCTTCTTCTTTGGAAAGAACAGATTTAATGAAAATTCCGACAATTATCATTGCAAGGATACCTGCACCTAAACCAAAGTATAAACCGCTCATCATACCCCCCTTCATAAATTGATTTTACATCAGAAATATAACTACTAAAGTATAATAATACATATAAAAATAAAGAAAAAAATATTCCCGCAATAATTTTAATTCTCCAAATCCATCTCAAAGATTATTTACTTCGTTTAGTCTTATTTTCCCCAAAGATTTCTTCTCTTTCTTTCAGTATCTCATTCTTTAATTTCAAGAATTTATCAGTTAAAAGCTTTACACAATCTTCACAGAGATGCTCAAATACCAAGCCGTAGGACTGGTCACTGCTGAACTTGCTTACAACATCTGGAAGGGTAATACGTTTCAATTCAAATTTGAGACCGCTAACTTTTAAAGGAGAATTAATTATTTTCCCACAATAATCACACTTATAAACTATCATTTATCTTTATCCTTTTTAAGGATTTCCAAATAAAAATCCCTGCCACCTAAATGGCAGGGAATCAAATTAGCGGGGGCAGGACTTGAACCTGCGACCTTTGGGTTATGAGCCCAACGAGCTACCAGCTGCTCCACCCCGCGCCGTCCAATATTAATATACATAAATATTAACTATAGTCAAATTTTAATTTCCTTTTAATTAAGAAATCAAATTAAACAAAAATGTTTCAAACTATGATCGGTATTTTTGCACCGCAATTGCCGCATCTATCTCCTTTAAGATCAACTATTCTTGTATAATACCCATGCCTTTCGATGAGAAGTGCCCCACACTCCGTACAGTATGTATTTGTATGCCCTGCTACATTGCCCAGGTATACATAATTCAATTTTCTTTCTGCGATCTCCTTCAGCCTTTCAAGAGTTTCAACAGGAGTTGGAGGAGCTTTAAACTTATATGCAGGATAATAGGCTGAAAGATGATATGGAATATCCTTGTTTAAGGAAGCAAGAAAATCTGTTATTTCATCCATCTCTTTATCACTGTCATTGTATCCAGGTATAACAAGGGTAGTTACCTCCAGATCAATTTCAGGATGCCTTGAGACTTCCTCAATAGTTTCAAGAACCGGTTCAAGCTTGCCTCCAATTACTTTTCTATAAAAATCTTTATTAAATGATTTAAGGTCAATATTAAAAGCATCTGCATATTTTAAAAGCTCCGACAAAGGCTCTTGATTTATGTATCCATTGGTCACAAATACATTTTTAAGACCTCTTTTTCTTGTCTCGATGCTTGCATCATAAACATATTCATACCATATCAAAGGTTCTGAATATGTATAGGCTACTCCGATTGAGCCTTTATTTAGCGCGAGTTCGGCTATTTCTTCGGGTGAATAGAAATCAGTTGGATAATTCAGATTCTGTGAGATATGGTAATTCTGACAAAACTGACATTTAAACGAGCAACCTACCGTTCCGATTGATAGAATTGAACTTCCCGGAAAAAAGTGATAGAGAGGTTTTTTTTCAATCGGATCCATGGCAATAGCCGAAACCTCTCCATATATAGTTGTGTATAGTTTACTACCTTGAGCAGTTCTCGCTTTACAAATGCCAAATTTACCCTCTCCAATTGTACAATTATGCGGACATAATCTACACTTCACCTTGCCGGACTCTAAATTATCGTAGTATAAAGCCTCCTTTTTCATCTTAATACCCTTTGTTATATAATTTTAGTTTAAATAAATTAAAGATAAATTTTACAATTTTTTAAATATTTCTAACTAAAAACTCCGCAAAATATCCAGTTATTATACCTCCCACGAGTGCAAATCCACCCAATACAGGAAAAAGATAATATGATAATTGGCTATTGATAAAAAGGTAATTTACGACAAAAAGTTGAGAAAAACTACTAGTCAAAGCCCCTATTATGCTAATCCCAACAAAGCTAAAGATTTTTTTAAAGTATCTAAAAAGTAACAGCATAACAAAGTATGAAGCAATAGCACCTGTAAGGCTTAAGATAAATGTAGTTGACAAAAAGGTTCCTATTAATAAAGATACGGACAAAACCCTTGCTAAAACTATATAAAAAACCTCCTTTGGCTTAACAACTCCAAAGGCATAGAGCGTTATGGCATTTGAAAGTCCTATTCTCATCCACGGGAGGGGTTTTGGTATAAGATATTCGAGAATAGATAGAATTATTGCCATTGACGAAAGATACGCTAAATAAAAGACCCTGTCTTTTTGATTGGAATTTTGAATACTTTTAGTTATATATCCGATGCTATCTTGATACTGCATCTATATCTCCATTTCTACCCTCAATCTCTACGAGCACTCTATTAGGCACGCAAACAACCTGCTGGCCTACTCTGCTTATCTTCCCCATTTTCATACAGATCTTTTCCCTACACGGCGAATATTCTATCCAAGCTTTTCCATCTTCAATAACTACAATGGTATCTCCAAGAGGACCTTTCACCTCTATTTTCCTGTTTTTTTCAATTGGATAAACCCCTCGAAAATTCTGTCCGATAATCATAACTTCTTTATTACCCTGGTCATTTCCATACAAGTTAAATGAAAGAAAACCAAGGCCAATAATTACCATTAAAATTAAAACAATATCTCCGAGCTTCAATACCTGATTTGGTCTGTCCTTACTCATACAATCTCCCTGATTATTGCCAGTACAATGAGCACAATAGCAAGTACGATCATCCCTATTTTATAAGGAGTTAGCTTTCCCTCCCTTGTCAAAAACACACCAGCAATATAGAAAAGGAAACCCAAAGCAGCAGTTGAATAAGCATGATTAAACCTAATTATATTGAATAAAAACAGTATCGAAAACATAATAAGAATAGCAGCCCCATATATAAACCCAATTCCTAATATTCTCTTCACTATAATTTCTCCCTAAATAATATTGTAAAATAAAACTTCTGTTTGACCGTATTTCTTTCTTTTAAAAAGGCTAAAACTCTCACTTAACCTGGGTAAAATCTTATCATAAGATCGCTCATAAACAAGTACGGAAGATTTTCCCTCTTGAGTTGCCTCAGCAAGCATATTTAGTACATCTCCCACCCACCTATATTTATATGGAGGATCAAAAAATATCACATCGTATTCAAGGCTCTTTCTATTTCTTTTTAAAAATGCTGCCACATCACTCTTTATTACACTTCCCCTCAATCCCATTAACTTTAAGTTTTTATTTATAGAACTAATGGAAGATTTATTATTGTCAACAAAAGTTGCATACTTTGCCCCTCTGCTTAATGCTTCAAGGCCCAATGATCCTGTTCCAGCAAAGAGGTCAATGACAGATTTATTCCTAATACCACCTTCAAGTATATTATTCAAAACTGAAAATATTGCTTCTCTTACAAGATTTGTAGCTGGTCTTACTCCAATATCCGGGACATACAGTTTTCTTCCTTTAAATGTACCAGCTGTAAGTTTAAGATATCTTTTCAAATATCCCTCCAATATTTAAACAATAAAATTAACCGCCAAAGTATAGAGAAGCACGTTTATACGATTCACTTTGAATAAAAGAATTAAGAAAAAGCTCTCTTTCCTTTTCTATGCCTATTTCACCATTTACGAATTTTCTTGCATCCTTCTGAGCTCTGTATATTAGTTTAGTATTAATATCAATATCATCTATTATAAATGATGGTAAACCAGCCTGTTTCTTACCAATAATATCTCCAGGTCCTCTTAATTTTAAATCCCATTCTGCTATTTTAAAACCATCATTGGTATGTTTCAATATCATCAGTCGGTTAAAAGCCTCTCTCCCTGCACTTTTATCAGGAATTAAAAAACAATACGACTTGTATTTGCCACGCCCAATTCTACCCCTTAACTGGTGAATATTGGATAATCCAAATCTTTCAGCCTGCTCAATTACCATTACAGTTGCATTTGGGATATCCACACCAACCTCAACAACTGTGGTTGATACAAGTATATCATACTTTCTATCCTTAAACTCCTGCATAATCTTATCCTTTTCTTCTTCACTCATCCTACCATGCAATAGTGCAACATTGAATTCAGAAAATATTTCATTGTTCAGATACTCAAAGGATTCAGTAGCATTTTTTACATCTAAAACAGCGGATTCTTCAATAACAGGATATATGAAGTAGGCCTGTCTTCCCTCTGATACTTCTTTTTTTACAAAATCGTATACCTTATTAATCTCTGCCTGTTTAACAATATGAGTCTCCGTACCAATCCTGCCCTGAGGCATTTCATCAATAATCGAAACATCCAAATCACCATACAATGTCATTGATAAAGTCCTAGGGATTGGTGTTGCACTCATAACAAGACAATCCGTGTGTTTTCCCTTCTGCCTCAGCTTGCCCCTTTGAAGAACACCGAACTTTTGCTGTTCATCTATAATTACAAGAGATAAGTTTCTGAACTCAACATCATCTGAGAAAAGTGCGTGAGTTCCCACAATAATATCAACATCTCCCTTTAATAACTTTAAAACAAGCTCCTTTCTTTTTACACCTTTTACTGAGGATGATAAAAACTCAATTTTTACGTTTAGATCTGATAGATATTCCTTCAAACTATTATAGTGCTGTCTGGCAAGTATTTCTGTAGGAGCCATAAAAGCCACCTGTTCATTCCTCTCTAAAGCCTTTAAAGCAGCAAAAACGGAGACAATTGTTTTCCCGCTTCCCACATCACCCTGAATGAGGCGATTCATAGGAGCAGGTGAGTCAAGATCTCTGTCTATCTCTGATAACACCCTATTTTGAGCATTGGTCAATTTAAAGGGTAATTTTTTCAAAAACTTCTCTCTAAGCTCTCCACTGGACTTAATTCTATTTTTCTTAATTTCTTTATTTTTACTTTTCGCCATTGCAACTATCAATTGATACTTAAAAAACTCCTGATAGGAATAGGCCTCCCTCATCCTTCTGAGCTCCCTTTGACTGGGTGGGAAATGAATTCTTTTGATTATCTCGCCCCGAGGAGGTATTTTATATCCCTTCCTAATAAATTCCGGTATTTCTTCCTTTAACTTATCACTTAAGCTATCCAGTACGGTTTTTATTATTTTCCTCAAAAGGTTCTGACTAATACCAGAGGTCAGCCGGTAAACAGGAATAATCCCTAACTTCGCATTATTATCATCAAGTTCATAATTAAAACTTGAAAAAATAGGATACCTCCCCTTCAATGAGTACTTACCGATTAAATAGAAGGAAGTTCCGGGTACAAGAATATCTTTAAGATAGTTCCTGTTGAAGCAGTATAGATAGGCAATCCCTGTTTTGTCTGTGACTTTTATCTTCGGGTGATTTCTTCCATTAAAACGTATATATCCCTGATCTATAACTTTGAAATGAAAAGTAGCTTTTTCCCCCTCATCGGTCTCTGCGAGTGTTTTAAGATTTCGGCGATCTTCATAATCTCTTGGGAAATAATAAATAAGATCTTCGACTATTTCGATACCCAACCTGTTGAGTTTTTCTGCTGTGGAAGGTCCAACTCCTTTTATATACCTAATTTCACTATTCAATTTTAGTGACATATTCATCATATATTTTCTGTATTTTTTCTTTCACACCATTGATCATCATATCCAGAGCTGTTCTTTTATCACCATATTCTTTCAAGTATTCATCAAATTTTTCAGGTTTTAATATATGGACATAGATTGTAACTGGTTTTATTTTCAAAGGGTTTTCAAAGATTTTATCAGTATTTACAAGAACAACCGGAAGAACGGGAATTCCTGTATCTTTCGCGAGAACAAATGCCCCTCTTTTGAATTTACCAAGCTTTTCCTTTGGAGTTCTCGTTCCTTCAGGGAATATCCAGATGGATTTTTCATTCTCTAACCTTTTTTTTATTTCATCAAGGCTCCTTACCGCATGGATCGCCTTTTCCCTTTCCACAGGGATATATCCGGCAATTTTCATACCATACCCGATAAAGGGCAACCTGAAAAGAGATTTTTTAGCCAGCCATCGAAACTGAAGCGGGATTGCAGCTGATGCCACAAAAATATCAGTTAGACTTCTGTGATTGGAAACAATAATATAGCTCTTTGAATTATCTATATTTTCATATCCCTTAACAACAAGTTTGGACCCACAAAATAGTTTGAGAATTATTTTAGACCATATACGTGAAATTTTGTGGGGGAAATCACTGTTCTTTCGATTAAAGATATTTACAACAATAGCAGTCATTGACAGAAAAAAGGTGAGAAGAGCACCAAAAACCCAATAAATAAAAGCCCGTATCATTTTCCTTTTTCCTTGTTCGAATTGTAGATAATCTCCGCATCAGACCACAGACGCTCAAGCTTGTAGAAATCCCTTCCCTCCTTTAGAAAAATATGAATAACAAAATAGTTGTAATCCAGCAAAACCCATGGTGAGTTTAAATTATCTACAGAATTAACCAATCTAAGGTTTCTTCTATGGAGAAGCTCATCAATATCCCTTATCAATGCTTTTATCTGCACCGATGATGTTGCAGTACAGATAACAAAATAATCGGTAATTGATGTGAGTTTACCAATGTTGAGTACAAGAATATCGAAAGCTTTATCATCCCTTAAAACATCTGCCACCTCTTTTACTATTAATTCCATTTCTTTCTCTTGATTTACATTTTGTTCTTTCTCCAGCGCCATATCTTCTTTCATCTTACGTACCTACCCTCAAAATCATTTCCTATTATTATTGTTATATCAACCAGAAGAGATTTATCAATTTTAGTGTACACTTCTTTACAGTTTATAATATCCGCAATCCTTTTTGCTAAAATTGGTTTTCCAACCCTATCAATCACAACCGTTTTTTCATAGTCATTCCTAAGAGCATTACCGAAATGAACCACATTAAATCCATATTTAATAAAGTAATTTCTGAGATTTTGAGCTTGACCCGGATTGCTAGATCCATTTAAAATCTCAATTTTTATATCATCTCCTATTGGAGCTGGACCCTCATCGTTCAAAAACTTATTTAGTTCCTTAATTCTATCGGTTAACCAACCTCCATTATTTATCGGTAAAAGATATACCGTACCTTTTATCTTCATCGATCTTCCAAACATCTTGTAGAAAAGCAAACGTGATGAGTTTAATTTGTTTATTCTGCTGACAAGCACCTTTATATCTTTTTTACTTAAATTAGTATCTACCTGTTTCATTAATAATCTAACAACTGCATTATTTTCTGAGAGTTCTATAACATCTCTTTTTCTGTCAAGGATTGATTCGGCCACAATTCTATGATTTTCAAGTTTTGCCTTTAATCCGTTCTCTCCATACTGATACATCAGTAGCTCTTTAACTTTTGCCCCATCAAGAAGATTTTCTCCACTCGGAATCCTTATAAAAGTAGAATTCTTTACATCAATATAGTCAATCGACTTCTCCATATTAACATAAACTCCCTCCAGAAGGTCAATAAAACTCTCTACCGTTTTCAATCCATAAACCATATAAAATGTAAACTTATGCCCGGTTAACTTTTCCATTGTATTTTTAACTACCAGAGCATTGCCTTTTTTATACATATTGGAAACAGTATCGTATTCAGGCGCCTTCTCGTATTCTACCTTTAACCTGGTATTTCCAGGAATCATTATAAAAGCAAGCTTTTCCGTTTTTGGATTATAAAAGCTCAGGAATACAGCATCTGTTCTTTCCCCATTATTTTCAACAATTATTCCCGAAATATTCTCCCCTTTCTCAATTATCTGAAGGATCTTACTTTCTTTAAAATAAAAGATAAAATAGACCGCTGCTATTATTATTCCAATTGCTACAATGATAAGAATGAAAGATATCCAATCGAACTCCGGAGCTTTTTTTGATTTTGATTGAAACTTAATATCGGCTACATTTATTTGCATGAACATTCTCCAAACTTCAACCTAATCTAAAATTAATAATATTTACTTTAATTGAAAACAGGCAAATGCATTACCTATTTGTTACTACATTGCAATCCTACTTATTCCACTTTTTTTACTTCCATTAAAATTGAATTATAACCTTCAAGAGTCTCAACGCATACATACCTGACCTCTCTCAAAAGGTGAATTAAAATAGATCTATAGATATAGAGCATTGCGCTGTTCAGATCGCTGTAGGCGAGTTTTCTTGCCTTTTTAACACCCCTAAAGGATCTTGATGGTTCTATATAATCCGAAACAAATATTATCTTTTCCAGTAAGCTCATATTATTAGAACCGGTTGTATGCTTTTCTATAGCACTTAATATTTCTTTATCTCTTATACCAAAATCTCGTTCAGCTAAAACGCGGCCAGCATAAGAGTGGAGTAGGAGTTTATTTTGTTTAACATAATCATTGAGATTTTTTACCCTATCGGCACATAGTGAAACCATCTGAGCGAGTTCCAGATCACGTGCAACATCATGAAGCAGACCCGCTATTTCAGCCTTTCTTCTATCAGCCTTGTATTTCTCAGCTAATTCTGCCGCTGTTTTCATAACACCAATACAGTGTTTCATCCTATCTTCCGTAATGTATTCCGGCAGTTTCTTGACAATATTCTCTATATTCATACTATATAAAGCCTGTTCTCTAAAATGTAGTTCAACACTTCATCTTTTACAAGGTATCGGATGCTCTTTCCCTCCCGCAATCTTTTTCTAATCTCAGATGAATTAATATCTATCTCTCTTCCCGTAAAAAAAAATGACTCAATATTAAGGTTTTTCATTAAGTTTTTAACTTCTGGAATTCTTGCTCTTTCTTCTTTTCTAATTAGAACCACAAAACAAAACAGTTTAGATAGTTCATCAATTTTTTTCCATGTTTTTATAGATATTGCCTGGTCCGAACCGAGTATAAAGTATGGCTTTTTAAAAAAATCATAATTTTCATACAAATATTTAGCTGTATCAATAGTGTATGATACCCCACCTTTCCTAATTTCTATGTCGTTAACCTCGAAATAGCTATTTCCGCTAATGGACATCTCAATCATTTTCATTCTGTCAGCAGCAGTTACATTACCATTCAATTTTTTGTGAGGAGGTATATTAGCCGGGACAAAAATCACTTTGTCTAGTAAAAACTCCTCCCTTACATCCTCCGCCAGTCTAAGATGTCCTAAATGTATGGGATTAAATGTTCCGCCAAAAATACCAATCTTTGGAGGTGTTTGCAGATGATCTTTCACCCTTAGCAGCTCTGTATCCGATTTCACATCCAGATTAATCTGGTTTTCCTTCATCTTTTTTCTCCAGAAGTTGAACTATTTTCATCTTAAGCTTATCCACACCATTACCAGTAGCAGCGGAAACAGTTAGAGTTTCAAAATCCGGGAATTCAGATAAAAATTGTTCACATTTGCTGTAATCTACAATATCCATTTTTGTTCCTACAATTAATTGTCTCTTCTCTGCTAAAATACCTGAATAAGAAACCAGTTCATTCTCCAGGGTTTCATAGGTTTTCCTAAAATTCCCGGTTCGATTCCTATTAATACCCATATCGGATAGGTCAATCACAAACAGAATTATGTTAGTTCTTTCTATATGCTTAAGAAACCTGATTCCCAGGCCATGTCCCTTATGCGCACCTTCAATTATTCCCGGAATATCCGCAATAACGACCTGTTTTTCATTACCGAATTCCATAACACCGAGGTTTGGGTACAGAGTAGTAAAGGGGTAATTGCCTACTTTGGGTCTTGCCCTTGTAAGAGCCGAAAGAAGGGTAGATTTGCCTGCATTAGGAAAACCTACAAGTCCCACATCAGCTATCATTTTTAACCGCAGTAAAAGTTCAGCATTTTTGCCCGGCTGTCCCGGCTTGGATATTTTCGGGGCTCTGTTAACCGGGGAAGCAAAATGTGTATTACCATACCCGCCTTTACCACCCCTTAAAAGTAGTAGCTTTTGACCATCCTCTGTAAGATCGCCGATAATCCTGGATGTTTCTTTATCCCTTATTATTGTGCCTACAGGCACTCGAATAATACAGTCTTTACCTCTAGCACCTGTCTTATTTTTTTTATTGCCAGGTTTACCATTTTCAGCCTTAAAAAACTTCTTTATCTTTAATTGGTGAAGAGAACGTAATCTTCTATCAGCAACAAAAACAATATCTCCCCCCTCACCTCCATCACCTCCGTCAGGTCCGCCTTTCGGTATATACTTTTCCCTTCTGAATGAAACTACGCCATCTCCCCCCCTTCCAGATTGAACAGTTATTTCGACCTCATCAGTAAACACAGTTATCAACACTCCTATCTTACAAAACTATAAAAAAATATCCCTGTTTTGAACAGGGATAATTGTAATTAACCTATATAAAATCATGATGTAAATTGGACAATAAAAACACTTTACTGAGTAAAATTTAATTATTCGGATATACGGAAACTTTTCTTCTTCCCCTATTGTAGCTTTCAAACTTTACAATTCCATCTATCTTTGCAAAGAGGGTATCATCACTTCCAAGGCCTACATTCCTTCCAGGGTGAACTCTGGTTCCCCTCTGTCTTACAATAATTGTACCACCTTTTACTAACTGGCCATCAAACCTTTTAAACCCCAGCCTCTTTG
>Ga0164318_10005695_pt1 | contig 12046 bp, 5 predicted proteins | sample GuaBasSedimGuay9_FD_113734 | JGI IMG/M metagenome (GOLD analysis project Ga0164318, IMG submission 113734) | Subseafloor sediment microbial communities from Guaymas Basin, Gulf of California, Mexico - Guay9, Core 4571-4, 0-3 cm | ecosystem: Environmental > Aquatic > Marine > Hydrothermal vents >... | reverse complement strand
GCCACAAGGTCCTCGGACCCCTTTCTCATATTCTTCACATCCGGCACGGAGTCCTACCCAAAAATGGTTCTGCACACCCACAGCTATCCACTGGGGCACTACTCCACTGCCTTCATGTGCCAGGATCTGCATCCCACGGATCTGATATGGGTCATAGCAGACACTGGCTGGGCCAAAGCGGCCTGGGGCAAGTTCTTCGGACAGTTCCTTCTGGGGGCCTCGGTCCTCCAGTTCAACCAAAAGGGTAAATTCGACCCCGGGCGCGTTCTCAGCATAATAGAGAACTTTGGTGTGACCATCTTCTGCGCCCCGCCCACTGCCTATAGGATGATAATATTAGATGAGAGGTTCAGAAAGACTGATTTCTCCTCCCTTCGTCACGCTCTCTCGGCTGGGGAGCCTCTGAACCCCGAGGTGATAAAGGTGTGGAAAGAGGTGACTGGCCTTGACATTTACGACTACTACGGCCAGTCCGAAACCGTGGCGGTCATAGGTAACTGCCGTGCCTTCCCCGTAAAGTATGGTTCCATGGGAAAACCCACCCTGGGCCACATCGTGAAAATAGTGGATGACGACGGAAATGAGCTGCCTACGGGGGAGGAGGGTCACATCGCCATAAAGATAAAGCCCGAGAGGCCCCCCGGGCTTATGAAGGAGTACTGGAAGAACCCTGAGGCCAATGAGAGGAGCTTCCGGGGGGAGTGGTACTTCACAGGGGACAGGGCCTACGTGGACGAGGAGGGGTACTTCTGGTTCGTAGGAAGGGCAGATGACGTTATAAAGACCTCCGGTTACCGCGTCTCCCCCTTCGAAGTGGAGTCCGTTCTGGTGGAACATCCCGCAGTGGCCGAGGCGGCTGTCATAGGGGTACCCGACGACCTGAGGGGGCAGGTGCTTAAAGCCTTTATAATACTAGCCCCTGGCTATCAGCCCTCTCAGGAGCTCGCTAGGGAGATACAGGAGTACGTGAAGAAGACCACCGCCCCCTACAAGTATCCCCGGATAGTGGAGTTCGTGGACAGCCTACCCAAGACCATCTCTGGCAAGATCCAGAGAAAGCTTCTCAGAAAGATGGAAGAGATGAAGAGAAGCTGATATCACCCGCCCTTGTGGGAGGGGTATAGACGCGTGTAGCGCCCCTCCCTTCGGATCTCTATGAGCCCCTGTCTTCTCAGTTTTTTGACGCTGTAGTTCACCGAGGAACTGGGAATTCCCAGCCTCTCTGAGACCTCCTTCTGGGTTATCCCGGGCTCTGAGACTATAAGGCGGTATATCTGTCCCATGCCGTTTGTGGGAATAACGGGCTCTACCTTATAGCCTGTGGGGTAGAACCTCCTGTAGAGTCCGTCCTTTCTGGACTTTATGAGCTCCTCCTTCTCAAGGGTATAGAGGTGATAGGCCAGCGTCCCATTGGTGAGGCCGAGGTTGAGAAGAATTGATCTGAAGTGCTCTCCGGGGTGGCTTTTTATGTACTGATAGATCTCCCTTCTTATCTTATTATTCAGGATCTCATCGGGGGAGAGCTTGCTGTAGAGGGGGATAAGAGCCTTGTGGAAGGCGAGCTGGACCCCCTCGTTTCTTGAAAACAGCATCGCCAATGCCGCCCCACCCATGGCGGAGGCTGCGGCCGCTCCCACAGCTATCCCCGTGGAGATGCCACCTTGGGCGGAGCTACCTTTAGGGAGGGTGGGTTTGGTGTAGATGGTGACTGGCAGATCAGCAGAGGCGGAACACTCCTCACTCCTAACCACAACCTCTATTCTCACCGTGGAGGGGGAGGGGGTGATGTGGAAAGTGTAGGTGCGGTTCTCCCCTGGAGAGAGAGGCGGGAGGTATTCTGTGGTATCAAGCTGTCTGCTGAAGCTGCGGGAGACTTCGTAGAGCTCCAGGGTGCAGGGGGAGCTAGTGAGGGTCCCACTGTTTGTCACGAAGACCTCCACGCTGCACACCTCGCTCTGGTTGACCAGGAGGTAACCTCTGCCACTTGCAAATCCTACGTGAAGGCGCGGCTCTCCAACCACATTCACTTTAACGGTAACGTTCTCTGTGAAGGGGAGGAGCTCGGAGTCCCTGAAGTATCCGTTGAAGAGAAAGGTCACCTGGAGCTCTCCCGGTGTTATATTCTCCGCCGCGATGACCTCGGCCCTCAGGCTCACCCAATTGTCTAAAGGGAGCTCAAGGAGCCTGACTGGGAGGATCACCGTGAGCCCCGCGGGGACATGATCAGCGTAGAAAAAGCCCATCAAGGGGCAGTTTCCCGTGTTGGTGAGAGTTATGTTAATGACACCTCTACCGGATGGGGAAAGTACTGGCGGGGGGCCTGTGTTTATGCTGAGGTGGGGGGTGGGGTTCACGTAGAGCTTGAGCTCTCCCTCCCCCAGCAGACTCCCCTCTTGGCTCCAGAACCGGAGCTTTACGATTCCCCAGCTGCCGGAGCTCTGAGAGCCGGTGAGCTCCACTGAAAGCGTCCAGACAGCCACCTCCCCGGGGCCCACCTCAACCGCCTCCCCTGGGGAGGCGCTCACCTCAAGGTAGCTCTCCTCTATATCCCCCTCTAGGGTAGTGGTCAGGTAGACCGAGAGGGGGTGAGGGTTGGGGTTTCTCACCTCCACACTTATCTCAACGGGGATATTCTCCTCGAGCCAGACCTCCTCCTGGCTCAGCTTGGTCTGAAGGGGAATCTCCCCCATCGCCTTGATTTCTAAAAAGAGGTTCACCGAGAGCTTCTCCCTCTGGTAGAGGGATGCCATAGAGGTTGCCCTCAGGATGACCTCCCCCTCCCCTTCCTCTTTGAGATCGAGAAGGAGAGAGACGCTCCTCACCTCCCCCGGGGAGAGGGTAAGGATTACCGAGTCCTCACCGTCGGAGAAGGTGATATCCGCCCACGAGGGAGCGGAGACGAGATCCAGCACTATGTCGTCCCGGAAGGTAGCCAGGTTCTTAACTTCCAAGGACACGAATAGCCTCTGGTCGGTAAAACCTGTGACCTCTGTTCTTTCCTCCATATTATCCCAGCGGGCGGTGAAGTTGGCCTGGAAGATTGGGACGAAGGTGACTGGCAGGACGCTTAACACCTCCTCTCCCTCCAGGGCCCGAATTTCAAAGGTGGTGACCCCCGTTTCGTAGCTCAGGCTCTCAGTGAGGGTCAGCAGTATTTCCACTGTGAGCTCCTCTCCCTCTCCTAAAGTGGCCTGGGATGGGGTCATGACCGCAGTAGCCCCCTCGGGCAGTCCAGCCGCGACGAAAGTTGCAGTCACACTTCTGTTCAAGCCGTTTATAACCCTTGCCCTGTAGAGAGTGGAGGAGCCCACCTCAACGGTGTGGTTGAGGGGGAGGGGGACACCCCCTGAACCGGTCTCTGCGGATACCAGGGAGAAGGTGCCCTCCCCGGCGCCCATCGAGGGCAGTAGAGAGAATATGAGAAGTGCTACGAGGGGGCACAGGTAGAGGCTTTTCCGATTCATCGGTATGTTCTATGTTGTTAGGACTATATAAATTAATTAGTTCAATTTTGAAATGTTGAGCGAGGGGATTGAGAGAGATGTCAGAGGTGCTCCTCACTGATGCGGAGACGGCTTCCCGGCCTCTATGGATGGTGTGCGATTCACATGTGCGTGAGGGTTTTAAATAGGTTGATGCAAATATCATCCTGCAATGTGGCCTGGACAGCCTGGAAAAACCTTTAAAAAGGATTGCGATATACAATCCCTATCCCCCAGGTGGTGTGAAAAGTAGGCCCATTTTAGCTGGAGGGTGAAATATGGTAAACCCGTTGGAAAGATATTTGCCCAAAGAGATCAGAGAGATGGACTGGAAGATGCTGTTGATATTTATTCTCGGGATATTCGTAATTATCGCCGGGCTAGCTGGTCTTCTGACCAATGCCTTCGGAAAACCTGGAACCTATCAACCACAGGCCATGTGGAAGGAAGCTACTGTTGACGTAGGCGTGGCCAAGCAGGACTCAGACACGATCCTTGACCCTGTAGAGGGAATAAAAAAACCCTGGCCTGATAAACTGTCGGATATAGAGGAGAACTACATATACGGTACTGACCCCACGGACCCCGATTCCGATGATGACGGTATGGAGGACGGCTGGGAGGCATTCTTCGGGGTCATAAACCCCATAACTGGACGTCTCACTCTGGACCCCAGCATTCCCGACTGGAGGGAGAACCCGGACGGGGACGGCTTCGATGCCAACGGAAACGGCAAGATTGACAAGAATGAGGAATACTTCAACTTGAGGGAGTACTGCGGTGGGGCGGAGTTTGACTATGAGACGGGGAAGTTCACAAGCGGCATATTCAAGGACTTAGATCCCGCCATAAAGGAGCACAGACAGATAATAGCAATGAAGGGCGGGTTCCATCTCTATGAAGGCAATTACGCTGAGTACAACCCCTACATCCCGGGGGCACCTAAGGTCACAACGGACCCCTCCAAGTGGGACACCGATGGGGACGGCATGGACGACGGTTGGGAGGTGGAGGCCAGGAACTGGATAATGGCGCACCTGTTCCCCCTCAACCAGACCCAGGTCTATATCAGCTCGGAGAACGTTACGGTGAGGGGCGAGATAAGCGGTGAACAGCTTATGGATAGCTACAGGAGCATGATTATAGACCCGCTCAACCCCGGGGATGCTGACGATGACATAGACGTGAGATATGTCTATTCTAATGAAAGCGGGTTCATCTGGCTCTATCAGCCGGACCTCCTCACCAACCTGGAGGAGTATCTGAATCACACTGTTCCCTACTTCTGGGATACGGACAACGACTCCTATTACGACTCCCTGACCCGCCAGTTTTATGACATGAGCGACTATCAGGAGGTCAACATCGTATACAACCAGACGGACTCTGCGGTGGACTGGAATGGGGATGGTATAAACGATTACAAGACCTGTCCGTACAAAGCTGACACCGATGGCGACCTCATGCCTGACGGCTGGGAGCTTCTTGTGGGTCTCAACCCGTTGAACGCCACTGACCGCTTCCTAGACCTGGATGGGGACGGGCTACCGAATATACTTGAATTCCGCTACCCGCCTTCAGGAAACCAGTATTTCACCACAGACCCCAGGAACCCGGATACTGATGGTGACGGGATTCCGGACGGTTGGGAGGTCTACAACGCGCTTCTACTAAAGGAGGAGACCACCTCCGATAGGAACCTTGACGAGTCCGACGGTCTCCTGGACGGTCTTTTCAGGATCTGGAGCACGAATCCTATGATAAAGGATTCGGGAAGGGATACGGACGTGGTGAACTACACAGTGAGGGAGACCGAGACAGGTCTTCAGATAACCTACGCGCGCCAGGAGGACGGCCTCACAAACCTGATGGAGTACACCGGTACACCCCTGTATCCCGTCTCGACGAACCCGAATGACCCCGACACTGATGGAGATGGCCTTACAGATGGTCAGGAGCTTTTGATAGGCTTCCCCGGGGAGCTTATAGGTGAGCAGTACTTCACTAACCCGCTCTTCAGTGCTACATACTACACCAACGCAACACTGGCGGATTCGGATGCTGATTTCGATCCGAACAATGAGACACGGAAGCTGGATGACTGGGAGGAGACCCACGGAAGGACAAAGGTCATGATACCTCCTAACGGGTTTGACGACGACGGGGACGGGGTGGTGGACAACCCGGAGACCAACGGTTTTGAGTACCTGTACTTCAAGAAGACCAACGCCACCAATCCTGATACAGACCTGGACGGCTTGAAGGATGTGGATGAGGTCTTCGGTATATGGACTGGGGAATACAGGGAGAACGACCCCACATCGGGTTTCGGCTGGCTGAGGCCCGACCCCACGAAGAAGGACACGGACGCTGACGGTGTCTCCGACAAGGATGAGGTGGTCAGGATACCCAACTACAAGCCCTGGGTGACTGACCCGATGAACCCTGACACCGATAGCGATCTGATGGAGGATGGCCTTGAGTACACTGAGGACATCTTTCCCTGGATAGACTGGAACAAGGGGGACAATTACGATGCGGAAGGAGACGGAGACTACTCCGGACCCCACGACATCTGGTGCACCATTGACAGGACTAACCCGAGAAATCCCGATACGGACGGAGACGGAATGCCTGACGGTTGGGAGCACGACTGGGGATATGTCATAGCGGGCCCCTCCACAAGGGTTCTAATAGCAAGGTTCGACGCTCTCCACGGGACCAACTGGGCGGGAGCCGTGCCAGACGGTACAAAGGTGTGGCTGGTTAACCCCCTCATAGGGGAGGACAAGTTCGATGACCTAGACAACGACGATCTGACGAACATAGAGGAGTACATGAACTCCACCGACCCTCTGAACCCGGACACGGATGGAGATGGGATGCCGGATGGGTGGGAGGTGAGATTCGGCAAACCAGTGACCCTCTGGGACAACAACACCCACACCTTCCGCAACATACTGGACCCAACAGACCCCTCCGACTGGTGCTTTGACCCAGACCATGATGGCTACCCCTTCGCCTTCTGGTCCAAGGGCGGGGAGTTTGTCTACTATTACTTCCCGTGGATCAACCTCTACGAATACCTTTATGGGATAGACACCGACGGGGACGGGATCAACGAGATCACTTTAGAGCCTTACAATCCCAGCACTGACGGAGACGCCCTAGACGATGGCTGGGAGGTGTGGACCAGTGACTATATCATAAATGAGAGCAGTCCATTCATATTTGAGGATAATGACACCCTGCCAGCAGGCTGGGAACTCTTCTTCAATGGGACCTGGTGGAATCGGCCTGAGTGTTTCCCCTACGAGGAACCGCCAGGTCCGCCGGACCCCTGGAGGAATTCCTTCGGCCAGAAGGTCTATGTTCCTAGGGCAGTGAGGGAGGGACTCACCAATCTCCTCGGGAAGCTCAATCCAAATTCGAAGGACTCCGATGGCTCTCCTCCAGAGGACGGCGCAGATGATATAGATAACGATGGATTCACCAATTATGAGGAGTACAGGGGGCACTCCGATCCCACGGACAGCACAAGCACACCAGGCTCGGGAACCTCCTCCACCCGGGGAGGGGAGAGCTATGCTGCGCCCACCTGTAATAGACCTCTTGAAGTGAAAGCCTCTGAGGGAGAGATGCTCCCAATGAGCCTTAAAGACGCTCTGCGGGAGGAGGTTGAGCTTATAGCTCCAGCTGTGCCGTCCTCTGCGGCTGTGAAGAGGAGCCAAAAGTAACAACCCCCCTCCCCCTTTTTATTTCTCACCTAAACCCTTAAATCATGGTGCTCTTTTTCACTCCAACCAGGTGATTTGATGGCAGGAAAGGAAGAGCAGCTCCTTCAGAGGGCGGAGGTGAAGCTCGCGGAGGGCGACTTCAAGGGGGCTTACAGGGACTTCAAAACCCTTTCAAAGAAGATGCCAGAGGATCCTAGAGTATTCTTCGGCCTCGCTGAGGCCGCCTTGGGGAATCCGGAGGTATCTGCACAGGAGATACTGCTCTCCTACAGGCGGGCGGTGGAGCTTGACCCAGAGAACCCCCTCTATCTCACAAGCTATGGAAACTACTGCCTTGAGACGGGAATGCTGGACAGGGCAGAGAAGCTCTACAGGCGAGCGGCTGGGATAGACCCGGACAACGCGCCTCAGTATTACAGTGACCTTGCAACGGGCATTTATGTGCACGGCAGGGAATTTGTGGGGAGGATTCCGGGGCTGACCATGGACGAGATCCTGCGGCGTAGCATTAGGATATTCCTCGAGGCTCTAGGTATAACGTGGGTGAGGGCGAAGGAACTGATGGAGGGGTAGGCTTTGTTCCCGCCTTACCACGACCCCTTTGAGGAGGAGACCTTCATCATAGGACCTTATTACACTCAGAGGGCTGTGAGGAGAAGCCCCTTTTACTTCACAGAGAGGGAGAAACACGAGCTTATGGTGGCCACGGCCATCCTCACCCTGGCCTTCGCCATAGCTTTTACCGGAGGGCTCCGCGGCCTGATATTCCGTTGGCGATCCTTTATTCTCTATCTTGTTGTGGCAGCTCTTGCGGTGATCACCGCCTTTGCACTCCACGAGATAGGTCATAAGTTCGCAGCCATACATTTCGGCTACTGGGCTGAGTTCAACTATTTCATGCCGGGTCTTTTTATAGCCCTCCTCTTCAGTCTGGCAGGCTTTCTCTTCGCCGCTCCGGGGGCCGTTGTGATCCACGGCTATCCCACCAGAAGGGAGAACGGGATAATTGCTGCCGCAGGCCCTTCTGTGAACCTTGCTCTGGGCATATTTTTCTTCTCTCTGTCCTCAGGCCTGAATCCTTTCGCTCCTCTTGCAGGCCTTCTTTTTTATTTTGTAGCGGCCATAAACATCCTCATCGGGGCCTTCAATATGATTCCCCTGCCTCCCCTTGACGGCTCGAAGATAATTGCCTGGAGCCTGCCCGTCTACCTGGGCATGGCGGTTCTTTTAGCCATCTTCCTCTTTTTTATCTACTTCTGAGGGGGGCGACAAAAATGGATGTGGGAAGGATAAGAGAGGACTTTCCTCTTCTTCAAAGAGAAAGCCCACCGGTATATCTAGACTCTGCGTGTATGGCCTTGAAACCCCGTCAGGTCCTGGAGGCGGTGGAGGAGTACTATTTGGAGTACCCCGGGTGTCACGGGAGGTCCCTTCATTCCATCGCTACCAAGGTCACTGAGAAGGTTTCGGAGACCCGGGAGAAGGTGGCGAGGATGCTGGGGGCGGATGAGAACGAGATCGTCTTCACGAAGAACTCCACGGAAGCTCTGAACCTGCTGGCCTATACCCTGAAGCTGGAGCGGGGGAAAGAAATTCTCGGCACGGACAAGGAGCACAACTCAAACCTTATCCCCTGGCTTTACAAGGCCGAGAGGGAGGGTCTCATTTACAGGACCGTCCCCCTGGGGGAGGAGGGTACCTTCTCAATGGAGAACTTCAGGGAAATGCTCAGCTCCCAGGTGGGGCTTGTAGCCATGGTGCACACCTCAAACCTGGACGGGACCACTATACCGGCGAAGGAGATTATTGAAGAGGCCCATGAGGTCGGGGCGCTGGTAGTTCTCGACGCAGCCCAGAGCGTTCCCCACAGGGGTGTGAACGTTAAAGACCTGGATGTTGATTTTCTTGTATTCTCGGGCCATAAAATGATGGGTCCCACAGGCACAGGAGTCCTTTACGGGAAGTGGGAGCATCTTAGAGAGCTCTCCCCCTTCATCCTCGGGGGAGATACTGTGAGGGAGACCCGCTACGACTCCTACGTTCTCCTTCCACCGCCCATGAGGTTTGAGGCGGGGCTTCAGAACTATGCTGGATTGGTGGGTCTGGGGGCGGCAGTTGACTATCTGATGTCCATTCCAAGGGAGGAGATAAGGGAGCACGAGGTGAAACTGAACAGGGTTATAACTGATGGCATCAGGGAGCTTGATGGTGTGCACATCATAGGTCCTCAGGATGCTGAGAGGAGGGGATCAATATGCTCCTTCTACGTCCCCGGGATAAACCCCCAGGACATTGCAATTTACCTGGATCAGCAACACAGTATTGAGATACGCTCCGGGATGCACTGCGTCCACTCCTGGTTCCTCTCCCGGGGGATAAGAGGCTCAGCCAGGGCCTCCATTTACATATACAACACCGAGGAGGAGGCCAAGAGGTTCGTTGAAGCCCTCCGGAAGATGCTTGAATAGTATATGTGGAACTAAGGATGGAGCTTACCTCCTACTCCTCGTCTCTGTATGAATTTCTTCTCTTTAAAAAGAAAATGTAAAGAAGGCAGACAAGAACAGCGCTTACAATAAAAGGAATTGCTATTGTAGCCCACCTGTTTACGCGGTTCATCCCGCTATCAGCCCCTCCGGCTTCCACTACTCCAACCACCGTTATACGGTATTCCGCAGAGCTGACCCCCCCGTAGGGGTCCTTTGCCATTATCTCCAAAACGTGTACCCCTGCGGATGCGAACCTGAGGGTGAAGTGATCCCCAACAGCCATCCGGCTACCGTTGTCTATTCTGAGGGAAAACATTAAAAGGTCTCCGTCTGGATCATAACTCTCATTAAAATGGACAGTAAGCGGCTCACTCAGATTGATCCGTTCCTTTATCCCTGTAACGATCAAGATCGGAGGATCGTTTACATTTATCACTTCAATAGTTATTTTTACGCCGTCCGATAATCCGAATCTGTCTGTAACGTTAAACACAACAGTGTGTATCCCCACGTCCCTCTGAGAAGCAGAAAGCTCCGCTGAGAGTCCATCTATGCGAAATCTTCCCCAGGAGGCTTGCAGCGTAAGGGTGTCTCCCTCCCATTTCAAATCGGGATCATCAACTGAAAAGTTCAACCAGAGCGTCTCCCCCTCCCTGATGTTAAAGTAGCCACCCCCCACAATCCTTTTTCCATTTACTGTGAGGATCCGGGGTTGGTCTGGTATGGGGGTGATGTTCAAGGTTACGTTTATAAAAACCGTATTTGAGAAGGGGTCCTCGCAGAGGAAGGTTATGTTGTACATCCCGTTGAGGTCCCTCTCTGGAAGGACAGAAAAAACCCCGGGTTTCTCCTCACTTATGAGTATCCCCTCAACCTCTTTAAGAATCTGGAATGAAAGCGCCTCGTCGGGATCCCACACAGCTGATGTGAGGTTTATTCTGCAGGAACCCCCCTCCTCCATTTGAAGTAGGATATACTCTTCTTTTATCTCTGGTGGTTTGTTCGGGAAAACTGTAACGTTTATTTCATTCCACTCACTTTGAAAATGATACTCATCCTCCACACGAACGCTGATTCTGTAAACCCCCGGGGAAGAGGGAGTGAAATTAAGATAAAAGCTATCTTCGGTAACGTTAAGCATTTGTGGGCCGTCGTCTTCAACCCATTGATATTTTATTACCTTCCCGAAGTTCTCCTCATACCTCACTTTTATTGAGACTCTGGCCGGAAACTCAACGGAGAAGTCATCCGGTAGGGTGACATTGGGGGGTATCTTCCACTCAGGCCAGTACTGAAAGTAAATGGTTATGTTGTGTTCTACAACAATGATGTCGTCCAGTCCGTCGTGGTTCAGGTCTCCGATCTCAACAGGGAAGGTGTAATGTTCAACGGGAAGAGAAAGGTCTGGATGCACATTGAAATGGCCATCTCCGTGCTGATAAAATATTGTTAAATTGTACCCATGCCCCTCCACTCCACAGTGATAATAAGTTCCCCAGTTAAGGATTGCAATGTCCGTGCGAGCATCTTGGTTAAAATCGGTGAAAACTGCGTAATCCGGGTTCCATCCAGGATGGAGTATATAATCCGGCTGCGTATTATATAGGAGAGGGCCTTTAGCGAACCAGAGATATGTTTCATTTGAATTATAATATGGGCCGTAACCATCGTTCAATTGAACTATGTCCCAGTAGTCATCGGAGTCTATTTTACAGTAATAAACACCTCCGAAGGGATATCTGGTCTTCAGCACGGGATAAAGGTTCTCGTTTTTAAACACACCATCAATGTTTTTTAGGTAATATATGGTTCTGATATTTGTGTCAAAGAGCATGAGGTCAATCCACCCATCCAGGTCAAAATCCAGGACATAGTCTAGAAACATTGTGGTGTTGAACGTGAGGGTTTCATCTGGATGATCGTAAAATAGGCCACCGCGATTCAGATAGACTTCAATGGTGTATGGGTTTTCTTTAAAGAATATAATATCATCCTCACCATCATTGTTCACATCACCGAATTGTGCTGTGGTTTCCCATTCACCAACGTAGTACTTGTAAAGGGAGAACGTCATATTCTGCTGTTGATAGAGGATGCAGAGGGTTCTTCTTTGGGTAGGCTTCTCATGCCAGAAGGGAGGGTACGACGAAAGAATTGCAATGTCTGTTCTTCCATCGCCGTTCAGGTCGCCAGTGTACGGGATCCTAACAATGTGAACATACTGAAAGTTCAGAGCGACACGTAAAGGCGTTGAATTTAGTTCGTGCTTTTCGTTCTGAAAATAAATGCACAGTGTCCGAAAATCCTCCACAACAATCAGATCGTTTAACCCGTCGTT
>Ga0164318_10005694_pt1 | contig 12047 bp, 8 predicted proteins | sample GuaBasSedimGuay9_FD_113734 | JGI IMG/M metagenome (GOLD analysis project Ga0164318, IMG submission 113734) | Subseafloor sediment microbial communities from Guaymas Basin, Gulf of California, Mexico - Guay9, Core 4571-4, 0-3 cm | ecosystem: Environmental > Aquatic > Marine > Hydrothermal vents >... | reverse complement strand
TGCATAATTGGCTAATTCTTCCATTCCACTTACTTTTTTCACTTCGTTCTCAATACTATTAAATTGAGTTGCTAATTTTGAAGGAATATTTTTGCTTAAATCAGAAACAAAATTTCTTAAATCCTTAAGACCAGAAATTTTTTTAAATTCGTCTTCTATCGCATTAAATTGCGACATCATCTTATCAGGTATGGAAGATTTTGCATTATTAATAAAATTTAACATATTTTGAAATCCAGAAACATTTTTTGTTTGAGTTTCTATATTTTTAAATTCAGTTTGTAATTGTTCCGGAATTTCTTGTTTTAAATATTTTACTAATTCTCTAAAATTCTCAAGTCCAGAAGTGGATAATACTTGTTTTTGCATATTTTGAAGTTTATTTGACAATTGTTTTGGAATTTCAGTTTTAATAGTATTTATAAAATCACTAAATTGCTCAATCTGCTTAAATTTCTCAAATTCACTTTCAAATTTGTTGAATTGTTGTACCATTGCTTGCGGAACTTCGTCTTTAATTAATCTTACATAAGCAAGAAAATCCTGAAGACCAGTAATCTCCCCCATACTATCAACAAATAATGAGAATTGATTTTTTAATTCCAGTGGGACTCGTTCTCTCAACTCAGAAATTTCACTTTGAAACTCATCTAATTGTTTTAATAATGCAGTGTATGGTGGTATTGCTTGAAATCGCGGTATTTTTCCAGGTATTTCTTTTAACAATCCAATATCAAGTAATTTTCTTACTATTTTTTCAGCTTCAACTTCTTTAACATTTGAATGAATCGAAATTTCACCAATACTTACAGCACCCCTACCAGTAATTGATAAATACGCTAATACTTCTGTATCATTAAGCCCTAATTCTGTTAATACCTCTTCAGCTATTTTCTCCGAATTTTCTTTATCCATAGTAAAAACTCCAATCACTCTTTCTTGAGTATAAAAAATTATAATTTATTTTGGATTTTTTGTAATGTAAAGATTAATTCTAATTATTAAATCTATGTTAACAATATAATAGTTATTTTTGATATACGAATACTTAATAATTAGTCTTATTAGAAAATTATTTTTTTCATAATTAAAGGATAGATATTCGACATAAATTTCTTAAAAATTTGAGTAAAATAAGGACAGAGTTATTAATGTCTAAGAAATTCCAGTTAAATACATTATTGTCAAAGTATTAAAAGATATTTATTTATTAATAAATAAATTTTGATTTATATATTAGTTTTTTAAATGTATTTTAAAAGATATTCTATCAGATACGAAATTTATTTAGATTAATCAACTATTGTACATATCCTATCAAAATATTTGGTTTCAAATTCATCGATTATTTTGGTTAAATCAGACTCAAGCCTTGCCATTATAGTTAAGAAATATCTTCGATTGTTTTTTATATAACTTGTAAACATCACGCGATAATTCTCAATCAAAAGAGTCATTTTAAATATGCGTTTTACCACCTGTATATTTTCGTAAAAAATAAGTCCGTTCATTAATAATGCAGAGAACAATTCTTTAGATTTTGGGTCAACACTAAATTCAGTATATAATAACGATTTTCTTTCAATTATTGAAGATGCGAGAAGGTCATTTTTCTTTACAAATTCAACAAGTATTACATTAACAAGGTCTATTAATTCGGATTTGGGGGTAAATGATTTCAAGACTTTTGAAAAAGCTATTAAAATTGAATTACGGTCATATATTGATGTTAAATTAATTGAATTACTAACACCGGTTAATAGTTTAGATAGTCGCTCGGTAAGTCTGTTTACTCTATCTTTTATTTCCCACCGAGGGAGCATCTTCTTTTTTACTGTCGCAATATCAATATAAGATGGATCTGCTTTATGTAAACAAATCATGAAAGGTGGTATAAAACCAGTTAATTTATAGGCTTCAATTATGTCTTTCAAATACCCTAATGCTTCATCATATCTGTCTTCAGCCATAATATCAATAAAATAAAGTACATAATCAGCTTCAGTTAATACCTGAGATTCTTCCATAAGATATTCTTTACGAAATTTCTCTTGTCCGCCACAATCCCAGCGAGAAATCGATACGTCCAGTATTTCAATATTAGACCGCTCTATCCGAACGGTAGGTGTCAAATTTTGAATTTCATTATAATTTTCATCAAATGCTCTTATAAATGAAGTTTTACCGGCATTATCTAATCCTAGAAAAACAATTTTTTTTTGTTCCATAATTTCACCTTTAGGAACATTTTAATTTATGCTCTATAAAAAATTAATAGGTTAATTTTAAAAACATTATTCATTGTCCGATTAAGACACATTAATTGAATTTAAATTACAATTTTAAAATACCGTTCAAATTATGACTAAATTTTGATAGGTGCAAAATCCGAGCTAAAATTTATAAAAAGTTCGGGATTTTTTTTTATGATGAAAAAACTAAAAATTGATAGAGATAAATGTAGCGGATGTTGTCAGTGTATTTTGGTATGCCCAATAAACCTCCAAATTGAACCAAGATTGAAAGAGGGTATTATACCCCCAAGATCAAAAATGAAGGGAGAATTAATAATGAGGGTAATCAATGGGATCAATACATTATTACACCCAGAATACTGTTATAATAAGGATTTTGATTTTGAATGTGATAGGTGCGTCCAGATCTGTCCAACAGGTGCGTTTCAAATGGTAGAAGAATAAAATACAAATGATCTAATAAAAATTGTTTTAATAAAATAATTGTAGAATTTCAAATTAGTCTATATTTCCTGAAATTTGCTTTTAATTATAAATTTATTAAATTTTATCTATTATAATTTTCAAATTTTAAAATAAAATCTTTTAATTTCTTTTTTAAATCGTTATATTTGTGTAAATTTTGCTCACTTAATCCAGCATGATTTATATCATTTCTATATTCAATAATTTCACGCCAAAGGTTTATAATCTCTTCCGGAATTTCTTTATCCATAGTATTTAACATTTTCTCTGAATTTTCCCTGGTTATTCTATCTTTTAAATCATATTTATTTAAAATTTTTATAATAACATAGTTAATAATGGTTTCCCTTAAAATAGTATATCCTTGTTGAATAAAATCTCTTTCTAAACACCATTTTGCTATATTTATTCCGATTGAAATATCATCTATATTTTGGAAATTATAAAACTGAGTTTTTATTTCGTTGAACAAAGGTTTGAATGGTTTTAATTTTTCAAGCTCAGACTCAGCTTCTGGTATAATTTGTATTATACTTTCGATATTTTTTTTAAATTTGGGAAATCTGCAAGTAGAAACATTTTCTGAGAATTCTTTTATTACTCCTATAAGTTTTCTAAGTTTTCCACCAATCATTCCACTTGTTTCAATAAGCAACGGTTTTAATTCTTGATTACTTAAAGTGCTTATCATATTGGCATTTCCTGTTTGTAAAAATCGTTCAATTGCTACAGTCCAATCAAATAAATTTATAAATGGTGTAAGTCTAAATATTGGAGCTATTCTTTCGTTTACGGGTATATTTTTCAGTATTTCTTTTATAGTACCTAAAGATTCTAAAGCCCCATAAAATATCTCATTTACTTCTATACCTTTTAAAAATCTTACATAATTTAAAATTATCAATATTAAGAAGGGTAAAGATCGAAAACTATGTGTTATATCAAAATAAATTTCATCTTGGGGGTTAATGACATCTATTATTTTTTCAAAAATTTCCCATAGTTCATTTTCAGTTCTCCCCTCAGGAATATCAACCACTTTAAATGATATTTTTTTTTAAAATGTTCTAATCTTTCACGAAGTCCTATTTCAAAATTTGCTCCGGGATTTGCGTTTTTTCCTAGCCAGTTCATATTTTTAGCTCTCTCAGTTAAAAATATGATTATCTGATCTCCATCATCCCAATTATTACATATTAATTCTATTAGAGCCATTTGAATAAAATGATTAGGCTTTGAAACATTACCATTATATGAATAACAAGATTCTATATATTTCCGAGTTCCCAAAAAGCTTAATAATTTTTTACTCATAATAAAAACCCTATTAATTTTAGTAGAATTTATTTATATAAATTATTAATTAAAAAAGTCTTTTTAATTATTTTAATTTCCGTTTTAAAAAAATGGTTAAAAATATGGGGAACTACAATGGTAAATAGTATTTTTAAGGATTTATACAGAGAAATTGATTTTGTCCTATATTTAATTTTATTACTTACCATAATGTAATATAAATACATCAAAAATCCAAAGATAATAAAGCCAATAATAAGTAGATAGCTAATAATATTCAGTAATATTTTGATTTTAAATTTGTTTTTAGATAATCTCTTTTATAAAAATTGAAATTTAATTATAAAACATTTTTAGTATTGCTAAAAATTAATTGCAAGAATTGTTTAAAATGGTTATGATCTAAAATTAATTCGCGAAATCAAAATCTTTTTAACTAAAAGTCAAAAATTATGAAGATATTAAAAGCAGTTCAATTATAAATTAAGAACGGACTTTAAAAATACTATTAAAATAATAAATAAATACGAAAAATTTTAATATTATAAAAATGCAGAAAGTTCTAACTCGCATTTCTATTAATATAATCAATTAAAATATCCTACAAAATAAAAAAAAGCAGACAATTGAAGACTTATTTAGAACAATTTAAAAGCACATTTTTGTTTATTGAAAATAGACAAAAAAAGAATAATACGAAAAAATTTTTATTTTATTGATAGAATGATGATTCAAGTATAAGCCTATAAAATCTTGATTAAAATAGATAAGATTTTGTTAAATAAATAATAAAAATTTCGATGAAGTTAATATCGAATAATCATGTTAACCATCTAAGCTAGTTTATGATTTAGGAGAATAATAAAATGGTCTTGAAATGTAATTTAATAACCGGACGGACTATAGACCAAGGAAGAGCTTATGAAGGAAGTAAATTGTCAGATGAAATGACCAGAGCTGGAGCAATTGTTGAACTTGACCCCGATGACATGGCAGAACTTCATATAATGACCGGCTCAGTTGTTTCTATAAAGACAGATTTTGGGGAGGTTATTGTTAGGGCAATTAAATCCCCAAATGCACCTCATAAAGGGGTTGCTTTTATTCCAATGGGAATTTGGGCAAATCAGGTAATAAATGAAGATACTACAGGGATTGGAACTCCATCATTCAAAGGGATTTCTTGTAATATAGAACCAGCACCAGGTAAAAAAGTATTAAGCCCTCAAGAAATAGCTGAAAGTTTTAAATCATAAAAATGATAAGAGGAAAGAAAGATGGGAGAAATTAAAGAATATACGGACTGTGTTTGTCCATTTTGTGGTTCTTTATGTGATGATATTGTTTTAAAAGTGGACGAAAACAATGAGATTGTAGAAGTAGAAAACGCATGTACAATAGGTACTAGAAAATTTTTTTCATCAAATGAATTGGACGACCGTGTACAAGCTCCAATGATTAGAAAAAACGGAAAATTGGTAGAAACAGATATTGAAACTGCAATTAATGAAGCAGCTAAGATATTGATAAATGCAGATTATCCATTGCTTTATGGATTTTCATCTACAGAGGCAGGAGCCCAAGCAGTAGGTATAGAATTAGCTGAAGAAGTTGGTGCTATTCTTGATAATACAGCATCAGTATGCCATGGACCAACGATTTTAGCTGAACAAGATGTAGGTGCATCGGGTGCAACTCTTGGAGAAATTAAAGCCCGAGCAGATGTAATTATGTATGTAGGTAGTAATCCTGCAAATGCGCACCCAAGACATTTGAGTAGATATTCTACATTTATTAGAGGATATTTCCGTGAAAAAGGTATTATGGAACGAAAATTAATTGTTATTGACCCTAGGTATACAGATACAGCAAAATTGGCGACAGATTTTGTTCAGGTACAACAAGGAAAGGATTTTGAACTTTTGAGTGCAATGCGAGCTGTTTTGAAGGGGGCTGAAATACCTGAAGAAGTAGCAGGGGTAAAAAAGGAAAAAATCATCGAATTAGTTAATATTATGAAAAATGCTCAGTTTGGGGTACTCTTTTTCGGAATGGGACTAACTCAAACAATTGGAAAACATAGAAATATAGATTCAGCAGTATTACTTGTTAAAGATTTAAACTCATTTTCTAAATGGATAATTTTACCAATGCGTGGACACTGGAATGTATGTGGTGCTAATGTAGTTTTTACTTGGCAGACCGGATATCCATATTCAATTAATTTTGCTAGGGGGTATCCAAGATATAATCCAGGAGAATTTTCAGCAAACGATATATTAATCAGAAAAGAAACTGATGCAGCACTTATAATATCCTCAGACCCGATAAGTAATTTTCCAAAAGTTTCATCAGAATGGCTTGGTAAAATCCCGCTAATTGTAATAGACCCCCATAAAACTCCAACAACATTAATTGGAGATGTCGTATTTCCAGCAGCTATGGCAGGGATAGAAGCTGAAGGGACTGGATATAGAATGGACGCAGTACCTATTAGAATGAAGAAAGTTAAGCAACCACCAAATGAAAATATACTCACTGATAAAGAAATTTTAGAAAAAATTTTGAAAAAAGTTAAAGAACTAAGAAAATAATTCTTATTTTTTAAAAAATTTGTAGAATTTTATTTATCTTTTTATAATTTTTCTTTTGTCTGATTATCTTTAGTGGTTTGGTCTGTATTTTTGCAAGATATTTTTTAATTTATGAGTTTAATCTTAAGTGTGTAGAAATAATAAATTTTAATATTGAGAATAATTTTTCAAAATTAATGAGATATTTCATAATTTTAAAGTTAATCGAAAATGAATTAAAGGAATTTAAAGCATGTTCGAATTAATTTCAGATTTTCGACCTAAGGGAGACCAACCTCAAGCAATTGAAAAAATTGTCAACGCATTAAACAATGGAAGACGATATATAACATTACTCGGAGTTACTGGAAGTGGTAAAACATATACAATGGCAAATATAATAAGCAAGATCAGACCTCAAGTCCCAGTTCTGGTAATATCACACAATAAAACATTGGCGGCTCAATTATACAGAGAATTTAAGGATTTTTTTCCTAATAATGCGGTGGAATATTTTGTATCATATTATTCATATTATCGTCCTGAGGCATACGTCCCAGCTAGAGATTTATATATAGACAAGGAAATCGCTATTGATGAAGATATAGCAAAATTGCGGTTATCAACGATTAACTCTTTAATGACACGTGAAGATGTCATTGTAGTTGCGAGTGTCTCTTGTATTTATGGTTTGGGCAGGCCTGAAGATTATAAAGAAATGACGCTCAAATTAAGAGTAGGACAAACCATCAGGAGGGACGATATATTAAGAAGATTAGTTGAAATACAATATGAGCGGACTAATGTAGATTTGCAAAATGGGCAATTTAGAGTTAGGGGTGATACAATTGATGTTTTTCCTGGGTGGGGTAATTTGGCTGTCAGAATAGAATTATTTGGTGATAACATAGACAGAATCGCATACTTAAACCCAGTATCAGGAAAAATTATAGAAGATTTAGATTATTTCGTCTTTTTTCCAACAGTTGAATTTATTATGCCAAAAATAAGGATAGAAAAGGCCATTAAACAAATAGAAGATGAATTGGAAAAAAGGGTCGCATATTTTAAGTCAAAAAATAAAATGGTCGAAGCCCAGAGAATTGAATTTAGGACTCGAAATGACATAACTATGTTGAGAGAAGTTGGTTATGTTTCAGGAATAGAAAATTATACTAGATATTTAAGTGGGTTGGCGCCAAATGAACCCCCTTCTACTTTATTAGATTATTTTCCGGATGATTTCTTGGTTTTTATAGATGAATCCCATGTTACAATTCCTCAATTAAACGGAATGTATGAGGGAAATTATTCTCGAAAAAAACATTTAATTGATTATGGATTTAGACTTCCATCCGCTTATGATAATAGACCATTGAAATTTAGGGAATTTGAAGAACGAGCAAAAAGAATAATTTTTGTGTCTGCTACACCTGCAGAATATGAAATTAAAAAGAGTGGAAATTTTGTTGTTGAACAGTTGATTAGACCAACAGGTCTATTAGATCCAAAAATAGAGGTTAGACCATATGCTACTCAGATTGATGATTTAATTAAAGAGATAAAGAAACGAACAGAGGTGAATGAACGAGTATTGGTAACTACATTGACAAAACGCATGGCAGAAGAATTAACAGATTATTTAAGAGAAAATGGTATTAATTCTAGATATTTACATTCAGAAATACATACTCTAGAAAGGTTGGAACTATTAAAAGATTTAAGACTTGGGTCAAAAAAGGGTGGTTTTGATGTTCTAGTCGGAATAAACCTTCTTAGAGAAGGACTAGACTTACCAGAAGTATCATTAGTAGCAATTCTTGATGCTGATAAGGAAGGATTTTTACGGTCTGAAATTCCATTGATACAGACCATAGGAAGAGTTTCTAGAAATGTAAATGGAACAGCAATACTTTACGCTGATAAAATAACACAGTCAATGAAATTTGCTATCGATGAAACGAATAGAAGACGTAAAATTCAACAAGAATATAATATGAAAATGGGAATAACTCCAACTACAATAGTAAAAGAGATCCAAGATATAATTGAATTAGAGAAGGAACCAATTTTTACTGATATTAAAAAAGAGGTGTCTAAAAAAGATGCTGCTAACACCATCGCTCAATTAGAAAAAACTATGAGACAATACGCAGCTAATTTGGAATTTGAAAAAGCTGCTATTTATAGAGATAAAATAGCAGAACTTAAAAAGAAATTTAAAATAAAATAATCCGAAGTTGGACTAGTTATGATAGATAAAATTGTAGTTAAAGGTGCAAAACAACACAATCTAAAAAATATTGATGTAGAAATACCTAGAAATAAGTTAGTCGTTATTACTGGGATCTCTGGGTCTGGTAAATCTTCGCTTGTATTTGATACAATTTTTGCAGAGGGACAGAGACGTTATGTCGAATCATTATCGTCATATGCACGACAATTTTTAGGACAAATGGACAAACCAGATGTGGAATCTATAGAGGGCCTCTCTCCAGCCATAGCAATTCAGCAGCGCTCATTATCTCGCAACCCACGTTCCACTGTAGGGACTATTACCGAAATATATGACTATTTAAGGTTATTATATGCCAGGATAGGTATACCATATTGTTATAAATGCGGTAAAAAAATTGAAAAACAGTCAATCCAACAAATTGTAGACCAAATACTATTAAATAAGGGTAAAAAAATTTATATCCTAGCACCTATTGTCCGAAACCGAAAAGGAGCATATAAAAAATTATTTGTTGACTTAGAATCACAGGGTTATAACAGAATAAGAGTAGACGGTAAGATATATCTTTTGTCAGATAACATAGAACTTAATAAAAATAAAAAACATTATATAGAAGTTGTAATAGATAGACTGGAAATTAAAGATGAAGAGCGCAGTAGGTTAACAGATTCATGTGAAACTGCAAAAAAATTGAGTGATGGACTTATTGGAATCTTATATCTCGATGAAAACAGGGTAGAACTGTATAGCGAAGAATTAGCGTGCCCAAAATGTGGTATCAGTTTTCCAAAATTAGAACCGCGAATTTTCTCTTTTAACAGTCCAGTAGGTAGCTGTAAAACATGCGCTGGGCTTGGTACTACATTAGAAATTAATCCATACAAAGTAGTAAAATTTAATTTATCAATTAATGAAGGTGCTATACAGATCATTGGGAACCAATTCTCAAAGACATTGTGGTTTCAAATGGTCGAACAAGTAGCGGGGCATTTTGGAATTGATTTAAATAAACCTTTCGGTGAGTTACCAAAAAAGTTTCAAGATATTATATTATATGGCACTGATGAAATTATACATTTTAGTATCGGAGGAAATGGAAGAGTCCAACATATTTATGACAAAAATTATGAGGGAGTTATAAAAAGTTTAGAAAGAAGGTATTTTGAAACAAAGTCTCAATATATTAGACAAGAAATTCAGAAATTAATGAAGAAAGAAAACTGTCCAGACTGTAATGGAGATAGACTTAGAATTGAAAGCAGACATGTATTTATTAATAAAAAGTCAATTTGTCAATTGAGCAAATTAATGATTTCAGAATTGAAAAATTTTTTAATAAATTTATCATTAAATGAAAACGAGAAAATTATTGCTAAAGACATAATTAAAGAATTATTAAATAGGATTGATTTTTTATTAAATGTCGGGTTGGACTATTTAACACTGGAAAGGACTTCAGATACTCTCTCTGTAGGAGAGGCGCAACGAATACACTTGGCGACCCAAATAGGGACAAATCTTATGGGAGTTTTATATGTCCTTGACGAACCAACTATTGGTCTGCACCAGAGAGATAACGCCAGATTAATAAATACATTAAAAAAGCTTAGAGATATTGGAAATACAATTTTGGTGGTCGAGCATGACGAAGAAATGATTAAAGCTTCGGATTATATAATTGAATTAGGACCTGGAGCAGGAGTCTATGGTGGGAAAATTGTTGCTGAAGGGCCACTAAATGATGTAATAAACAATAAATCAATTATTATGGATTATTTATCAGGTAGAAAAAAGATTAGTGTACCCAAAAATAGGCGCAAACCAAACGAAAAATGGCTCTATATTAAAGGGGCTAAAAAGAATAATTTGAAATCAATTGATGTAAAAATACCATTGCAAGTATTTACATGCATAACAGGAGTCTCAGGGGCAGGAAAAAGCACATTGATAAATGATATTCTGCTACCATCTATTAAAAAAATACTTAGAAACGAAGAAGATCGAAATAAGGTTTATTATGACGAAATTAAAGGAGTAGAATATATCGATAAGATTATATCAATCGACCAAGACCCAATCGGAAAAACTCCAAGGTCTAACCCAGCTACTTATACTAAGATATTCGACCAAATTAGAGATATATTTTCTAAATTACCAGAATCCAAGGTAAGAGGTTATAAACCGGGGCGTTTCAGCTTTAATGTTAAGGGTGGTAGATGTGAACATTGCTCTGGAATAGGGATGTTAGAAATTGAAATGTATTTTTTGCCCCCAGTGTTTATTGAATGTCCAGTCTGCCACGGAAAACGTTTTAATCGAGCAACTCTTGATATTAAATTTAAGGGAAAAAATATTTCAGATGTGTTAAATATGACAGTTGATGAAGCTTATGAATTTTTCAGTGAATTTAGCAAACTTAAGCGGGGACTTCAAACATTAAAAGATGTTGGACTTGGATATATCACTCTTGGCCAAGCAAGCCCAAATCTGAGTGGAGGAGAATCCCAAAGAATAAAGATTTCTCGAGAATTAAGCAAAAGAAGCACAGGAAATACCTTATATATATTAGATGAACCAACAACAGGACTTAGTACTTATGATATCTCTAAATTATTAAAAGTATTAAATCGACTCGTTAATTCTGGAAATTCAGTCATTGTTATTGAACATAACATGGACGTTATTAAATGTGCAGATTATATTATAGACTTAGGCCCAGAAGGAGGTAATGCCGGAGGGTCTATTGTAGCTGAAGGAACTCCAGAAGAAATTGTTAATTGTAAAGAGTCATATACTGCCAAGTATTTAAAAAAATATTTGAGAATGAAATAATCTATTTAAAAATATTTCATTCATACTGGATTATGGTAGTTCGTCCATTTCCGCCTTGTTAGAACATACCATGGAGTTTATTTACAATTCAGTGCAAGTAAAATTAGTTTGGGTATAAAAAAGTGCCAGTAAAATCGTTTTTGTCGGAGAAACTTTTGTGGTGGTTAACGGGACGATTATTTATATTGTACAAGTCGTAAACAAGGACAGACATACCCAGACATATGGTTTGATAAAAAAATATACTTCCAATAATGTTCTAGCAAGGGTTTATTCATTTTCCTATGCTAATAATAGGAGAATAAATTTTATATCTATTCAATACGAACAGATACTGGCGTGACCCCAAACGCCTCTATCCCGTCCACTTTATCAAAAGCTTTCGGG
>Ga0164318_10005693_pt1 | contig 12048 bp, 12 predicted proteins | sample GuaBasSedimGuay9_FD_113734 | JGI IMG/M metagenome (GOLD analysis project Ga0164318, IMG submission 113734) | Subseafloor sediment microbial communities from Guaymas Basin, Gulf of California, Mexico - Guay9, Core 4571-4, 0-3 cm | ecosystem: Environmental > Aquatic > Marine > Hydrothermal vents... | reverse complement strand
CGAAATTTTGAAAATTTGTACCAAATTTCCAATTTTCGAAATCACTAAAAATCCACTTTCGATAGTGGATTTTTGTGATGACAAAAATCGAGTCTCTCGATTTTTAGTCATTCGAAATGGGTGTACATTTCGAAAATCTAGGAAATCTTCGATTTCCCCGTATAGATTAACGTCTCTTGGTTTTTGGAGACATTTGTCAATTTAGTAACGACCTTAACTATACTCAGGCATCTCCTCATCATCAAAATCGCCCCAAAGTATAGCGATTTACCCTGTATTTGACTATATCTGATAAATTATTGTGAAAATCGCAATAGAGTCAGAGGATACTGTTTTTCTCTTTTAACAAATTTTGGATATAGCGAACTTGCTTCTCCTGACAGGATTATACGTTGCTGATTTCTATGGGCTGAGTAGTTACTCGTTAAAAAGAAAAAGCTTCCGCGCGAAGTTTGCATTGTGTACAAAGTAACTGAGCGTCGCGTTCAGCAACTCGTCAAAAAGTTCAATGAAACGAAAAGATATCCAGTACTCAAAAAAAACAGACGACTTAAGACGTATTTGACAGAAGAACAGAAAGATGAAATTGATAAGGCGTATAAAAAAACATACCTTAACCCAAGAATGCTTTACTATGAATTGAAACTACGAAAACACTATGCTCCTAAGGATAAAATATATGAATACATGAAGAATTATGGTTTGTTGTTTATTTTGGTGGTATTTACTGAAGTGTTGGTGTGAAAACCAGTGGATTTGGTGTTGAGAATTACGGGCTGCATGTGCGCTCTTTTTTGTTGTTTCTGTGGCGCCTTTAGAGTTCAGTTATCTGGTGATTTAGCTGCGCTCTTCAAAAACCATTTGTGAATCTTCGTGTCGTCTGTGAGTTCGGGGTGGAAGGCCAGCGTCATTATATTCTTCTTTTTTACTGCAACTATCTTTTCATCAACTTTTGCGAGTATCTCCGCATCAGGGTCACTAACTTCTGTCACTGCAGGGGCTCTTATGAAGATTGCGTTTATCTTGCCGATTCCTTTCACATCAAGTTCTTTTTCGAAGCTGTGTTTCTGGGTGCCGAAAGCGTTTCGGTTTACTGTCATGCCTATAAGACCAAGGAGTTTTCCTGTTTTTTTGCACTGGTCGTCGCCTGAGGATGATATTATTATCATACCTGCGCAGGTGGCGAGAATGGGGATGCCTTTTTTTGCCAGGCGTATGATCTCTTTGTCTATTCCTGTTTCTTTCAGGAGCTTGTTGATTGTGGTTGATTCGCCGCCGGGAAGGATTATGCCTGATGTGCCTTCCACGTCTTTTTTTGTTTTTGCGAGTGTTATGGCGCAGTTCACGTTTAGTTCTTTTGATGCTTTTTTGAGGAGGTCGGCGTGTTCTGTGAATGCGCCCTGGAGAGAAATTATTGCTATTTTCATGGTTTGTAATAGCTTGTTGATTGTTTATATTTTTTGGCATTTGTTCTTGAGATTTCGCGCTCTGCCTGTTTTTTCGGTGTCGGAGAAATAGGATGGGTGTGTTATCGTTCCTGGAGGCGCTCCTCAGGTTTCAGGCTGGATATTTCGATGCCTGTCATTGCTTCGCCGAGGTTTTTTGAGATTTGCGCTAGTATTTCGGGCTTGTCGTAGTTTTTTGTTGCCTCTACTATTGCTTTTGCTACCTTTTCCGGCTTGGATGATTTGAATATGCCTGAGCCTACGAATATGCCGTCAACGCCGAGCTGCATCATGAGTGCTGCGTCTGCTACTGTTGCTATGCCGCCAGCTGCGAAGTTTACTGTCGGGAGCCTTCCCAGTTCTGCTACTTCTTTTACAAGTGCCAGAGGGACGCCGTATTCGTTTGCTTTTTTTGAGAGTTCGCTTGAGTCGTGTCTTATGCCTGTTAGCAGGGCAATTTCTGAGTTTATCTTTCTTGTGTGTCTTACTGCCTCGACTACGTTTCCTGTTCCGGCTTCGCCTTTTGTCCTTATCATTGCTGCGCCTTCGTTTATGCGGCGCAGTGCTTCTCCCAGGTTTCTGCATCCGCATACGAATGGGATTTTGAATTTTTTCTTATCTATGTGGTGCTCTTCGTCTGCTGGTGTCAGTACTTCTGATTCGTCTACCATGTCTGCGCCTAGTGCTTCCAGAATCTGCGCTTCTGCGAAGTGGCCTATTCTTGCTTTTGCCATGACAGGTATTGTGACGGTTTCTATGATCTCTGTGATTTTTTCAGGGGGGGACATTCTTGCTACGCCACCGTGCGCTCTTATGTCTGAGGGGACGCGCTCTAGCGCCATGACTGCTACTGCGCCCGCTTCTTCTGCGATTTTTGCCTGCTGGGCATTTGTTACGTCCATTACTACGCCGGATTTCACCATTTTTGCGAATCCGCGCTTGAGTATTTCTGTGCCTGTTTTTTTGATGCCTGTCATTGTATGTGCGCCTCTTTTTAGTTTTTTGCTTTTTAATTATAGTGGGCCGAGCCAGATTTGAACTGGCGACCTTCGCCTTGCTTTCGCGCAGTGGAAGAGTTTAGTAAGTTCTTTTTTGCGTGATGTAAGGGCGACGTCATAACCAACTAGACTACCGGCCCATGTTGCTATATCTTATTTGAGATAGTTTTATATTTCTTGCTCAACCTCAGCCTTCAGAAAGGCTGGCGATCAGAGCGATCGTAAAGCTTCGCTTTAGGTCACTTGTGCTTTGCTCGGGCACTGACTTTTTTGTTTTAGTGGTTTTGGTCACTGGCGCTTTGCTCTAACACACCGTCCTTGAGTCTCCGCCCTCCCAGCGCAAGGGTATTTGTGATTTTTGTTCCTGATGCCTGTAAAGTTCATGGTTTTTTCGGATGTTGTTTTTTGGTCTGTCTGCGGCTTCTTTTTTTCTCGAGGTTCTCTATTATGGAGCTTATTGTCAATAGCACCCCGCCGATTATTACAGAATATATGATGTCCATGTAGCTTGGGCCCGGGTTTAGCAGGTAGGTTGTTGTTGTGAATGTTATAAGTGCTATTGAGAATGTGATTGAGAGGTATGTTATGTACTGAGGTAGCTTGTTTTTTTTGCTGCCCAGGATGTTTCCCCAGCCGAAGAAGAGTGCTGAGAAGAACAGGGGTATGATTGACCTGTGGATGAAATGGGTTATTGTGTATGCGATGTTTTGTTCTTCTATTGATGTTACCTGTGTGTAGCCGTTGAAGGCACCGACGACTAGGAATACTATGCCTATGAGGTACATGAAGAAAGATGATTTTCTGATTCTTACTGAGGTTATGAACTCTTTTGTTATCTTTTCTACTGTGTTTTCCAGGTGGAAGCCTTTTATCAGGAGATAGAGACCTACTGTGCCGAGTATAAGGCGGCCGCCGGCTGCGCCTAATGCTGCGTAGATGAGTAGGGCGATGGCCGGGATGCCCAGAAAAAATCGCGATGCTTTTGGGTCGCTTAGGACCTGTTTTATGAAGTCATATATCACGTAGTATGTGCTTTCCAGTTTCGGGCTTTGTTTTATGATGACTTTTTTCGGGTAGATCATCTTTATTTTTGTGCGAAGTATGGGCAGGATGTATTCGTCTTCTGCGCCGTCTGAGATGAATATTGCTTCTTCTACGAGGTATTTTTCGAGTACGATGTCGAGCTGTCTTGTGATCTCGTGGTCGGATTCCATACCGACGCGCCTGTCGCCTGTGAGTGTCACTATCTCGACTTTGTCTTTCTTTCTTAGTTCTGTGTATGTCTGGATTGCTTTGAAGAGCGCGTTTACATCTGAGTCTTCTGCGTCGGCAATGGCGAGCTTGTTTGCGGCGGCGATGTTTGCTTTTCTTCCGATTATCGGACCTTCTATGCCTGCTTTTTCCCCATAGTCATTGTCCCTGTCGATGCATATTACCAAGGTTGTTTTTTTCTTTTTTCTTGGCTTATGGTGTGGTGCATGACCTTTGTGCTTTACTGTGGTTGTTTTTGCGCGGGTGCTCAATGGTTTGTTTTTTGTTTTGTCTGTCATGTAGTAATGTTTGGGAGTTAATTTTATTAAGGTTAGTTGTGTTGTTTTTTTTTTGAGAATTAGCTTTTTTACTCGTCGAGAATTTCGTGGAGTGTGTCGAGGGGTTTCCTGCATTTTGTGCATTGGAATATTCCCTCGAATCCGTCGTAGAGGCGGGCTGTCGGTATCTTGTTTAGGTGCCCGCATTCGTCGCAGATTATTTTCAGGTGGGTCGGGTGGGTTTTTTGTAGCATGTGTGTGTATATCTATAGATAGTTTTTAATGTTTTTGTTTTATTGGCGAAATAGACGTTGGTCAAAAATGTGCATTTTCATTTCCGAGATGTTCCTGAATGTTCATGTCTACAAATAACCAAAATCTTGTTTCTTTGTCTAAATCTTCGTTTCCAGTCGAGGAGTAATTTTGTATTAATTTTAAACATAACTCCCTGGCTTTTTTGTGAGATTCAAGTGATGTGTGTCCTTTTAAAATTGAGAGAGGTATCTCGTTTGATATCTTTTTGAATGGCTCAGCAATCTTATCTTTATATGGGCTGCATTCCCTGTCTGCGCAATGAAGCTAGGTAAAGCGCCCGGAATATCCGATGTATGCGTTTTTTTCGCTTTTATCGGCTACCTCACGTCCAAGAACCTTTGATGAAAAGCAGGCTCTTGCATAAACTGTTGTATCTTTGAGTAAGTCTGTATTTTTTTTAGCTTCTATTAATATTTCATTGTTATGTCCCAAGATGGCTGTTGAGTCATCCAGACCGTGACCGTTGAAGATTATAAGTTTCGGCTTTCTTTTTTTGAGGTATTTCTCAACGTTTTCGCGTGTTGCCTGTTTCCTGTCGAAGTCAGAGTATTGGATGTTGTTTTTTCTGCGAAATTGTTTATCTATGTGTTTGTAGAGATATAAATATTTATTTTGCAAGAGCGGTCCTGTTTGGGGGTGTTGGCGGTTTTTATCTCGTAGGTTTTTTATGCTGTTGTTACGATTGGCTTTTCCTGTATGAGTATGGTGTGTTCTGCCTGTGTTACTGTGCCGCCTCCTATCTCTTTTAGGACTGCGTATTCCTGAAGGGCGCCTGCCTGCACTAGTTGTTTTAGTGCTGCATCGAGCATGAATCCTTTCGGTTCTTTTAGCCATCTTGATGCGAAGGGCAGGGTGCTGTAGTTTTTTTGGGCGAATGTGAGCAGTTTTCTTGCGGCCTGCAGTCTTACTGGCTTGTTTTGGGTGAAGCGATATATTGCTGCTCTTGAGCCGTCCCTGATTGCGCCTGCGCCGTCTGTTGCGAATGGCTCGATTGCGATTGCGTCGCCTTCTTTTAGGGTTACATCTGTGTCTGTTTTGATGTTTGGGATGCTTGTGCCTGTGTGGATCAGGTATTGTCCGAGGTAGTGGCCGCTTAGGTTTGAGACTGGTTTGTAGCCGAAGCTTTCTATGGTTTCCTGTATGGTTTTTCCGATGTCGCCTAGGTTTGTGCCGGGGCGGATTATTTTGATGGCGTTTTTGAGGGCTTCTCTGGAAGCTTTGAGCATGTCTGCTTTGTTGTTGTTGAAGCTGATTGTTGTTGCTGTGTCTGCGATGTAGCCGTCTATGTGGACGCCGATGTCTATTTTTATGATGTCATTGTCTTTGAATGTGCGGGTGTCGTTTGGGAATGCGGTGTCGTGGGCTGCGATGTCATTAGTTGATATGTTTGTGGGGAATGCGATTTGTGCGTTGTTTTTGGTTATTTCTGACTCTATTTTTTGGGCGGTTTCGAGTATTGATGCGCCGGGTTTGACTATCTTTTTTGAGAGTTCTATTGCTTTTTTTGCTATTTTTCCTGCTTGTATGTATTTTTCGATTGTTTCTTTTTCCATGGTATCATGCTCCTTTATTTATAATTTTCTCTGCGAAACCAGATGTCTTTTACTTCTTCTGCTACGGATCTGGTGATGTCTGCTGTGTTGGCGCAATTCATTTTTTGTTTGCCGCCAGCAGTATCAACTAAAAGGGGGTGTTCAATTTGAACCCACCCTTTGGATACTTCTTCATCCTTGTTACGCATATTCTTTATGTATTGTCTTGGATTCACTGAATCTGTTAGTGTCGCGACAATATCTGCAATGATAAATCACTATTCATCATTATGCCAGACACTCCTTATTTTCCGGTTTTCAAACGCTAAAGATTCCGCCACTCTATTGAGTGGCGGTATGCGGAATCTTTGCGTGTCAACAACCTTTGGTGATGTGTGTGTGGCATGTGAGCATGCTGCCGGTCTATTGACCGGCGGTTGTTGACAGACAATAATTTTGTTTTCTTTATCCATTTTATAACCTACTCATACTTTTAGCATTTTTAAACTTGAGTCCATAAGTTTCCCGTTACATTCTGTGGCTTGAGGGGATTTGGCTTACTGTTAACTCTCCACACGCATGCGAAAGTGTTTATGTATCACAGTTTGAATTCTACCAGGTCGAGGGCGATTGCAAGTCCTGCGAGTTCTGATGTGCTTTTTTTGGGTGCGAAGGTTATTATTATTATGTTGTTTTTTTTGGGTTTTAGGGTTTCTTTGATTATTTTTGGGGGGGTTATTTTTGTTTTGCCTGTGCCTATGAGTTCGAGACTGTTTTTCCGGGTGAGGGCTATGAGGCCTGATGCGCCTAGTCTTACGGCGCTGTCGCGCTCTTTGATGCCGGTGGTTATGCTTTTTTTCGGGTTTTTTATGATGTAGGCTATGTTGTTTTTGTGTCTTGTGAATGTGCTGATATTGAGTTCTCTGGGGTATGAGATGTGGGTGTTTATTGTGTCTACTATGTCTTTTCCTTTTTTTGTGAGTGCTTGTCCTCGTGTTGTGGGTTTTGTCAGATTTTTTGAGTTCAGGGTTTTTAGCATTGTTCGTACTGTTGATTCCTGAAGGTTTAGTTCTTTTGTTAGTGCGGTCCGACCTTTTGGTTTTTTGTGGATGGTTCTTAGTAGCTGTATTATGTGGGTTTCTGTGTATGCGCTGCGGGGGTCTATTTTGATTTTTATTACCTCTTTTATGTTTTTTTTCGAAATCTTTATATACTATTGTGATTATAAATTGTTTGTTATTTGTTATATAATTATGTTGAAGTGAGGGATGTGTTTATGAGACGAGACAAAAAAGGTATGACGATGGCTCTTGGAGTCATTATTGCGATTGTTGTTTTGATTGTTGTTGCGCTTGCGGTTATTGCGATTACGAGCGGGTCGCTGGCTAATTTCTTTGGAATTACGGGTACACAAACGAAACAGGCTGCATTGGAAATGAAATGTACTAACTGGTTTACGAGTTGGTGTATGAATAATCCAGGGCAGTCGGCTCCCCCTAGTGGTGACTATCCAGTGTATGTACAAGAGGATATTACGGTAGAGTGTACTAATGTACTTTCGGGTAGGAAATGCGGGATGGTAAGTATTGGGACTGGAACAGGGACCGGAACAGGGACCGGAACTTAAGCACAATATATGTGCTTTTTTTCTTTTTTTAATATTTTTTTCTTTTTCGTTTTGCTTTGGTTCTTTACTTCCGAACAGGATAGTTGCTATCAGGTATGTTCTTAATTGGTTTTGCAATAGGTGATTATGTGATACTAACGAATATCCTAAATAGGAAATTTTGGTTCAAAAAAGAGAATTGGTTTGCCTTTGTTGTCTTGTCCTTTGCTGTGATTTACAGTTTTTGTCTTGCTTCGCCTGTTCTTTTTGGTTCAGAGCCGTATGGTGTTGATAATTCGTATCATTTCGCTATTACATATAATATTGTCCAAGGCATTGGTCATGGATATAATATTCTAGATGTCTGGTTCCCTTACTGGAATGGCGGGCATCCGACAGAACAGTATTACCAGCATTTTCCACATGTTTTTACTGCTTTCCTTTATTTTTTGTTTTTTGAGAAATTGCCTGTCTTGTTGATATATAAGGGTGTTGCTGTTGCTCTTTTGACATTTCTGCCTGTGTCTTTCTTTTATGGGGCCTATGTTCTTGGTTTCAATAAGGAGACTGCTTCAATTACGGGATTAATGTCTTTGTTAATATCTTCCAATTGTTCATGGGGTATTGATTATTGCAGTTATTTCGGGTGGGGGTTGTTTACACAGTTGTTTGCTACATTTTTACTTCCTATCTGTATATCGTCTGTATATACTACAGTAAAATATGGCCGGTATGTGTCAGTATCTGTTTTGCTTTTGTGTCTTGTGTTTACGTCTAATATTATTTTCGGGTTTATCGCGGTTCTCACTGCAATTTTATTTATTTTTTCTTTGAGAGGCGTTAAACGATGGAGGATGGCAAAAAGGATATTCTCAATTTTTTTATTTACTGTGTTGGTTTTGTCATACTGGATAATCCCCATGTATATGAATGAGAGTTATTATTATACTGCAGACTTATCCGAAGATTTTGCAGATTCTTATGGTGTGAATTATTTTCTGTCTGGCTTTTTGAATGGCAGCCACTTTGATTATGGGAGAATACCTTTTTTTACTGTTTTTGTTTTAGTGGGACTGGTATGTTGTATGTTTAGTTCTGTTGAACAGAATAGATTTTTATTGCTTGGTTTTTTCGTGTGGTCTATAATGTATATTGGTAAGGGTGACATATGGATTTTGGAGCTAGTGCCACTTAGTGACCATTTGCCTTTCTTTAGATTTGTCAACGGATTCCACTTTTTTGCAATAATGCTGGCGTCTTTAGGTCTTTTTCAGGTTGTGAGGTATGGCAGGAAGAAAGCATACGGTGTGATTACGATTATTCTGATTTTTGTGTTACTTTTTCCTATGATTTTTGAGAGGGTTGGTACTACACAGAATTATATTAAGACTTTTGATGATACTTCTCTTGGCGGGAACAGAACGCATTTTGATGACATTAATCAATTCCTGGAAAATTCTTTAGATGGCAGAGTTTTTGTAGGGACAAAGACCGGATTAGGTACGCATTTTCTGGTTGCACTTGTGCCGATTTATTCAGGAAGGGATGTTTTGCATGGTCGTTCTTTTTCCCTGTTTTCACCTTGTTATCCTTTTATGTCTGATTTTAATGGTTCCATCTATGATGAATACGATATGTTCAATGTGCGATATATCCTTGGGAGTGAGTATTTTTCCGGGCCTGATTTCTCGCAGCTAATTTTTGAGTCAGGTCCTTATAAGTTATTTTATGTAAATACATCCGGGTATTTTGGTTTTTCTGACCCTTGGAATAACGTGATGCCTGTATATGGCTCTGATGAGTTTAATGAATGCGGTGAGGTTATTTCAGAAGATGTTGGTTATAATTATTATTCTGCTATGATTAATGTAAGTGATGACTGTGATGTTGTTTTGAAAATCACATCTCATCCTTATTGGAGTGCTTATGTTGATGATGTTGAACAAGTTCATTTTGATATGTATCCGTGTTTTATGGGTGTGGATATGAGTGAGGGTGTACATAAAGTTGATTTTTTTTACAGGACAAGTATTTTGAAGTCTGTTTTGTTTGTATTTGGGATGTTTATTATTGTGGTGCTTATATTGTTTGATTTGAAAATCATAGGACGGAATATATTGTTGTAGGAATTTCCTGTGTTAGAGGTAAGCTGTATTGGTGGTAGGTGTGTTTTGGTTTACTCTTTTATTGCGCTGTAGATGATGAGTACAGGAAGTACTGTTGAGAAGATGAGATATACCGGGCTTGTCAGGTTGCTTATTATTGGCGCTATGTTGTAGCCTGCCAAATGGAATGGAATGAGCAGGAGTGCAATGCCGCAGAGGATTGATATTATTTTGTGTTCTTCTTTGAGCAGAAGTATCCCTGCTATCAGGTATGGTGCGGTGTATAATAGCCCTGCTATGCCAATCAATCCAGATAATGTTATTGTAATGTATGCTGAATAGATGAAGTATAATATTGATAGTGCTCCTACTGCTTTGCTTAGCATAAAGGTATTATGTGTTTTGTTGATTATAAAGTTATCGCTGTTGTATCTGGGTTATCGTGTCTGGCGCATCTCGCTAAGTTTCAGTGCCTGGCTATGTGATATAGTGTGAATGCGCCTATGAGCATTATGATTATTGTTAGTATGTTGTATGCGCTTTTTGGAAGTGGTGCGTTTCCTGTTACGAGGCCCGTGATGCGGTCTTTTATGCCTGTTTTTTGTGTTTCTGTGTTGCTGATTGTGGTGTTGGTGTCCTGAGTGCTGCTAATGTTTTTTGTGCCGGTGGTGGGGTTGTTTATTGTGTTGTCTTTTGGGGTGTAGTTGTTGTTTATGTAGTTGTCGTTTGTGGCTGGCTGCTGCTGGTTGTTTGTAGGTTCAGGAAGGTTGTGGGTGGTTTTTGCCAGTGGTGTATATGTCTTTTTTGGCGGTTCCCACGGGCTGGTTTTGTCTGCGTATTTCGGGTTTGGGACTATGTTTTGGATGGTGACTGTTATCGGGAATTCGCGGAGTTGTCCGATGGATGCTGCGGCGCTGTCTTTTATTGTGTCTGTGTTTTGGGTGCTTGCGCGGAAGATGAGTGTGTATTTGTTTTTTGCGTATGTTTGCTTGTTTGGGACTTTTATGAGGAAGTATACTTTTTTTGCGGGAATGTAGAGGTCTCCTTTTTTACCGAGTATTATCCATGTGGTTTTTGGGTCTTTTTTTGGTGTTTTTGTTGCGGGTATGCTTTTTAGTGTGAGTGCCGGGTTGATGACTAAGATGTTGTTGTTTTTTTGCATGATGTGTGGTTTTATGTCGCTTATGCCGGATGTTTTTTCGATAGGTGTTATCTGTTCTATTAGCAGGTCGATGTCTGTGCTGCCGGTGTTGAAGAATGTTACATCGATTATTTTTTGCTGTCCGGGGGATAATAATATATCTTTTGCGCTGAATGTGCTTCCGAGTGAGGCGTCTGCGTAGGTTAATGGGGTGAGTAGTGTTAGTAGTGCCAGTATTGTTGTAGTTGTGATTGCGAAGTTGAGATATTGGGTTGTGGGTGTTGCTGTGTTTTTGTGATTGTTGTAAGTTTTTGTATTTTGTTTTATGTGTGATGTTTTTGTTGATTTCTTTTTTTTGGTATAATTTATCATAATTCCCCCCTTAGTGTTTGGTGGAGTCCATCCTCTAGCCCCCACCCTCCCTGTTGTGGTTAGTTGTTGTTTTGGGGTTTTTTGTTTGTTGTTGCTTTTGGCTTTTGTTGTTGTCATTTTTGTTGCCTGTTTCGTTGTTGTTGTTTTCATTGTTGTATCACGTTGTTATTTTTATTATGCTGTTCCGTTGACTTTTACCCATATTGTGCCTTCGTAGCCGTCTACGTAGGATGATGTTCCTTTTGGTATGTCGAGGAATAGGACGAATTGTTTTGATTCGCCTGATTTCAGGTCTGATTCCAGTTGAGTGTAGTATTCCTGGAGTTCATTTGCGGGGTTTGAGAGGCATGCGCCTGCTGAGTTGGGTGTAGGATAGTCTGTGAGGTTTCCTGTGCATCCTGACATGTTGTATGCGGGGATATGGTAGCTTGATGGTTTTATTGATGTGAGGTTTGTTCCCAGGAGCCAGATTCCACCGTTTGCGTCTGAGGAGTATTCTGAGAGGGATACTGTTACGGCGCCTGATGCTTCTGCACCGTCGGTGCCGGGGTCGAGCCAGTTTGCTGCGGCTTGTGAGTTGTAGTTTGTGGCTCCGTTGTCCGGCGGGTCGTACCATGTGCTTATTGAGCCGGGGGTTACTGTTAGTATCAGTATGTGTTTTATTTCTATTGTCGCGTTTTGGGTTGTGTTGTCTGTTGACTGAGTTCCTGTGAAGAGGGCGGAGATGTTCCATGTGCTGTCTATGTTGCCTGTTGCGTTTATTGTCCATGAGATGTTGCATTCGTCGTCCTGGTTCATGTTTCCACAGGTTTTTGGGTTTTGGGTGCCGTCGTTTATGTGGAAGGGTGCGCCTGACATTTCAGGGATTGTTGTGCATGCGATGGTTTGGTTTGAGTATTGGATGGTGCCGTTCACTGTGCCGCATGGACCGTTTATGCATTTTACTGTTGCGTTTACTGTGAGGTTCCTGTTTTGCGCGACCTGTGTTGTTGATAGTTCTGGTGG